>Ga0302185_10003153_pt1 | contig 10343 bp, 8 predicted proteins | sample II_Bog_E1_1_FD_200231 | JGI IMG/M metagenome (GOLD analysis project Ga0302185, IMG submission 200231) | Peat permafrost microbial communities from Stordalen Mire near Abisko, Sweden - II_Bog_E1_2 | ecosystem: Environmental > Terrestrial > Soil > Wetlands > Peat | place: Sweden: Abisko, Stordalen... | reverse complement strand
GGCAGATAGGGCGGAATATTATTTCCGGTCCGGGCGGGTATATGAAGAATCGGGCGACGGTAATAAGGCGCTTGAATATTATCAGTGTGCTATTAACACAGGCAAAAAAAGACACGAGCAATTTGCTGCGCGGGCAGCCCTGCAAAAGGGAAGGATCTATGAACTCGCCGGGAAGAACAGAGCGGCCATTACGAGTTATAAAGAGTGCCTTGATATGCCCGGCCATGATTTCCAGAACTCAATAGACCACCAGGCTAAGGCGGGGCTGAACAGGGTAGAGGGAAATTGACGCGAAAGCTTTATTTTATCAAAACAAGCGCTTATTTTTCTTTACTGAACTAAGGTATTCTTCGAGGTCCTTTGAAGGTTTTAACCAAATGAGCATAAGCACATAAATGATAATGATGATGCTACTGCGCATAATCGCGTCAATGAATGTGTGCACGTAAATATGGCGGTCGGGATTAAAAAAATAAGGGAAGAAATAACCTGCTGCAAGAGCTGGTATTGCGGCAATAATAATGAGAATTGTGTTTATGGAAAAGGGTTGCATGCCCACCTTTTTCCATACAAAATAAAACTTAGCTATATTGTATGTTACTAAAGTTATACTACTGGCCCATGCTGCGCCCAAAATACCATAGCGGGGAATAAGCAGCCGGAGCAACAGGAACAACACAGCCGAAATACCGATAGAAAAATAGAAATTGAACTTGTAATAATTAGCGATTGACAATACCTGGTCGTTCATACCTGTGGCTATATTTACCATCTGGCCAATCGATAATACAAGGAACACAGGAATCAGCCCTGAGTAATCATTATCATGGCCTATTATTGACACGGCATTTTCGAGGTTGCAACACATGATCAATGTCAAACCCACTGTTGGGATAAATAAGTTGACGGACGACCGGACGAAGAGATCTTTTGCTTTTTCCATGTCTTTTTCTGTAAAAGCTTTTGCAAACGCTGCAAAACTCGCCTGTAAAAAAGCTTTTGACGGGGTATAAAGCAGTGAAATGAAATAGACTGCAACTGTATAAACTGCGAGTACCTTAAAACCTTTGTGATCATAGAATGGTATCAGTAAAGAATCCATAGAGGTCATGAGCATAATGGAGATATACAATAAATAATGGTACCATGAAAAATGTAAAATCTCTTTGTATTCTGCCTTTGAAAAGTTGTTCTTATTAAAAGATAAACCAAAACCTTTTGTAAAAAAGGAGAGTATAAAATAAATTACTACCGGAACAATATAGATGAGAACAGTGCAAATAACGAGCCTACTAAAATCTATCCATCCACATGCGAAAAGGATAATAATCACGATATTCAGCAAACGAAGCAATACTTCTCTCATGAAATAAGAAATAGCTACCTTCATCTGAGAACATAGATACTGGTCTAACATCGTCATATAAACAAATAACAATGTATATACTGGCAGCCAGATATAAAACCTGCGCATTAACGGCTCATCTTGCAGCTGAAAATGCTGTAAAATCCAATTTGGGTAGAGAAAATATATAGCTGCAATCAGGATGGTAATCACTAATGGTACAAAAAGGCAAAGCGTTAGTAACAACTTTCTTTTACCATCCTCATTAGTATAACGGTGTATAAAAACAGCCAAGGTAGTATTTAAACCAAAAGGAGCAAATACAGATAGCATTACTGCCCACCTGGTCAGATTGTTCATAAATCCGTATTCCTGTTTAGGAATGTATTTAGTAGATAACCAAAGGATTAACGCACCCAGCAATGCGCCAGTAACTACAACAAATGAAGTTTTTACTGATTGCCGGAAAACAATGCCCATTATGCTGCTTTACAGGTAAATGAAATGATAAATCTAAATATGGACCCAAAGTTAACAGAATGCAGTCATAAAGAGATTGGCGATTAACATTAATTATACTTCAGAATGGGTTGGATTTTCATGGATATTGCTTCTTATGTCTTCAGTATTGCTTAGATGGTAATTAAAACACAGTTATAATACAAATATGCTTTTACAGGCAATTTGAAAAAGTTATATTTGCTTCAAAAATAAACCTGATGAAGAAAGCCCTTATAACTGGCATTACTGGTCAAGACGGTGCTTATCTTGCTGAACTTTTACTGGAAAAAGGGTATGAAGTGCATGGTATAAAACGCCGTACCTCATTGATAAACACAGGCAGAATAGATCATCTTTATAAAGACCCTCATGAAAGAAATGTGCGGTTTATATTGCATTATGGAGACCTTACAGATTCAACGAACATAATACGGATCATACAGGAAGTGCAACCAGATGAGATCTATAACCTGGGAGCTATGAGCCATGTACAGGTAAGTTTTGATGAACCTGAATACGTTGCTAATACAGATGCAACAGGCACTTTACGCATTCTGGAAGCAATCCGTATTCTGGGGCTCGAAAAGAAGACAAAGATATACCAGGCTTCTACATCAGAGCTTTATGGTAAGGTGCAAACTGTTCCTCAAAATGAGCAAACGCCATTTTATCCACGTTCGCCTTATGGAGTTGCCAAATTATATGCCTATTGGATAACGGTGAATTACCGGGAAGCTTATGGAATGTTTGCGTGTAACGGGATTCTTTTCAATCATGAAAGCCCATTACGCGGGGAGACGTTTGTTACGAGGAAAATAACCCGGGGTATTGCTGAAATAGTATTGGGACTTAAGAAAAAATTGTGGCTTGGTAACCTGGATGCAAAAAGAGACTGGGGACATGCGAAGGATTATGTATTAGCTATGTGGTTAATGCTCCAACAGCAGGAACCTGAAGACTTCGTGATAGCCACCGGAAAAACCACTTCGGTAAGGGATTTCGTAAAATTAGCCTTTGCCTATGCCGGGGCAGAAGTTGTTTTCAACGGTACGGGTGAAAAAGAAACGGGGATAATAGAAAAGGTATTAAACCCTGATTGCAAAGTTAATGTTGGCGATATTGTTGTTGAGGTAGATAAAAGATATTTCCGGCCCACAGAGGTGGATCTACTATTAGGGGATGCCAGTAAAGCGAGAGAAAAACTTGGCTGGATTCCAAAATATACATTAAATGAGCTGGTGAAAGAAATGATGGAGGCTGACATAGAAAACTTCAGAAAAGACCTGCTGCTCAAAGAATCAGGATACAGAACACTCAATCAGTATGAATAATGGATTTATCAGACAAAATATTTGTAGCCGGGCATAACGGCATGGTGGGTGCGGCGATTATCAGAAGGCTGCAAAACGAAGGCTACCGCCATATTATTACACGCACATCTAAGGAGTTGGACCTGCGCAATCAGGAACATGTAAACGATTTTTTTACAAAAGAAAAACCTGACTATATTTTTATTGCTGCAGCTAAAGTTGGAGGTATATTAGCCAACAATACTTACCGGGCTGATTTTCTTTATGACAATCTGATCATAGAGGCAAATCTCATTCATGCTGCCTATATAAACAGCGTAAAGAAACTTTTGTTTTTAGGCAGTTCGTGTATATACCCCAAACTTGCACCACAACCATTAAAAGAAGCATACTTACTGACAGGATCGCTGGAAGAAACAAATGAGCCATATGCAATTGCAAAAATTGCGGGTATTAAACTTTGTGAGGCATACAATGACCAATATGGATGTAACTTCATATCAGCCATGCCAACAAATTTATATGGCAGAGGAGATAATTACCACCTGCAAAATTCACATGTTATACCTGCATTAATAAGAAAATTTCATGAAGCAAAGGTAAGTGGCAACCCTGTTACTGAGGTCTGGGGATCGGGATCGCCAATGCGCGAATTTATGTATGTGGATGACCTTGCTGATGCCTGTGTTTTTTTAATGAAGGAGTATAACGACAAATCATTCATAAATGTTGGGACAGGAGAAGAGGTTTCTATAAAGGACCTTGCCTACATTGTTAAAGATACCACAGGTTACCAGGGCGATATAAAATTTGATTTGTCAAAACCAGACGGCACTCCACGTAAACTTATGGATAGTTCCCGTCTTCATGCATCAGGGTGGAAGTATAAAACCAGTCTGGCAGAAGGGCTTAAAATGGCATATGCATATTTTAAGAAAGAGATCGAAGAATAAACCAGTTAGTATTTATGTGATTTTATACAATTGCTTAGCCAAGTTTTCTTTAACGAAGATGGCATCTCCATATAATGGAACTTCAAGTTCCTGATTCGCAACCTGGTCTAATAACCCAACGAATCTAAAACCATTTTTAGTGAAATAATCATATGTCTCATCAAATAACCATTGTCCTTCATAAATTGGCTCATAAGAAAATTCAATAATAATGACATCTGCAGCATTTATTATTACAGATCCCCCCGCAATCACCTTATTTTCGTAGCCCTGAACATCAATTTTTACTAATAAGTTTCTACTTATGTCGTTAATACTTATAACATCATCCAATTTTTTTAACTGTATTGTTTCTTTCGAAATATATTCGGATTGAGGATATGATTTTTTGCCAATTGCTTCCATATTCATTATAGAAGAACTGACAAGATTTTTGCTAATATTTATTTCAGCAATGCTATTTTCATCACTAAGACCCAGGTTATATGCCGTTACACGGGGATTTTTTTTAGTGTTTAATATCAATTGATCAAATACGGATTTAATTGGTTCAAATGCAATGATCTTTTTGTTTGGTAGAATACTGCTAATCGCTTCAATAAATTGTCCCTGATTGGAACCTATATCAATAATTGTTTGAATGTCAAGTTTTTTTATCCAATTTCCAATCGAGATATCTGGGGACAAATATTTCAGTTTCACTATTTCGTAGCCAAACAAGTTTAAAAATTTTCTTATTGACTTATTGATTGTTGAAATCATGGGTTATTATATAAAGAGAATAAAAGAGCCATATTAAGGTTTAAATTATTTTCATTTGTGCAAGCAGTACAAAGGTAGTATTTTTGTTCTAAATATTTCTATTGGTATGCCAGAGTTACTTCCTAAAATTACTATAGTTACCCCTTCCTATAACCAAGGAGCGTTTATTGAGCAAACAATTTTGTCAGTTATATATCAGGGGTATGATAATATAGAATATTTTATTTTGGATGGTGGGAGTAGTGATAATACTGTTGAAGTAATCAAAAAATACGAAACACATATTGATTATTGGCATAGTAAAAAGGATAATGGGCAATCGGCTGCAATAAATGAAGGATTTGCAAAGGCAACAGGGGATATTTTATATTGGCTAAATTCTGATGATATTTTAATGCCCGGCACTTTGCTCAGAATCGGGAATTTATTCAAGGATATTAATGCACCCACAGTAATTTTTGGCAATTGCCTTCATTTTCATCAAACTAATTTTAAGAAGGTAAGAGGCAGTGATGTTGTGGATTCTAAAAATAAGTATAAACTGTCATTGCATAATTATATGGTTCAGCCATCAGCTTTCTGGAACAGAGCTGCGTGGGTGAAAGCAGGTGTGCTTAATGAGGAGCTTTGTTATACGATGGATTGGGAATGGTTTATAAGGGCGGAAAAAAGCGGGGTTGCGTTTATTCCGATCAACGATTATCTTTCACTGTTCAGGCTCCATGAGGTGCATAAAACATCTGTAAAGGGGCAAAATAATGTGCGGGACGTGGAACTTGCAAAAATATATGAAATGTATAATGGTGAAACTATAAAAAGGGCATTCATCAAATTAAAAAGAATCACGAACAAGAGTAAATTTATGCATAATGTTATCTATGCTGCTAACCATTTTCATTTGAGATTTATCAGCAGGTTATTACATATGGTACTTGTGCCATCAATTAGTTATGATGAATATAACAGCATAAGCCGGATGTAGTTTAAAAATTAAATTCCTTAAAAAAATCATCTCAATTTGTAATTAAAAATTTTATACGCGACTGTCTTAACATAATATCTTGACATTTCTTTAACAATTAAAATAAGGGCAAAAAGGTTGTAATACAGCCCTTTCCCTTTGCGATACTCCATTATTTTCAATTCCATTTCAATGAATTTCTTCAATAATTTTAATTGTTTTGAGGGTTCGGTACTTGCATTATTTATGTGAATAATGGTAGTAACTGCTATATAGTAACTCTTGTAGCCGAGTTCATGAAATTGATAGCACCATAATTGGTCTTCTCCATACATAAAAAAACGTTCGTCTAATTTTTTATCCGGTAGCTTGTCAATGAGGTTTTTATTAAGCATCATAAATGCTCCTGTTACCCAATCGCATGGGGTGCTGTAATCGCCTTTAAAATATTGATTGAGCATTAATTGCGACCTATTTTTATATGGCAGCAGCATTAATAAAGGCCTGAGTAAATCTAACAGTTCATTTTTGATGCTCCTGAATTTTCGGGCTGTTTTTTGCAATTTACCATCGGGATAAACCATTCTAATCCCCAAAGTGCCTGTGCCAGGCCGCTTTATTAATTCTTTTGCGGCAATGCTTATACTATCTTCTGTCAATACAGTGTCTGAGTTGAGCAGGAGTATAATATCTCCCGACGCGACTTGTATCCCCAGATTATTTCCTTTAGCAAAGCCTCCGTTTTCGTTACTTTTTATCAGTTTAATTACAGGGAATCTTTTTACAAAATCATCCGGGTTATCGTTTGGAGATGCATTATCTACTAAAATGATCTCGTAAGGAACATTCTTAGTAAACTTTATAGCGCTTTCAATACAATCACAGGTTATTTGAAAAGTGTTGTAGTTAACAATAATGATGGATACCAGCATTAATTATTTTTTTCAAAAGTATGAATCTATCCGAATCTACAAAAGAATGATTCCTTTATGCAATCAATCGTAGTAATCCCTTGCAGGTAGCCTTATTGAAGCTGGTATCGTTTTGGCTATTGCTTTATATAAGAAACAACTGCGGGAAAATACCAAGCACCAATACGAGGATGCAGGTAATTACCAGCATCAGCTTATCACCTGCGGTTACTGCTGAGTTCAATTCGGGAGTGCCGGTTTTGAAGTACATGGCGATGATAACGCGGAAATAATAGTATACACTGATAGCTGCCATCAGCAGGGCGAAAATCACTAACCACATGAGCTGGCCTTGCTGCACTACGGCGAGCAGCACAAAATACTTTGCCATAAAGCCCCCGGTAAGCGGGATACCAGCGAGTGAAAAAAGGAATATCGTGGTTACAAAAGCAAGCAATGGTTCCTTTTTGGCCAGGCCATTGAAGCCATCGTAGGTATAGTCTTTCAGTTTTATCAACACCGAGAATACGCCGATAGTAGCAATACTGTATGCTACGGCATAAATGAAAATAGCGTTCCAGGCAGCAGCATTGCCGGCAAGCACAGCAAACAGCATAAAGCCAGCCTGCGCTATGGATGAATAGGCCAGCATGCGCTTCACACTTTGCTGGAAAACAGCGGTAACATTGCCCACCAGCAGTGTTGCGGCTGTGATTATCGCGAGTACCAGCATCCAGTGATTACTTAAATTACCGAAGGAAACCTGGAACAGGCGCATGAATGCAAAGAAGGCGCCCGCCTTTACTACTGTGGCCATGAAGGCTGTAAATGCTGTAGGCGAACCATCGTACACATCAGGCGTCCACATGTGCATTGGCGCCGCAGAAACCTTGAACGATAGTGCTATCATGATGAATATAATACCTGCAAGTGCAAGGGGGTTGAGGGAATCGCTATGGAGCACCCCTGCCATCTCCATAATATTAAATGTGCGGGAAGCGCCGTATAAAAGGGTAATACCCATCAGCAATATACCTGTTGAAAACGCGCCCATCAGGAAATATTTGAGGGATGCTTCGCTGCTTTTGAGGTTACGCTTGTCGCTGCCAGCCAGTATGTATTGGGGGATAGACAATATCTCAATACCTATGAACAGCATGAGCATATTATTGTAAGTGGAAAGAAGATATAAACCGCAAAGAATAAAGAAGATAAGCGCGAAATACTCAGCTACATGCAAGCCAACTTTTTGTATTTCTTTGCCCATCAATAAAATATAGAGCAATGTGCAGCCAGTCATGAGCGTATTGAACCATAAAGAATTATGCTCTATGCGGAGCATGTTGCTGAACAACAACTGTGGCGCATTATCAGACGCGTGAACCAGATCCCATATATTCACCCCTAACAATACAGCAAATAGTATTGCTGCAATTGCAGTAATACTATTCTTGTTGCTTACCCATATTCCGGCAAACATCATGATAACACCAAAAACCGTTGTAGCAATAATTGCATTCATATTACAAATTCAAAATTCAAAATTCAAAAGCACAAAGCCTATAATTAATCCATATTATTTAACTATCATTCCTGCGATTCCGGCGGTAAGGTCTAAAAGTGGTTTCGGATATACCCCAAGGAAAATAACAAGGCTGATAATTATGGCAACGCCTATATATTCATTTGCGCTCATGTCTTTTGCTATAACCATCTTTGTTACTGCTCCATAAGCCGTTTTCTGGATCATATTCAATGTATAAACCGCACCCAATATAACACCTGAACCGGCAACAACCATAAATGCAATATGCCACGGACTGGTACCGCTGAATAAACCAAGGTATAACATGAACTCACCGACAAAGCCATTTGTAAGCGGCAAACCGATATTGGCAAGCGATATGACCACAAGTGCTATTGCCATTGCTGGCGCTACGGTTGCCATACCTCCCAGTTTTGTCATATCGCGGGTACCCCAGCGGTTCTCTATTATGCTTACCATTACCCAGATACCGGTAATATTAATACCATGATTGAACATCTGCACCATGACACCATGCATACCTATATAGCTATGGGAGAAGGCAGCAGCACACATAAGGCTCATATGCGCAATTGACGAATAGGCGATCAACCGCTTGATATCTGTTTGCACCATGGCGATACAGGAGGCATACACAATGCCGATAATGGACAGAACAACAACGGTATCTGACCAATAGGCTACACCTGCCGGCAATACGGGAAGCAACCAGCGCAACACGGCATATAAGCCCATTTTTACCATAAGGGCGCTGAGTATTATAGTAACCGCGGTAGGCGCTTGTTCATAAGTATCGGGCTGCCAGGTATGAAATGGGAAAATCGGCATTTTGATGGCAAATGCAATGAACAGGAGCCAGAAGAGCCAGCGTTGGGTTTCAGCGGGCAATGCGGCGCCAGCACGGGTAATATCACTCCATGAATAACTTGTATGCAGCGGAATCTGCATGGATAAATAGATAAGCCCTGCCAGCATCATCAGGCTGCCTACGAAGGTGTAAATGAAAAACTTAAACGTAACAGGTATTCTTTTTTCGCCACCCCAGCGGGAGCAAAGGAAGTAAACGGGGATAAGGGCAATCTCCCAGAACACATAAAAAAGCAAAGCATCGGAAGCAAGAAAAACGCCCATCAACCCGGCCTGCGACAGGAGCATAAAGCCATAAAAAGCCCCCGGCTTTTCTGCTTCCTTGTTTACGTTCACTATCATTACCACCATTACTACAATACCTGTGAGGAGGCAGAGCATACTACTCATACCATCGGCCAGGAGGCTGAATTGCGAACCGAGTACGGGTATCCAGGAATGGGTAAACGTAACAGGAGCAATGTAATTAGCGCCGCTTACATAGGCAGAAACTGCCAATGTGACCATTGAACTTACCAGTGCAAGCGCCTTAGCCCCATCGCCTTTTACAGCAAAGGACAGGATGCCTGTGAGCAACGGAATAAGTATAAGTAATATTAAAACCATATTATAAAATCAAAAGTCAAAAGTCAAAACCAAAAAAGTTCCGGCATTTGAATTATTTAATCCAGAAAAAACTTAAAGTAAACAACACCACGATGCCCAATACCATTATAAAAATATAAAAACCTACCTGTCCGCTCTGTAATAACCGGAGTTTGTCGCCGCCCCATTTCACGGTTTTACCTACTCCGTTTACCAGGCCGTCAATACCTTTTCGTTCCGCATATTTATCCAGCAGGCGGGATAATCCTTCCAAGGGTTTTACAACGATTGCATCATATAATTCATCAACGTACCATTTGTTTTCCAGCACTTTTGCCAACCCTTTATTTTCAGAGAAATCAGGTTTTTTGTTGACTGACCAGGCAATAATTATCATTAAAACCGCTGCGGCAGTGGATATGCCCATAAGTGTCCATTCGGTAGCCGGCGCCAGGTGATGGTCCCCAAAATCGGTAACAGCGGCACTTAAGAATGAACCTATAGCGTTATGTTCGCTCATTACTTCGGGCAACCCTACATAGCCCCCGATGATTGATAGTATAGCGAGAATTATTAAGGGGATCGTTATTGCCGCCGGGCTT
>Ga0302185_10003152_pt1 | contig 10344 bp, 12 predicted proteins | sample II_Bog_E1_1_FD_200231 | JGI IMG/M metagenome (GOLD analysis project Ga0302185, IMG submission 200231) | Peat permafrost microbial communities from Stordalen Mire near Abisko, Sweden - II_Bog_E1_2 | ecosystem: Environmental > Terrestrial > Soil > Wetlands > Peat | place: Sweden: Abisko... | reverse complement strand
TGCAATTGTAGCGGGGAGGGATTTTATTGCCATCATTTTTAGCAGATGATTAAACTATGTTGATGCGGAATCGCTGCAAAGCATACGAAAACTCCCTGATTTCCATATCCTGTGGCGTAGAACTGCTTTCATACGGCTTTACATTTTTTTCGGCATACGCAATTACAGGTTCATGGTCAATTTCCAGAATCTCCACTCCCGGTAATATCCCCTGCTTTTCAAGCGTGTCGCTGAAAACGTCCGTTACAAAAACCCTTCCTTCTACCAACTCAGTAAGCATAGGTGGGCGTGAATAAAATTCTTTCCTCAGTTCCTTCGGTGGGTAAACATTGGTATGCCCGTCTTTTAACTGTGCATAAAAGGTTTCCAGCACTTTATAATATTCAGCAGTTGATTTGGTTGCGAGTATTTTGGGCAGGTAATCGAGGTAAGATTTGTTCCAGTCAATATTTGTGTGATCAAAGTAAACGAAGTTATATTTTGCCTGCGACCATAGCTGCGACAGGCCGGCTATTTTTTCTTCATCACTGAGGTTAGGTTTATAGGGCGTTTTAAATGCTGTGCCCCTGGCAAGTTCCTCCTGTCTTTTGGCTTCATCGAGGAATTTTATAAAACGCTGTTCATTCCTGATATTGTCCATATCATGGTCCTGTTGCAGGTGCTCGTAATCATAATATTCCGACTTTTCAAGGTAGTCAAGGGCATTGCTCTTATCACCCAGCAGCGAATAGGCGCAGGAAAGGTTATAATAATCCCCATCGCGGAATTCTTTGTAATCTTCCCTGTCTCTTGCATCCAGGTTATTATACCTGCTTAAGAAATCATCCAGGTATTTATGGTAGGCGGTAATATCCTTCGCTTTATATGCAGCCACCATCATACTGTCATGCTGCTGTGCGAATTGCCCAAAATCCTTGTCCTGCGCAAGGCTTCTTGCAATTGTTGCAGTGAAAAAGATAATAAGGATGGCCGATGACTTTTTCATTTGTGCTATTTTTTACCAAAATTGCAAAACTTAGGATAAATAAAATTGTAAAAAACGGACTCCAATTCAAAACTACCTTTTCAAAACACCCCCGTCCAGGCTATACACATCAAATGGCACAGTACCGTTTTGGATAGCGAATTTCACAAGTCCGTGGCGGCTGTGAATCCCTAATTTATGAAACAAACTATCCCTGCGCCCTTCAATGCATTTCTTGGTTTCGCCTGTTTTTTTACCGATTTGTTCGTACGTAAGGTCAGTGCAGGCGTCCTCCAGTTATGGGATTTCGTAATTTTCATTTCAAAAAAATATAACCTAATTTTAAAACATTAAAAATGGTATCGCTTCCCTTTAAGCGGAAATTTATGAAATATGCATTAAATTCCCCGACAGACCGACATAGAATATGGAATGAAAATAGAAATATCAATTATAATCAGGGATATTCTAACTCCAATCCTACTGAAGAAAATAAATATAGCGGCAATGATGCAATAAACGATTATGTAATTGCAACAAAAGAATCAAATCAAAATATTTCACGCGCCGCTTTAGCTAAATTACCTTACGAATACCAAAAACCAATATTTAATAGCTTGAGCAATGAGAATAAACTGAGAATTTTTATTGAGAAAATCAATTTGCTCATCAATAATGAAAATTTAAGCGCGCCAGAAATAAATCATTTAAAATCTTTGCTTACATTTGTTAAGCCAGAATATTATAATGGTGGTTATGATAATTTGATTGATCAGTTTTTTGTAAATTGGGCTAATTTTGCAATGAATAATTTCAATTGGGATAAGGATAAAGTTGGATCATATATAATGACATTTCTTAGTCCAAACGAACTGAAAAATATAAATCATGGCACTCGTAAACCTAATTATCAAACATCATTCATAAATAGTGATTGTAGTAAAGACAGTGATTGGTGTTTTGGGCAATCGTGCGGTAGTGCAGTTTGTAGGCCTACAGGCTATTGTGGGACATTTTTGTTGAAAGTATGTGATGGGCAATGCCAGTCCCAGTCCTCTTCTGTTTCCGGGTATTCTACCACTGACTATTTTACAAGTTAGTACAGATATGAAAAATATAAAAAAGGCGATACTCATTACTGTTTTATCTGTTTTGTCATGTCTTTTTCTAATGATATGCCCCGGGTTTATCAGAAAGTATTCAGTGATTCATGCCTTTTGGATCAGTTACCTCGCTTATTTTTTTACAACATTATTTTTTTTAAGGAAATTTCCTGGTCATAAAAAAATAATTATTGTATCATTTATAGCTACCCTCATTGGTGTTTTTATCTTTTTATGCTATGGTAGCGGGCTTCACAATTTTGCTTTACCTATTGTATCAGGCTTTATATGCGCAAGTTTTTTTGCTTATTTGTTTAATGCAGGCAACAGCTTTCAACAGAAAGCTGTTGTTATTTTATTTTTTTGTGGCATTGGCGTATTTTATATTTTTTGGGGATATCCCTGTTGGACGAATTATGTATGTTTTGGCAATTTTACACAAAAGACTAATGAGCAAATCCCATCAAGCTGGCCTTATTATATGAATACGGCAACCGGGCAGGAATTAACTGCCAGTAGCAATAAAGACAAACTTTTTCTATTCGATTTCTATAATACAAGATGTGGTGTATGTTTCAAAAAATTCCCAATACTTCAGAAAACATATGATAAATACAAGGACAATCACAATATTTCTATTTTTGCGGTTGATATTCCCTGGCAGGGCGATTCACCTGGCCTGGCACTGCAAAAGATTAATGAAAGAAAATACACATTCCCGGTTCTTTTAGGCAAGAACAAATCAGATTCAATTTTTGGCGTACAGGTATATCCAACAATTATACTTTTCAGAAATGATACAATATTTTTTAAAGGAGATATAGAAAACGTTACGGGGGTTATTGAAAAAGAACTAAGGAATAAATAAACATCCGCAGCATTTCTTTATATTTTTTATTTGTCCAGTGTCTCACTCTACCCCGATAATTACATTTTGCTGCACATCATCAATCGTATCCATTACTTGTTTCGGGGTTTTCCCGGTAAAAAACCGGAAGTCTTTAATGAAATGGCTTTGGTCAAAATAATCGCTTTCGTAACAAATGGAAGTAAAATAGTGATAAAAATATCACTATTGGCAATAATTTTATTTAATAATAATGTATAATACTTATACTCCTAAAAATATCTCAGTTTAACTATGAAATATAAAGGGCGACAATACCGTTAATATTAAATCTTTAACACATAATGAAATATAAAAAAAATATATTTTACGTTTTTTTATCTGTTTTAATAGAGATTGGGACAACATTTATAAGATATCAATCAGAAAAAAATGATTTTTGGATTAGCTATATTATATATTTTATTACAGTGTACTTATTAATAAAAAAATTCCCATTCGATAGAAAAAGGATATTGTTGTCTTTCCTACTTACACTTATCAGCCTATCAGCATTAGAGTGGTTCCTTGATAGAGTTCCTCCGTTGTTGGGGCTAATTAATATAATAGGAACTTTAATAGCGTGTGTATTTGGATTCATTTTTGAACATTTAAAGAAAAAATCATACAAATTTATTATTATTATTTTAAGTGTTACTTTATGTGTATTCTATGTTAATTTTGGATATAATTTTTGGTTGCATTACTTAAACTACGGGAATCTGACAGGAAAAATCACAGAAGAATTTTCTATAAACTGGCCCTCATATATGCAAAATTACGAAAACATTGTACCCGCCGATTTTAAAAACAATAAATTGGTTATTTTTGACTTTTTTAATACATCTTGCGGAGTTTGTTTTGCAAAATTTCCAATATTACAAAAAACTTTTGATAAGTATAAAAGTAATCCTAACGTTTATATTTATGCTGTAAATATTCCTTTGAAAAGAGATACGCCTGGTATGGCGCTGCAAATTATTAGGGACAGAAAATATACTTTCCCTGTTCTTTTAGGCAAAAATAAGTTAGATTCAATTTTTGGAATTCAAGGATATCCTACCACTATCTTATTCAGAAATGATACAATATTTTTTAAAGGAGATATAGAAAACGTTACGGGGGTTATTGAAAAAGAACTCAGGAATAAATAAACATCCGCAGCATTCACATATATTTTTTATTTGTCCAGTGTCTCACTCTACCCCGATAATCACATTTTGGTGCACATCAACGATCGTATCCATTATTTGTTTCGGGGTTTTCCCGGTAAAAAACCGGAAGTCTTTAATGAAATGGCTTTGGTCAAAATAATCGCTTTCGTAACCAATGGAAGTAAGGCTGCCTGTATGATTACCATTCATGCCACACAATGCTTTCCTGAACCGCACTATCCGCATATAATCCTTCGGGGTGAGGTCGAAGCTATATAAAAACGCACGCACTATTTTTTTCTCAGAGCATTGCAGGCGGGCCGCAAGGTCTTTAAGTGTGATAGTACCATACGACCTGTGGATAAAATAAAGGCATTCCTCCAGGAAAGTAGTATGTGCATCAATCAGCATCCGCCGCAGAAAATCCTCAATAAGCGCCCCTCGTTCCTGGAAATCAGCAACCTCAAAAACGGTCTCAAAAAAAATTTTCGCGTCCTTCCCGAAACCCTCTGTCAGCACATCCTCATTCAGGATATACATTTTGGCAGGGAACCTGAAGAAGCGGTAATAACCCACAGGGGTGAAGTCAATACATATCTCATCAAGCAAACCAGCCGCTTCAAACCTGTGCGGCCTCAGGTACATGCCCGATAAATAAGCATTGATACCAGGTTTGTACCGCATACATTTTACACCATCCGGCCTGCAGCACAATTCCTTTTCTTTCACAATGCCCAGGCAGATATTGGTATTCGCAAAAGAAGTGATGAACTGCGAATGCGATGGCTCACTACAATAATTAAATAAGATATACTGGATATAGCGCGACAGTTCAGGAGAGCTGATCTTGTAAATATCAAAAACCATACCGTTGCTCATAAAAATAGCTTTGCTAATAAACTCCAAGATATACACTTTTATTGTTTTTAATTGCTTTGTGTATCTCTGTAATTTTTGTATTTTTACTAAAGGCAGCAATAATTTAAATTGTCCGTTTTATACAATTTTTTATTCTCCGGGTTTTGTTTCTTTGTAGAGTATATAATGCATGTTTGTGTACCGGAACTATTTGATAACATTTTACCCAGAAAAGAAATGCGCCTTATAATTATCGATAAATTTCATGAAAAATATTTTCGTCATTTTACTGTCCATTGCAGGATAAATAACATGAAAAAAACAGCTTTTATAATAGTGCTCATCGCCACTTTCTTTATGCAGCCGGTTAAGGGCCTGGCACAGGAAGATCAAATAATTGTAAAGCAAAAAAAGATAAGCAGGCATTTTAAAGTAAAACCTGCCGACAAATTAATTATAGAAAATACCTTCGGAAATGTAACAGTAAATACCTGGGATAAAAATGAAGTTACTGTTGATATTACAATGGCCGGGAAAGCCAAAAAAGAAGCCAGGGCACAGGTAATACTGGATAACATAAACATAAAGGAAAACACAGATACCCCGGGAATGATCTGTTTTAAAACATTCGAGAAAACGCCTTATAACAATAATAATGGGGTAAATGGTATAAGTAAGAAATACAATGATTATGAAGCCAATATAACTTATGTAATTAATGCCCCGGAAAACATTGGGTTAGACATAACAAACATATTCGGAGATGTTTATGTCGGTGATTTTAAGGGCAGATTAAACGTTAATGTAACATTCGGCTCATTTCATGCCAAAAACATTTCAGGGCCTGGTAAAATAATTAGTGTAGATGATAGCCGAAAGGATATACTCAATAGTATTTTAGGAGATAATACTATCTCTTCCATTGAATCCGGCTATGTTACCTGTTCCCGTGGCGGCAACCTGGCAATTGATAAACTGGTTGATACCGCAAAAGTTAAATTAAAAGGCTGGTCGAATGTTACTATTGGTAAGGGCAAATAAACTAACTGGCAAACTGTAAACTGCAAACTGCATCTTCCTCGCTAATTATTGTAAATTCAATTTTATGAAAAATATTTCAATCATTTTATTTGTTTTGGGCAGCATTTCCAGTCATTGTTTTGCGCAACATCCGGCAGGCAGCGTTAAAGAAATAGAGTATAAAGGAAATAAATTTGTTCTGGGCCCGCAAACTATTAAGGATACCATTATAATTACCGATCCCATTACAGGTAATGATGTAACCAGGGTCAGCGATATACCAATTCCTGTTAGTATGAATGACCGGCACATATATAGCAATGAAGAAGTAGATGCGCATACACCATACAGTATGCCCAACCTGAATCTTGAAGAAAAAATATTGAATAACCTGAAGGATTTACTTTTTTTATCCGCGCTGCCCGATGGCATATTGCATTTAAGGTTGGCACAGGTGGTAACAGACGAAAATGGCAAAATAGTGTATGACGATTTTGCTGGCATTAATTTATTGCAGAAAGACAACATAATCAGGACTATCGGCATTACCAACCAGGATTCATTATTCTCAAATATCGTAATGGCACCCGTAGCAACACACAAAGGCCATAAAGTCATTTCCCGCCAAAACCTTTTTCTGAACAACTATTTAATACAGATCAAAGATCATAAACTTATTTACTCCAAAAAATAGAGAACCCATTAGTTTGCTGAGGTTTGTACCCCTCCTTCGTTTATACGAGGATACAATGGCAGTGTGTTTGTAACGCACGGAAACCCCTTATACTAAAGGCCAAAGAATAAATAATAAGAGCAATGAAATACCTGATTTTCATAACTACCGCGCTATTGCTCTTTTCCTGCTCAGGGCATGTGAAATTTAAGGACAATCCCAAAGAGTCTCCATTATCTGAATTAAAAGGAAAAGTAAGATGGATCAAAATCGGAAATGCTATTTTGACATTTTATGACGAGCGAGGCAATGTAATTTATAAACGCACCAAGGGTCAGATAGCATACAATTCTTCTGATTCAGTAATTCTATTTGAAGATCTGTATAAATACGATAAAAACGGAAATCTTATTGAGCAACAAGGAAGAAATACATTCCACTATAAACGTATTTATAAATATGACAAAAATGACAATATAATCGAAAGGTATGAATATGATGAAAATGGTAAGTTAGATGACACAAAGGTATTTTTTACTTATACCGCTAACACAAAATCTGCTTTTATACATAAAGACAATATTGAGTTTTTGCATGGCTTCTGGCAATATGATAATAATGGAAATCTGGTAGTCCATATGTTTTATTTCGATGATGGGCTTTACGCTGGTAAAGAAACATTCAAATACGTTAATGATAAAATAGTTGAAAAAATCACCCATTTCTTTGATGGCGATAGTACAAAAGAAAATTATAAAAAATATAAAAAAGAAATCAACAAATATGACAGCAGGGGCAATAAAACCGAATCAGCAACCTATGGCCTGAACGATAGCCTGAGAGACAAAACCCTGTATGCATACGACAATAACAATAACATTATAGCATCAGATGGATTCTACTACCATATAACTTATGCCCCCGAATACAGGAACCATAAGAAATATAAATATAATGATAAGCATATGCTGGTAGAAGCGGCCTCGGAAGAAGTCAACGGAATTGATTCAAGCGAAACCGCCGAAACATATTCAGATTTTGATGCGCACGGTAATTATTTAAAACAAACGACCATTGATGTAAATTACGAAAACAATAAACAGAAAAACAGTGATACTACTGTTGTGAACCGGGAAATTGAATATTACCAACTGTAAGCTGCCAACTGCAAAACTGCCCTCACGCTACCCTCTTATGTTCCACCTTGGTATAAGTGTACTTCACCTGTTTGCCCTCTACCTTAAAGGTTACCTCCACCTCCTCCGGTTCAAAAAGCCCGGCGATCTTATTCTTCAGTCGTTTGAAAAAGATCAAAATACCCTTTTCGGCTACCGGCATTTTATCATCAGTCCCCATCATATAAACTGGTTTATAGTCTATAAAAATAAAAACACAATCTTAGGTTATAATCCTGATAGGGGCCGTAGAATAAATTTCATAAAAACCAGGTAACGAACCCGGCTGTTTTTATTTAGATAATATAAAAATAATGCCATCCGTATATACATCCATCAAAACAAAGGTTATATTTATCCACAATTTATTAACGTACCATTTCTCCCCATATTTCTTTTGGATGAAACAATATTTTACAATACCTTTGCAATCCCAAATTTCCGGCTGCTTTAAAAAGTTCGCAGTTTACAGTTGGCAGTTTACAGTCCCCAGGACTTATGACTTACGACTTTTGACTTACGACTATAAAAAGTATCCAACGTTCCCGCCGGAAATTGGATTAACCATTTAAAAAAAATTATGGCAACAGAAAACAACCTTCAGAATTACGAGCTGATGGTCATCTTCACACCCGTGCTGTCGGACGAAGATTACAAAAACGCTCAAAAGAAGTTTACCGACTTCATCAACGACAATGGTGGCAATATCGTTCACCAGGAAGTTTGGGGCCTGCGCTCCCTCTCCTACCCCATTCAGAAAAAGACAACAGGCCTTTATTATGTATTGGAATTTCAGGCGCCTGCTGATACCAATGCGAAACTCGAGATCCAGATGAACCGCGATGAAACCATCATCCGCCACATGATCACCCGCCTCGATAAGTTCGCGGTAGCATACAACATCAGGAAACGCAACAAACACTTAATTGCAGAAAACGCTTAAAATCACTTACACAATGGCAAAGCAAAACGAAATAAAGTTCTTAACGTCCCAACGTATCGAAAAGCGCCTCAAGAAATACTGCCGCTTTAAGAAAATGGGCATCCGGTATATTGATTATAAAGATGGCGAATTCCTCAAAAAATTCCTCAACGAACAAGGCAGGATGCTCCCCCGCCGTATCACCGGCAACTCGCTGAAATACCAGCGCAAAGTATCACAGGCGATAAAAAAGGCCCGCCAGATGGCTCTTTTACCATACGTTACTGACCTTTTAAAATAGACAATCATGCAAGTAATTCTTATAAAAGACGTTGACAATCTCGGCGCCGCCCACGAAATGGTAGCAGTAAAGCCCGGTTATGCCCGCAACTTCCTCATACCTCAGAAGTTCGCTATCGAAGCCAGTGGCGCCAATACCAAAATAATGGAAGAGCGCCGCAAGCAGCTCCAGAAAAAAGAAGACAAGCTCATGGCCGGTATCGCCAGCGTTACAGAAGTGCTCAAAGCATCTCCGGTTAAAGTTGGCGCCAAGATCGGTATCAGCGGCAAGATCTTCGGCTCCGTTACCGCCATACAGATCGCCCGCGCCATCCGCGAGCAGAAAGGCTACGAAATTGACCGCCGCCGCATCACCATCCTCGATGAAGTTAAGGAAGCAGGTATGCACAAGGCAAGCATAGATTTCGGTAAAGACACTGTTGTTGAAATCGAATTCGAAGTAGTAGGCGAATAAACTATAGCGATAATAATAATAATAATAAAAGCCAGCGCATTTATGGGCTGGCTTTTATTATTTCCATTGCCCATCCCTGCCACTTTCTACTTTCTACTTACGACTTATGACTTTTGACTTTTGACTTTTGACTTACGACTCTCGACTTACAACTCCAGCAACTCCCTGCTCCTCTTAATCGCCTGCTCAAAAGTATCCGTAATATTTGCCTTCCCTATCCCGAACGATAACCGTGCTTTTGCCAGCTCATTGATCACCTGTTCACTGCTCACTTCTGAGAGTATCAGTTTCGTTCCCTTATACCTGATCTCTTTATTCACTTCCTTTATCGTCTGTATCCCCGTCGCATCAATCACCGGCACATGCCTCATCCGTATGATCAGCACCTTAGCCGGGTTTTCTATCACCTTCATCGCCTCCTTGAATTTGTAGGCAGCCCCAAAAAACAATGGCCCGTTTATCTCAAAAACATCAACCCCTTCAGGCACCATATTATTCGTAAGCACATCTTCCCCAATATCTTCCGGCACGGTAAAGTGCTGCACCGAACTCGATTTCATCATCTTCTGTATAAACAGGAAAGCCGCCAGCACAATACCAGCTTCAATAGCCACCGTCAGGTCCACAAATACCGTCAGCAGAAAAGTGCATAGCAGCACAGCCGCATCACTCTTCGACCCTTTTAAAACCGATACGAAATGCTCCCACTCACTCATATTATACGCCACAATAATCAGTATCCCGCCCAGTGTAGCCATAGGTATCAGCGCCGCCCACTTACCCACAAACAGCATGATGATCAATAAAGTAATAGCATGTATGATTCCGGCAACCG
>Ga0302185_10003151_pt1 | contig 10344 bp, 1 predicted proteins | sample II_Bog_E1_1_FD_200231 | JGI IMG/M metagenome (GOLD analysis project Ga0302185, IMG submission 200231) | Peat permafrost microbial communities from Stordalen Mire near Abisko, Sweden - II_Bog_E1_2 | ecosystem: Environmental > Terrestrial > Soil > Wetlands > Peat | place: Sweden: Abisko, Stordalen... | reverse complement strand
AATCATTCTTTCTCTATCATACCCATTTACGCTATTAAAAAGCATTCGCTTGTTAATGCTTTTCTGTAACGAACTATCTCCGCCGTCAGACCGCTTTTTTTGGCGGTCCGACGGCTTGTTTGTTTATGGCACCCCCTTTGTCTGCACTATGATTCTTTTGATTTATATGATTGAATCATTGTGTCTCGTCCTGAAATAGCTTGACATAAATCATAGTAATCCTTTAATCATAAAAATCAAGGTTCAGGCAAAAGACTAGTAAGAAGCGGTCGGACTGAAAAAGCCGTCTGACCGCTGGTTCTTAACACAATCATTCTTTCTCTATCATACCCATTTACGCTATTAAAAAGCATTCGCTTGTTAATGCTTTTCTGTAACGAACTATCTCCGCCGTCAGACCGCTTTTTTGGGCGGTCCGACGGCTTGTTTGTTTATAGCATCCCCTTTGGCTGTACTATGATTCTTTTGATTTATATGATTGAATCATTGTATCTCGTCCTGAAATGGCTTGACATAAATCATGGTCATCCTTTAATCATAAAAATCAAGGTTCAGACAAAAGACTAGTAACCAGCGGTCGGACGGACTGAAAAAGCCGTCTGACCGCTGGTTCTTAACACAAACATTCGTTCTCTATCATAGTGGCTCCCTATTTATTCGACTTAAAAATTTTTTAATAAAAATCAGAATATTAATAAAAAATGCACTCAGGTTAAAATAGTATGTACTATAGTTAAAACAAATTTTAATATACCAGGCTAACTTTGTAGGGATAAAGTGCCGCCATTCGTTTAGATCATCATCCATTTACACTTGCATTCTCGAAGCCAATACCTGGTAAATGATAAAAAATTCGTTGTTAGGGTCACTTTTTTCTGTTCTGTTGTATATAAAACTATTAATGGAAATCGTAACTATAAATCGGGAAAAGCAAAACATTTAAAAACCTTTTTATCAACAAGTCGTACTAAATTAAATAAAAATTAATTTAGTAAGTCCTACCAGTGATAAATATACCTGATTTTAATTGTGCTTTGGAAGTAATATGTAAACGTCTCAATATTTTAATAAGTGATTTCTGAAAATCCCGGATTGTCATGATGTTTGCCTGCTTGCAAACAATGATACATAGTTGTCCCCTTTTGAAATTTGTATTTAACGGAGGATTAGTTCTAAAAAACAAAGAAAAAATTTGTCTGGAATAAAATTTATACTGAATATATATGTTAAATAAGTTAAGAATTCTATTAGTACTCACATTGTTTGGTCTTATCCAGTTAAACGGATATTCTCAATGTGGCACGGAGACCGTTACACCTGTTTCATGGTGTAATAATGATTTTGCTCAATGGAATATAACAGATCCTCAAAGTCCGAATGCCACTTATTACTGGTATAATTATACAGGAACAGTACCGACATTGAATGCGAATGGATTTATTACCAGTGAGACGCTTCTGGATTCTACAACTTCTAATGTTTATTATTCCAGTTTTCGCGCAACTACCGCTGCTGATCCGGCCGGAGTTCAATATACCTATGTACGGACGGTGAATTACAATGCGGTGCCCTTTCCAGGAACGACACCTGCCTTTACTACAGTAGCAGCCGGGAGTACTTTTTCAATGACCTTTACCAGTACATCGGCGGTTATCATGAATTATGTAGAAGTTCCGGTAGTATTAAATACGCCTGGTAAACAATACAAAATACAGGTAACCTCCGGAACAACAGCAGGACCTGGTTCTGCCATTTATACCTTTTCAACCGTAGGCGCAACGTCATTGGGAGGGAATAATTACTTAATTAAAATTCCGGTAAATTATACCTTTGCTGCTGGACCTAATACCCTTGTTATCAATAGTAATCCTGCCGGAGGAACGGGAGCACCTGTCGATGGTCTTTTATATTCTCCAACTCAATTTGCGGGTGCAACGTATGGTCCGGTGACGATAGGAGCAGCTTCAGCGGCTGGAAATTATTCCCTTATATATAACTGGAACTTTACACAAGTATGTTCTTATAAAAACACTCCGTCATCTGTTAATACTACGGTTGGCTGTTGCACGGTTCCAGCCAGCCTGGGTTTGTTAAACCTTGGTACAAATTATGCCGATATTGTTAATGGAGGAAGTACCAATGCTACATTGACCGTTGGTTCTGCCGTTCCCGGCGATTACATTGCCTGGTATCTGAATGGTGTGCTGGTGCCGGCTGCCAGTGGAGTAAATAAAACGACGTATACAACGAATCAAACCGGAACCTGGTCTGTACGCGATGCCGCAACCGCAGCCAATTTATCCAATCCAAGTTGCTATGTGACGGCTCAAACAACCATACAGAATCAGCAGATATTTCTGACAACAGTTTCTGCACCTTCCAATAGTCCATTGTGTATAGGCAACCAATGGACATTTGCGGCATCTGGCGCATCCAATTTAACATGGACGTCTGGACCCGGAATACTTAGTGCCACTACTGGAGATACAACTATCTTTACTGGTACATCATTAGGCAGTTCTTCGGTTACCGTAACGGGCAACGTTATTTCAGGAAATGAGGTTATAAACGGAGATTTCTCCAGTGGCGCAACAGGATTTACAACTGAATTTGCATCAACGGGTGCTGGAGGTCCCGGTAATACGAATGGTTCGTATGGAGTCAATAACATCAGCAGTGGTGGAACAGCTGGCTGGCCGGCTCAATCGGATTGGAATGCCCAGGGAAATGCTGGATATCCTTATGTGTCTGGTAATCCAGGCAATTTCTTAGTGTTGAATGGATACGGAACAGGTTCCGGTGCTCCGGAGGCAAATCCACTGGCTTGGGGTCAGTCCGTGGCTGTTTCGCCCAATCAACCTTATACCTTTGCTTTTGATTTTACTCCCGTAACGTATTTTATTTCAACGGGTCAATCCGGAAACATATTGACTCCGGGCGGAACCTATGAAGATATTCAACTAGGCGTTTTTATCAATGGAACGCAGATAGGAACCGTTACAACCAATTTCGCCAGTACAGGTTTAGCAGCTGTTGGGCAATGGAATACCTATTCATTCAACTGGACCTCGGGTGCAAGTATTACATCCGCTGACCTGGAAATCAGACAAATGGGAGGATCAACAGATGCACAAAGAGGTTACGATTTCGGATTGGATAATATTAGTTTTGGTGGATTGATTACCCAGAGTCAGACTGTAAATGTCGGTCCACTTACAGACTGTTCTACATTGACAGCTTCGGCAAGTGCCTGTTATAATGATACGATGAGTATTTTAACGGCAACCATGACAGGTGGTCTTGTATTTGATTATTGGAAAAACTCTTCCGGAACTATAATAAGCACCTCGAACCCAGATACTGTTAATTCAAAAACAGCAGCAACCTATACAGCTTATGCAACCTTAGCTGCCGGTAATCTATTGGATAATGGCAGTTTTCAGGCAGGTAATGTCGGATTTTTATCAGGAGGGCCATACTATACGTACAAAGCACCAACTACAGGTAACTGGTCAAATGGGGGTACCAATCAATATACGATTTCAGCAAACACAACAGTACTAAATTCAGGTGGTTGGGACAACTTACCAATCTCTCCCGGTTCTACAGGAAGTCAAGTATTTACAGCAGATGCGAAGGGACCTTTGGGCCATCCTGTAATTGGTTGGTCGTTTAGCGCAATAGCTGGTCAAACGTATTATTTTTCCGGATGGGTAGCAGATCAACACGTTGATTTTAAGGCTGGAACAACTATTCCTGTGGCTACATTAAATATGGAATCTCCGGATATTGGTGTATATATTAATTCCACGAACTCTGTTTCAGCAACATCCTATTCCACAGATCCTTTATTGACGTCTTTAAAATTACCTAATAACCAAAACTGGAATAATTTGACTTCTACCTGGGTGGCACCAAGTACAGGAACCTTTACACTTTACTTAGTAGATTTGAATGGTGAAAGCGGAGGAGGTAATGATTTTTTATTAGACAACTTTTCCTTAACTCCAAGTACCGGTATTGTACATCAAGCTACAACTACAACACCTTTATGTAATCCTTGCTTAAACAACACAGCAACGGTAAAAACAGCCACATTCTGCGCGAATACTGGTGTGGTTCAGCTTACTCCAACAGCAGGTCTTATGAATGGTGTTTATAGCTGGTATCCCACTGCAACGAGTACAACTGTATTAGGAACTACAATTGGAAGTTCAAAAGATTCCACACTGAATGTATCAACGGCAACAGTATCCGGTGCCGATAGAATTGTATATTATACCATGACAGCGAAGAGCGTCGGCAATTTTGGAAATGTTACTCCAACGTCCTGTACAAGCATTTCGAATCAAGCATATGGACAAGGTCAAAATCTTGATTTTATCAAAAATAGTTCAACAGCAATAATTATTGATACCATTACTATTTGGGCTGCAAATACTGGTCAGAATTATAGTGGCATATCAGTAGTAATTTATAATGCTGTTCAACAAACATATAATGGAAATCATTTTGTCCATAATTCAGCTATATATACATCACCAGGAATAACGGTTGTTACACCTAATTCCTCAGGTTATACAATGATAAAAATTCCTGTAAACTATACCTTAACAGGCGCCGCCGGAACGAATTATTCAATCGGCTTAAATAGTAATAGTTTAGAAGTAGCGAATTTTAATTGTAATCTGGTTGGAACGACCGATAACATTGGAACAGGGGGGCCTTATTTAACAGCTACTGGTTCTGATGTTAATAGTGGCTGGTCAAGTAACTGGGGTACTATTGGAAATGTACATTTCCAGGTAGTTGCCGACCCTTGTCCTCGTGTCGCCGTAACATTGACTCCTGCTTGTCCGTGTACAAAGCCGTCGGTTGTGAGTATTACAACTCCTGCAACGAGTCCTGTAAGTTTGTGCCAGGGCACGGCCCAGACCTTGTCGGGAAAAGCAACGGTAACGGCAGCATCTATAAACGGCGGCTTTTATTATTCCTGGAGAAAAACAACACCAACGCCTGTTGTAGTTGAAGCAGGCCCAACGGTAACGGCTTTAACAATCAATACGGCGACAGCTGTTCCCAATTATACAGGTATCACGGGTGTGTTAACGGACTCGGGAACCTATGTATTGCGTGTTGAAGACGGGAATGCAGGCAATGCATCCTGTTATACAGAAGCAACGGTTGTTGTAAAAATCAATCCGACCCCAACAGTATCCTCTGCAAGCACGGGAACAGTATGCAGTGGCGTGGCACAGAATTATGCGATCACGAGTGTTGTTCCATCGAGTTACAGCTGGTCACGGGCGGCGGTAGCGGGTATCAGCAATGTTGCTGCAACGGCCCAGACAAGCAACCCGATCATTGAGACCTTAACGAATACAACTACAGCAGCGGTCAATGTCACGTACCTGATTACGCCGACGTCCACAACAGGAGCCTGCGTTGGTCCGGTATTTACCTATACGGTAACGGTCAACCCGTCTCCAACGATATCTTCGGCAGCAGCCGGAACAATCTGTAGTGGCGTGGCACAGAATTATACGATTACCAGCGTTGTTCCATCGAGTTATAAATGGTCGAGAGCAGTGGTTGCAGGAATCAGCAATGCAGTAGCAACGAATCAAACAACAAACCCGATAACTGAGGTATTAACCAATACGACAACAGCAGCGGTTAATGTGACCTATATTATTACACCGACTTCCACAACCGGAACCTGCGCAGGCACACCCTTTAATTATGTAGTGACGGTGAATCCTGCTCCGACCATTTCATCGGTAGCAACGGGAACAGTATGTAGTGGTGTGGCAGAGAATTATACGATTACGAGTGTTGTTCCGTCAAGTTACAGCTGGTCAAGAGCAGCGGTTGCGGGTATCAGCAATACGGCAGGAACAGGCACAACGACACCGATTACAGAAACATTAACCAATACGACAACGGCAGCGGTGAATGTGACTTATATCATTACACCGACCTCCACCACAGGAACCTGTGCTGGCACACCATTTAACTATGTGGTAACGGTAAATCCGAAGCCGACTATTTCATCGGCAGCAACGGGCACGATATGCAGTGGCGTGGCACAGAATTATGCGATCACGAGTGTTGTTCCGTCAAGTTACAGCTGGACACGGGCAGCAGTTGCCGGAATCAGCAATACGGCAGGAACGGGCACAACGACACCGATTACAGAAATATTAACCAATACGACAACAGCAGCGGTCAATGTGACTTATATCATTACACCGACCTCTACAACGGGAGCCTGTGCGGGTACACCCTTTAATTATGTGGTAACAGTGAATCCTGCTCCGACCATTTCATCGGCAGCAACGGGAACAGTATGTAGTGGCGTGGCACAGAATTATGCGATCACGAGTGTTGTTCCATCGAGTTACAGCTGGACACGCGCGGCAGTTGCGGGTATCAGCAATACGGCAGGAACAGGAACAACGACACCGATAACGGAAACATTAACGAATACGACAACGGCAGCGGTCAATGTGACCTATATTATTACACCGACCTCCACCACGGGAACCTGTGCTGGCACGCCCTTTAGTTATGTGGTGACGGTGAATCCTGCTCCGACCATTTCATCGGCAGCAACGGGAACAGTATGCAGTGGTGTGGCAGAGAATTATACGATTACGAGTGTTGTTCCGTCAAGTTACAGCTGGACACGGGCAGCAGTTGCCGGAATCAGCAATACGGCAGGAACAGGCACAACAACACCGATAACGGAAACATTAACGAATACAACCACGGCAGCGGTGAATGTGACCTATATCATTACCCCGACTTCCACCACGGGAAGCTGTGCGGGCACACCTTTTAATTATGTGGTAACGGTAAATCCGAAGCCGACTATTTCATCGGCAGCAACCGGAACAATCTGTAGTGGCGTGGCACAGAATTATGCGATCACGAGTGTTGTTCCATCGAGTTACAGCTGGACACGGGCAGCAGTTGCCGGAATCAGCAATACGGCAGGAACGGGCACAACGACACCGATAACGGAAACATTAACCAATACGACCACGGCGGCGGTTAATGTGACCTATATCATTACACCGACCTCCACAACAGGAACCTGTGCGGGTACACCCTTTAATTATGTGGTAACAGTGAATCCGGCTCCGACTATTTCATCGGCAGCAACGGGTACAATCTGTAGTGGCGTGGCACAGAATTATACGATTACGAGTGTTGTTCCGTCAAGTTACAGCTGGACACGCGCGGCGGTAGCCGGAATCAGCAATACGGCAGGAACAGGCACAACGACACCAATCACAGAAACATTAACGAATACGACAACAGCAGCGGTTAATGTGACCTATATCATTACACCGACCTCCACCACGGGAACCTGTGCGGGCACACCTTTTAATTATGTGGTGACGGTAAATCCTGCTCCGACCATTTCATCGGCAGCAACCGGAACAGTATGCAGTGGTGTGGCAGAAAATTATGCGATCACCAGTGTTGTTCCTTCAAGTTACAGCTGGTCAAGAGCAGCGGTTGCGGGTATCAGCAATGCGGCCTTAACCAACCAGGCGATAAACCCGATAACGGAAACATTAACGAATACAACCACGGCAGCGGTGAATGTGACTTATATCATTACACCGACCTCCACCACGGGAGCTTGCGCGGGCACACCTTTTAATTATGTGGTAACGGTAAATCCGAAGCCGACTATTTCATCGGCGGCAACGGGCACAATATGCAGCGGCGTGGCACAGAATTATGCGATCACGAGTGTTGTTCCATCGAGTTACAGCTGGTCGAGAGCAGTGGTTGCAGGAATCAGCAATGCAGTAGCAACGAATCAAACAGCAAACCCGATAACTGAGGTATTAACCAATACGACAACAGCAGCGGTGAATGTGACCTATATCATTACACCGACCTCCACAACGGGAACCTGTGCGGGCACACCCTTTAATTATGTAGTGACGGTGAATCCGGCCCCTGTTCCTGCGGTAACAGTAACGGCGAACAATTCTACTATCTGTGCGGGCACAAGTATTACATTCACGGCAGCTCCGACAAATCAGGGTACAGCACCGACCTACCAATGGTACAAAAACGGTTCGGCAATAGGAGGAGCGACAGCATCTACTTATACCACAACAACAGCTGTAAATAATGACAGTTACGATGTTGTACTGACAAGCAATGCATCCTGTGCCAGTCCATTGACAGCAACATCAAATGCAGTTGTCATTACAGTGACAACGGTTGTTGCACCACTGGTTACAATAAGCCCAAGCCCATCAAACGCTGTATGTGCCGGAACGACTGTAACCTTTACAGCAACGCCGGGCAATGGCGGAACAGCTCCTACATATCAATGGATATTGAATGGAACAAACGTTGGAGCGGTAACAACAACGGCCACATACTCAGGAGTATTCGCAAACGGCGATCAAATCAGTGTGTTAATGACAAGTAATTCTTCCTGTGCCAGTCCAAGTACAGCAACATCTGCTATAACCACGATGACAGTAACACCAAATGTTACACCATCTGTTACCACTTCTGCAAATAATACGACCATCTGTCCGGGCGGAAGTGTAACCATTACGGCAGTACCGACAAATGGAGGTACAACACCAACATACCAATGGAGAAATAACGGTACCAATATAGTGGGTGCAACAGGCTCTACTTACACAACAACTGGTTTAGTAGCCGGCAATTCTATTGACGTTGTATTGACCAGCAGCATTACCTGCGTGACGTCTGCAACAGGTTCGTCAACACCTATTTCAATAACAGTTACACCAAATGTTACACCATCTGTCAGCATATCTGCCAATGCAAATCCGATATGTACAGGCGGTAGCGTAACATTTACTGCGGTACCGACAAATGGAGGCGTAGCACCTACTTATCAATGGCAGGTAAATAGTTCAAATTCCGGTGCCTCATCCACAACGAATACTTTTACTTCTACGACCCTTAATAATGGCGATATTGTTACAGTGATTCTGACTAGTAATGCCGCTTGTCCTAGTCCGGCAACAGCAACCTCAAACGGAGTTACAATGATCGTAAATGCAGGTATTGGTGCAGGAACAATCTCTTCCGATCAAGCCATTTGCAATGGGGCTATTCCGGCTACGATCAATACAGCAACAGCACCGACAGGAGTTACAACGCCAACATATACCTGGGAAGCTTCTGTAGATGGCGGAGCAACCTGGAATACGATACCTGGCCAGACCGGAACATCCTTAACATCACCATTAGGCTTAACAGTAACAACGCAGGTTCGTAAAGTAGTTACAGATCTTAGTTTACCTGCTCCATGTAATGTGGCCAGGACAAATGCTGTAACAATAACGGTATATGGAGTTTTTGCTGCCGGTTCTATTGGTTATGATTCTTCCAGTACAACCATCTGTTCCGGTAATACTCCGGTTGAATTTACAAATATAGCTGTACCGACCGGCGGAACCAGGCCATACACGTATACCTGGGATACTTCCATTGACGGTGGTACAACCTGGATACAAGTTTCAGGGGCCAGTGATTCGGTTTATGTTCCGACATCGGCTCTTACTCAAACAACGATGTACAGAAGACATGATATTTCTGCTGCAGGTTGTGGTAACTTAACCACTGGCCCTGTTACTATCACCGTAAATCCGATTATTAATCCAGGTGCTATCGGTTCAAATCAGTCTATCTGTAGTGGTACAGCTCCTGCACCGTTTACAGAAGTTACTCCGGCAAGCGGAGGAACAGGCACATACACGTATCAATGGCAGTTATCAACCGATAATGTAACGTATAGAGATACTATTAATCAGACAGCAGCAACCTTTACAGGACCTTCTTTAACGGTGAATACATATTTCAGAAGAACAGTTCTTTCCGGTTCCTGCGCAGCTCAATACACAGCTCCTGTCCTTATTACCATTCTTCCAGGTTTAAATCCAGGAACGATCAACGGTACATCAACGATTTGCTATGGAGCTACTCCAGGCGATATAGCAAGTACATCTTTGGCATCCGGTGGCGCAGCGACGTATACGTACTCCTGGCAGCAATCAACCGATGGCGGAACAACCTGGTCACTTATTGCCGGTGCTGCTAATACCGATTATCAATCTGGTCCTTTAACAACGACCACATTGTTCCAACGCATTGTTGTTTCCGGAACGAGTACTTGTAATACGGCCTATACAACAGCCGTTACAATTACAGTTAATGCGGATTTTGTTGTTGGTTCGATCGGTTCGAACCAGACGATCTGTTCAGGAGTTATTCCGTCGGTGATTCATTCAAATGGACTTCCTTCGGGCGGCTCGGGAAGCTATAGCTATA
>Ga0302185_10003141_pt1 | contig 10362 bp, 6 predicted proteins | sample II_Bog_E1_1_FD_200231 | JGI IMG/M metagenome (GOLD analysis project Ga0302185, IMG submission 200231) | Peat permafrost microbial communities from Stordalen Mire near Abisko, Sweden - II_Bog_E1_2 | ecosystem: Environmental > Terrestrial > Soil > Wetlands > Peat | place: Sweden: Abisko, Stordalen... | reverse complement strand
AAAAATAAGCTGCACCATGCGCAAAAGTTTAAAGGCGCCATATTTGCATCGGTCGGCAATTATTTTAACGACTTTTATCATCATAAACTGCCTTTCGCATTGACCAAAGCACAAAAAAAGGTTTTAAAAGAAATACGGCAGGATACGCAGCGCGGCGTTCAGATGAACCGACTGCTCCAGGGTGATGTAGGCAGCGGCAAGACAGTGGTAGCCTTAATGAGCATGCTGATCGCCATTGATAACGGCTTTCAAACCTGTATTATGGCGCCAACCGAGATACTCGCCAACCAGCATTATCAAACCGTTAAGGAGCTGGTGGGTGATGATTTTATCGAGGTGGGCCTTTTAACAGGTTCAACCTCTCAAAAAGCCAGGAGAGTGCTGCATGAGCGGTTGGAGAGTGGCGAACTGAAAATATTGATCGGCACGCATGCGCTGATAGAAGACAAAGTACAATACAAAAACCTTGGCTTTGTGGTGATCGACGAGCAACACCGCTTTGGGGTTGAGCAAAGGGCCAAATTGTGGCGCAAAAATATTATCCCGCCGCATGTTTTGGTAATGACGGCCACGCCGATCCCTCGTACCCTGGCGATGACCCTTTATGGCGACCTGGACATTTCAGTGATCGACGAATTACCTGCCGGACGCAAACCGATACAAACGGTGCACTATTATGAAAGCAGTCGTTTGCGGATGTTCGGTTTTATGAAGCAGGAAATTGCGAAAGGGCGGCAGGTGTATGTGGTTTATCCGCTGATAAAGGAAAGCGAAAAACTCGACCTGAAAAACCTGGAAGACGGTACAGAAGTAATGGCCCGCGAGTTTCCTTTACCGCAATACCGTATCAGCATTGTTCACGGGAAACTGAAGGCAGCTGATAAGCAGTTTGAAATGAACCGCTTTATAAAGGGCGAGACGCAGATCATGGTAGCCACTACGGTAATTGAAGTTGGGGTGAACATACCAAACGCGTCGGTTATGGTGATTGAAAATGCCGAGCGGTTTGGGCTTTCGCAGCTGCACCAGCTGCGCGGGCGTGTAGGCCGTGGCGCCGACCAATCCTATTGCATTTTGATGAGCCATGATAAACTATCGCACGATGGCAGGACCAGGCTCAACACGATGGTAAAAACCAACAACGGTTTTGAAATTGCCGAAACCGACCTGCAATTGCGGGGCCCCGGCAACCTGGAGGGTACCCAGCAAAGCGGCGTACTCGACCTGAAGGTAGCTAATATTGTGACCGACCAGGAATTGCTGATCACCGTTAGAAATTATGTGCAAATGATCTTTGAAAAAGACCCGCAACTGGTGCATCCGGAAAATATGGTCCTGAATGAATCGTTGAAAACCAAGGGCGAGGGGTTGGCATGGAATAAAATTTCATGAACATGAAAGAAGCTGTCATTTCGAGCGATAGCGAGAAATCTTGTACGATCAACATTAACGCCGGTATAGTTCGGTTGCATGGCTTATAAGATTTCTCCCTTTGGTCGAAATGACATTTTGATTTTTTTACTCATTTTTGGACATTACTCAATACCATTAAAACAATGAAGCTCAAACTAAACGTATTATTTGCAATACTTTTTTTTACCGCAACAGCCAACGCCCAAGATTCCCTTATGATCCGCAAAATCTATGATGAAGAACTTGTTAACGGCCAGTGCTATCAAAACCTGCAGGATTTGTGCAAAAATATCGGGCAGCGGCTCAGCGGGTCGGCGAATGCGCAAAAGGCGGTTGAATGGGGCCAAAAGCTGATGGAAAGCTACGGCTTTGACCATGTGTTTTTGCAGGAAGTAATGGTGCCGCACTGGGTACGCGGCCAAAAAGAACAGGCCGCAATAGTTACCGGAAAAACCCGCATCGCGGTGCCCATTTGTGCATTGGGCATGTCGATAGCTACGCCGGAAAAAGGTATCACTGCCGACATAATAGAGGTTCACAGCATAAAGGAATTGGATACTTTAGGCGAAGCGAAAATAAAAGGTAAGATCGTTTTCTTTAACCGGCCATTTGATCCCCGTTTTATTGAAACAGGCGCCGCTTACGGAACTGCAGGCGACCAGCGGCGGGCCGGGCCTTCAGCGGCGGCAAAATATGGTGCAGTTGGCGCGATTGTACGCTCGCTTACCGAAATTATTGACGATTATCCGCATACAGGGTCGCTCGCATATACAGAGCTTAAAATACCTGCCGCAGCGATTTCAACCAAAGCAGCCAACCAGCTGAGCAGTTTACTAAAAACAAGTAAACAACCGGTTAGGTTTTATTTCAGGCAAAGTTGCCAATTGCTGCCGGATGTATTATCCTACAATATAGTAGCTGAACTGACGGGCACCCAAAATCCAAACAAATATATTACTGTTGGCGGGCACCTTGATTCGTGGGACCTGGCCGAAGGCGCAAGTGATGATGGTACCGGCGTGATGCAATCCCTGGAAGTTTTGCGTATTTTGAAAACAATGGGTTACCATCCAAAAAATACCATCAGGGCGGTATTTTTTATGAACGAAGAGAACGGCGATAAAGGCGGGCAGAAATACGCCGAATTAGCGGCAAAAAATAAGGAAGAACACCTTGCAGCTATCGAAACCGATGAAGGCGGCTTCACTCCCCGTGGCTTTGGATTTTCCGGACTGTCCCCGGCATCGTTACAAAAAGTAAAACAAAACTGGAAACCTTTGTTTGAGCCCTACGAGGCAGACCGTTTAATATCAGGCGGGGGCGGTACAGATATCGAACCACTCAAAAATGTCGCGCCATCGGTCGTGCTTATCGGTTATATCCCCGATTCGCAGCGATATTTCGACCTTCACCATAGCGCCAAAGATGTATTTGAAAATGTAAATAAGCGGGAACTGGAGCTTGGCTCGGCCGCCATAACGGCGCTGGTTTACCTGATTGACCAGCATGGCTTTAATTGAGAATTGTTTCGGCCGCGTAAATTTTAAAAGAAAAGAACGGTTGTATTTATTCACATCAATACAAGTCGTACTTTTGAGCCTCACTCAAACCCAATTTAGTGTTAGCCGAAGGCGATAGTCAACCCATCAAAAAAGATCCTTTCGCAGCGCTGCGATATAAAGATTTCAGGTCGTACCTCGGTATGCGGTTTTTCTTCACGTTTGCATACAGGGCACAAGCGGTTATCATTACTTTCTATATTTATAGCCTCACCCATAATAAAATGGACTTGGCCTGGATTGGCCTATTCGAAGCCATACCGGCGGTCGGGATCGCATTATATGGCGGGTATATAGCGGATAAGTCCGAAAAACGTAAAATGCTACTCGCTATATCCTGGCTGGTAATTTTTGCATCAATCGTAATGTTTGCCGTTACCATGAAAAGCATGGGCCCGTACATTCAGAAAGGGTGGATCGTGCCTATCCTTTTTTCTATGATATTTTTGAATGGAGTGGCCCGGGCATTTTATGGCCCGGCTACGTTTACCGTTTACGCCCATAGTATCCCCAAGTTGCTGTACCCCAATGGTAGCACATGGAGCAGTTCGAGCTGGCAGGCGGCAGCCATCCTGGGGCCGGCCGCCGGCGGTCTGATCTATGGCTTTTATGGAATCAGCATCGCATTTATTGTCATCATCGCTTTTCTGTTAATTTCCATACTGATCATTTATTTTTTGAAACCGTACCCGCCAATTAATATGCCTACGGCAAACATGTGGAGAAGCGTTTGGGAAGGAATAGTTTTTGTCTTTGAAAGCAAAATGTTGATATGGGCTATGAGTCTTGACCTATTTTCAGTTTTTTTTGGCGGCGCTGTGGCGATGCTGCCGGTTTTTGCTCGCGATATCCTTAAAGTGGGGTCACAGGGGTTAGGCGTAATGCAGGCGGTGTCGTCTTTGGGCGCATTGCTAACTATGCTTGCCATGACGCGATTCTCCCCGATGGGCCGGCCGTGGCGAAACCTGTTAATTGCAGTAACCGGCTTTGGCGTATCCATCATCTGTTTCGGCATCTCACGCAGCTTTTATTTATCCCTATTTTTTCTTTTTGCCGAAGGCGCTTTTGATAGTATCAGCGTGATCATTCGCGGCACTATCATGCAAATACTAACACCCGACCACATGCGGGGGCGCGTTTCGGCGGTGAACTCAATTTTTATCGGTTCGTCGAATGAGATCGGCGCCTTTGAATCAGGTACAGCAGCCACGCTGATGGGAACTGTGCCATCTGTGATTTTTGGAGGTAGTATGACCCTGCTCATCGTCACCATTACTTATCTGAAAACCAGGAAGCTGATACCGCTCTCGTTAAATGAAATACAAACGCCTGATTGAGTTGTAGGGTTGTCGAAGTTGTAATTGGTTGTAAAGGTTGAACTTGCTACGACTTTACAACTCACTATAACCTTTACAACTTATTGCAACCCTTACAACTTACTACAACCTTTACAGCTATCTAAAACCAACACAACCTTTATCATCTCATAACGTAAAAGTCTCTTGAACTGACCGGCAGGGACACCTGTGTTTTAAATGGCTTCCGAAAATTGCTGCCCATTTTCGACCAATTTTTTTAATGAGTCCCCGCTGGTAAATCAAATGACGAAAGACAAGTTAAAATCGTACTGTATATCCTTTATCGCATTTTTATGTTCCTTGTTGCTGAGTCATATTCCGCTACAAGCGCAGCAAAAAAATGTTAATTTCTCTTCGCTAAATACAACCGACGGCCTTAGCCAGAGCGATGTAAAAAGCATTTTAAAAGACCACGAAGGATATATGTGGTTTTCAACCGACGACGGTTTGAATAAGTATGATGGGTACCACTTTACCGTTTACCGACACGATGGTAAGAACATCCATTCACTGCCTACCAATAATGTGTCAGCACTCTACGAAGATAACCAAGGCCGCATATGGGTGGGTACGACGGGCAGTGGGGTGTGCCTGTATGATCGCAATGCCGACTCGTTTACTACTTTCCCGTTCAGGAAAAATGATGACCATTCGCTATCGAGCGGAGAAGTGAATACAATTTTCCAGGATAACAAAAACAATATTTGGGTAGGCACTTATTCCGGATTGAACCTCCTTAATAAAAACACTGGTAAGTTTAGCCGCTTTCTGTACACAAAAAGCAGGAGCGATATTCCGACCCACCATATTTACGCCATTTCGCAGGATGCCTCGGGCAATTTATGGCTCGGAACAGGCGGCGGCCTGGTAGCGTTTAATTACCAAACAGGTTACACTAAAATATTTCAGCATGGCGGGGCAAACAGTTTAAGCAACGATCAAATCAATACCCTATTTAAAAATAAGGCAGGCAATCTCTATATCGGAACTGCCGGCGGCGGGCTCAATTTATTTGATATTAAAACGCAATCATTCAAGCATTTTACACATCAGGCCGGTAACACGAAGTCATTGGTTAATAATAACGTATTTGCATTAGCTGCGGCCGGCGATAAACAGGTATGGGTGGGAACAGAAGATGGCTTGGATCTTTTTGATGAAACCAAGTGCACTTTTACCCAATACACCAATCAGCGCAAACGCGATGAGGACGAAAACAATTCGATCGGCTGTGTTTTGGATACGGAAGGCATTCTTTGGCTGGGTACTTACGAATCCGGTGTTAGATTTTACGACCGCAATTTATCATCATTCGATTTCTATAGTAAACAAACCGATCAAAAACACAGCCTGAGCAACAATATCGTCACCTCATTTGCCCAGGACACCAAAGGATTTTGGATTGGAACGGACGGAGGCGGACTAAATTACTTCGATCAATCCACCGGGCAATTCAATCATTATTTACACCGGCCGCAAAATAAAAATTCGGTTAGCGGTGACCATATTTTAAGGTTAATACACAATCAACAAGATTTATGGATAGGTTATTATGATGCCGGGCTTGATATCATGAACCTGGAGACCAAAAAAATAAGCCATTTTACAACCGGGCGAAAATCGGATGAGATCAGCGGGAGTTCGGTTTTCGGGCTTGAACAGGACCAAAATGGCGACATCTGGGTGGGGATGGACGGCAACGGGATAAACATTATTCATGATAAAAAAATCACTAAAAGGTATCGTTACGCGCCTTTGGACACCCTGAACAGCCTGCCGAATAATGATGTGCAGGTAATTTATCGCGACAGGGAAAACAACATGTGGGTTGGCACCTATGATGGATTGTGTTTATATAATGCAAAGCATGATAATTTTACGACTTTCAAAACCTGGAATAAAGGTTTAAGCAGCAATATTGTCATTTCAATTTTGGAAGACAGCAAAAATAATCTTTGGGTGGGCACCTTGGGCGGAGGCTTAAATTTATACAATAAACACACGCAAACTTTTGTTCCTTATTCATTTCCTGATGGCGCCAGCTATTCGATCATCAACGGGATGACGGAAGACGACCGGGGTTTTATTTGGGCGAGCACCAACAGCGGCCTGATTAGCTTTAAGCCCGGAACTGTCAATTTCAGAAAATATACACCAGCGAACAGCCTGCAGGGCAATGAGTTTTTTGTTGGTGCGGCGCTGAAAGCGGAAAACGGACAATTGTTTTTTGGCGGTCACGGTGGTTTTAACATCGTCGATCCAGGGAATCTTGCTACAAACAGGCGTATGCCCACTGTTGTATTTACCAATTTTGAGCTATTTAACAAAAAAGTAACAATCGGTGAAAATTCAGTTTTGAAAAAATCGATTACTGAAACCAAAACGATAAAATTAAAATACAAACAATCGGTATTTACCATTGAGTATAGCGGGCTGAACTATACCCTGCCGGAAATGAACAATTATGCCTACAAGCTGGAACCGTTTGAAAAAGACTGGAATTATGTAGGATCGCAAAGAAAGGCTACGTACACCAACCTTAATCCCGGCGAATATATTTTTAAAGTAAAAGCTGCAAATAACGACGGGCTTTGGAACAATACGCCCGCCACAATAAGGATAATTGTTATTCCGCCATTTTGGATGACGTGGTGGTTAAGGCTACTAGTAGCGATTTCGGCCTGCGGGATTGTTTATGGCTATTACCGGTATAGGGTATACGCTATAAAATTGAAACAAAAGGTTTTAAAACAACTGGTTAAAGAGCAAACGACGGCAGTATTTAAACAGGCAGAGGAATTACAAAACCAATCGGAAGAGTTGCAGGCTTTGAATGAAGAATTGCAGGCACAATCGGAAGAATTGCAATCGCAATCAGATTACCTTCAAGAACTGAATGAGGAACTTACCGAACAAAAAGAACAGGAACTGCAAGCACGCAAAGAAGCCGAAAAAGCAAACCGGGCAAAAAGTGTTTTCCTGGCTACGATGAGCCACGAGATCAGGACGCCAATGAATGGGGTAATGGGTATGACCACCCTGTTGCTGGAAACCGCGTTAAACCAGGAGCAACGCGAGTATGCAGATATTATCCGTGTGAGCGGTGAAAACCTGCTGAATGTGATCAATGATATCCTTGATTTCTCGAAGATCGAGTCGGGCAATATGGAACTTGACCACCACGATTTCGACCTGAGGCATTGCGTGGAAGACGTGCTCGATCTTTTTTCGGAAGTTTCGGCAAAAAAACAACTGGAACTTTTATATAAGATCGATCCAAATCTTCCTGTCAACTTAAAAGGCGACCAACTACGGATACGCCAGGTGCTGTTGAACCTGGTAAACAATGCCATTAAGTTTACCAGCAAGGGACAGGTGTTGATAGAAATTGGGCTGATTGACCGAATCGGTGCAGTTGTTAATATAGGTTTTGCGATAAAGGACACTGGCACCGGCATACCAAAGGACAAGCTTTCGCGCTTATTTAAAGCCTTTTCGCAGGTGGATACTTCAACCACACGCAGGCATGGCGGTACCGGGCTGGGTTTGGTGATATGCGAGCGACTCGTGGAATTAATGGGCGGCAGCATTGCCATTGAAAGCGAGCCGGGCCTGGGTACAACCGTTACCTTTAACCTGAAAAGTGAAATAAATGATAATATCACTGCAACCGATCCCGGTTGCATGCTAAAGGGAGCCGAAGGAAAGCAGGTATTGTTGATTGACCGCAATGAATTTGCGCTTGAAATTCTGGCGGAGCAGCTGCGGCAATGGAGATTGAACCCTGTTTGTGTCCGCACAGCCGACGAGGCGCTGAGACAGTTGACCAATGGTACTAAATTCAGCGTGGTGATTACGGGAACACATATCCCCGGAACGGATACGCTGGAACTAAGCCACGCCATTAAAAAGATCGACCCGTCGGTCCCGGTAATATTGGCCTGCACGATCATCGAAAAAAGCAAAAATGCCGACCGGTTTGCTAAGATTTTATTAAAGCCTGTAAAACAGCAACAATTGTGCAATGTCCTCCAGTCGGAACTGACACACAGACAGCTAGTGCCGGTTGAACACGTGCCGGTGTCGCTGCTAAATGAAGAATTTGCACAGAACTTCCCGATGAACATCCTGATTGCTGAAGATAACCTGATCAATCAAAAGCTGATCACCAAGATCATTACCCGGTTGGGCTATCAGCCGCAAGTGGTGATCAACGGCGCACAAGCACTGGAGGCCATAAAAAAAGAAAGCTTCGACCTGATATTAATGGACGTACAGATGCCGGAACTTGACGGGTTGGAGACTACCCGCATCATCCGCAAATCCGAAACCCGCCAGCCCTATATTATTGCCATGACGGCCAGCGCCATGGCTGAGGACCGTGCCGCATGCGTGGAGGCGGGTATGAACAGTTTTGTTTCGAAACCGATCAGCATACAGGAGCTGGTTTCGGCTTTGGAAAGATCTTTTTCAGATAAGGAGATTGGGCATTTATCGGAGTAGATTTATAAAATCTTCAAGATCGTTGATTAGTTCTTCCCTTCAAACTCCCCGCTGACACTTTCTGTCAAATCATACAATAACCATTGTTTTTTAGCGATCGCACCCGCCTTTTTATGCAGTAAGGCGATAAAATCGTCTACGCCTACAGGTTCATTTCCGTTTGCGTGTATGAGCACAATGCTGCCGGCATTTGCTTTTTGGCCCTTGGCCAGCCATGCATCGGAGCCGATGGGTATGAGGCCGAAATCGGTGATCCTGTAAACCAATTGCTGGTCGGACACCAGCCCCGGGAACCTGAAAAACACTGATGGCAGCAAGCCATTTTTTAGCATGGCTTTTTCGGTTTCCAGTACTTCGTAATTAATGTCGGTACCCGGTTCGAGCAGGAAATTTTGTTTGAGCGGAGCGGTGGCGCTAACGCGGTGATTGTAGGAGTGGTTGATCCATGTGATATTGATTTCCTTATTTTCCTGCTGCAGTTTTAGCCATTCCAAGTCGGCGGGGTGCTGTCGCATCCATACGCCGGTGATTGACAGGGCTATTGGCGCCGGGCTTTCCACTTTTTGAAACTCGGTAAATATTTCTGTAAATATCCGGCGGTCGAGCGGGCGATGCGAGGGGCACAGATCGGCCGTTAGGCTTATGCCGCTTTCTTTGGGCATACCTGCTTCAATGCCGGCATCCTGTATATTAACCGATCTTTTTTCCGCCTTCGCAATGGCCCGCATATAAGGCGTATTATTAAAAAACGCGCGGGCTTCGGTCCAATCCATGGGTTTAACTTTGTAAAAGCCGGGTTCATCGATCTTCGTCTCCAGCGTTTGGGGATTAACCAGTAAAAAGTAGTTTTTGCCATCGTTTACAAATTCGCGCAAAATGAGCCAGTCCTGCGGGTAATGACTTGCCCAACCATAATAAACTTTGTAATCGGTGATTTTGGAATACGTGCCTTGAGCGCAAGCCAGGTTTTGAAGGCCGGTTAACAGTATGGAGAATAAAAGTATCGCTTTAAAATATTTAGCTTTCACTTTGTTTGCTATTCCAGTTTTTTCCGGTCAAAATTGCAATAATAACCAATATGAGGAGGAAAAAGATTTGAATATAAAATTTGTTAGTTAATATGTCGTCGAAATCTGAAGACGACAAAGGAGGACGATTAGCATGCAGGGCAGACAGAGGCGGATACACCGTCCTTCCACAATTGATTGAAAATACTACGGCGAAAAATTTTGTAATAGCTAAAAAGTAAATATTGACAAACAACACTGTCACTAACAATATCACGTTTTGAAACCTTCGTTTGTATTGATAGAATGCCTCTTTAATAATATAGACCTATGACAAAAGGATTAAGATTAGAAATATCAGCCTTTGAGTTGGAATTAACCGATACGGCTTGTTGAGAAAATGAATGCCAAAAGCTGAAGAATTGATAAAAATTACGGGATCAATTGAAAGTACAATGAGTAACAATGCGACTACCAATATAGCTGTCAATTCAAGTTTAGTGATATTTCGGTTCATGACGT
>Ga0302185_10003139_pt1 | contig 10365 bp, 7 predicted proteins | sample II_Bog_E1_1_FD_200231 | JGI IMG/M metagenome (GOLD analysis project Ga0302185, IMG submission 200231) | Peat permafrost microbial communities from Stordalen Mire near Abisko, Sweden - II_Bog_E1_2 | ecosystem: Environmental > Terrestrial > Soil > Wetlands > Peat | place: Sweden: Abisko, Stordalen... | reverse complement strand
TATTATTAAACTAAGTCGTATCGGCATAAAAGAAGTTGATTTGCCGAATACCATTATTGAAAATATAGATCAATTGGTTTACAGTAGTAAAGAAGTAATGGAAAAATTTAAAAATGAGAAAAGAATATGGAAATACTTACTTAATATTTCTAATGACCATGATTTAGAGATACACTTTGCTAATATAAAAACTTTTTTAAATGGACTGAGTACCAAAAGGGAAAAATTGAAACGAGGGATATTAATCTCTGAACCTATCTCCGCTGAAAAAGTCCAAGATTTTAAAGATTTGATTAAAAGTCAATGGCGTAAAAGCCGAACTATCGAGGATATTTTTGAACATTATAATAATCAAGTTATAAATCCTACTGAAGAGTTAAAAAGAATAGGTATTGGCAGGAAAAATTTTCAACATGCTAAATTTATGTTTGTTGAAAAAAATTATCAAGAAATATATGGTATTGAATGGGGGCATCAAGTAAATGACCAAGTATCAAATTATTTTATTGAAAAAATAGTATCAAATCCTGATGTAATAAAACTTCAAGCAGAAAATTTCTCTACTGCATTGGATATCATTTATAATTCAAACAAGAACATCAACATCGTTTTCATTGGATATGAAGCATGGGCAAACATGGGAAATGATCTGTCGATATCCGGAAACTATATAAAAGGAAATGAACTGCAATCACGGTATACATTCAAAATTGCAGGCATTTATAAAGAAAACCTAATTATCGTCCCGTTACAAAGAAATTCATTAATTCAAAAGTCTTTAGTTGGAATTTCATTCCCAGAAGCAATTCGGCTTAAACGTAGAGAAAATCCAAAGTGGGTGGATAATAAATTACAAGTTGACATTCAGGAAATAGATCAAGATAAAGCTCGAGAATTACTTAAACAATCCAACCCAGAAGCAGATGAAAACAATATAGATTTATTAAATGAAATTATGGATGGTATATTAATCGAGATCAATGAAATTATTGATTTTGAAATTATTGAGCCTAAAAAAATTATCGTTGTAGACGTGAAGAAGATATAATATTAAGTTAGTTTATATTTGCCGAATGAAAGAAATTGCATATACGGATCGGTCACTTATTTATATTAATGATACTTTTAGAACCCAGTCTACTCCACACAATAATGAATATAGTATACATGAAGATGTTATTTCTGCTAATTTTCCTTTTTGCGAACTAAATGATTTTAAATCATTAGTGATGGAAAATATCGTAAACGGGAAAAATATAGCAGAGTTTAAAAAGCTGTTAATGCCGTTGTTTAAAACCTCAATACAAAATGTAAAGCTTTATAATCGCTATGTAAAGAAAATTTATCATGCACATAGGATAAGCAAAACCAATACTTATAAGAGCTTACCTATTGGTAAGAGCATCAATATGTCAATCTATATAAAGATTGAAAACTCGAGAGAATTGGAGGGGCATACAGATCCCAAGCATGTTTTTTATGGATTAGATAAAAAAGAGTATTCAGTTAATGATTACTATGTTTATTCTCGAGAGGTAAATACTTTTTTAAAAAAAGTAGTATTTAATGATAGTGCCGGAAATAAGATATTAAATGGTATTGGTAATAGCATTGTTTTTATTTTAAAAACAATTTTAAGCAGATCAACAGCCTCATAGAGAATATTTTTTAATTCACATAGGATGCAAGCTGACTATTTGCATTAGCAATCGCAGTAGTAAGCTTGTTTATCTTATTCGTTAGTTGTTGAATTCTTATACTTTGATTTTTAATTTGCTCATCTCTGGTTGACGGAAGTCGAAATAGTTGAAATCCCTGTATATGGGTCATTTCATCATTAGCTACAATTAAATCTGCATTAGCATTTATCAAACTGTTATTAAGATTGTTTAAATTATTTTGACATTGTATTTTCTGTTCAATATTTGCTTTTACAGCACTCGCCACGGAATCATTATTTCTTTGCAATGCGGCTGCCCGCTCTTGGGAACTTGGCCCGCAGGAACATAACATGAAGAATAAGATAGATATAGTTACTGCGCTTTTCATTTAGTTGTTTTGATCAAATGTACCTATTTAAATTATAAAACAAAATGTATAACCCACTTATTACGAATGACATTTGTTCGTATACCAGCCATATTGACACTCAATTTTATCGATAAATTTATGAGCTTTGTTACCGACGTTTTTCATGCATTTTTCAAGGAAAGAGGTTCGAATATTTTTTAAACATAATACCGGGGCCTAAAAAGTGGTTGTAAGATAAAGCCAGCTTATCTATCAAGCTGTTTTGTGTAAAATCAGCTTTGGGTAAAGTTTCCCCTTATTGTGCTGTGTTACAGATCAGCACAATCGCCATAATATAACGTAAAAATCTAATGTAAAAGGAAAACGTTTTGATAAAAAGTAATAATGCAGGCAAAGGGAGCGAATGCCATTTAAATCAATTTTAAGCAGGCTTAATGCTTACTATGGCAAAGGTTGATACACTTTGTCGTCAGCTGTATAATTTCAAGCTTACAGGACACGGAAATTTTAAAAGCAACTTAAAAATCACAAAAGGATATTTGGTGCAGGATTTCTAAAAATCTGACAAAAAGTGTAACAAATTTATTGAGGCAACTAATGTAAAACCAGGTTATCCTAAAAGCAAAAACCCGATACCTGGGTATCGGGAGTGGAAGTTGAAAACTTTGCATTTCAAATATCGTCAACATCAAATTCAAATTTAGAAGGCCGGTAGTAAGACGGTGGCCGGCCGTGAAGCAACCAACGAAATTTATTATTCTCATTTAATTTATAAGAATAGTTTCTTTTGTGACAACTCCAAAAAAGAGCCCGACTTAGCTCAAAATAAAGGTCAGATTTATCGAGCCAGCAGTCTTTAACGATGTTGAAAACTTTGCTTATATCTACCTCAAGGCAAGCAAGACAATCATTAATTTTTCTTGTCGCATCTAATTCAAGCACATTATTGTTGTATTTGTATTTCCAAAAATCGGCTATAACAAAACGTCTTGGTTGGAGATTTCGCTTATAAACCTTTTCAAAATGTGCCAATGCAATATTTAAATAATTATGGATTTCTTGAAAATCGCTTTCAGATACATTTGTAATTACGGTGTACGCCATAGTTTTTCTTGCCATAACTTATTATCTTTTGAATTTTAAAGATGATACCTGATGTAATGAATTATTTACTTCTTCTGTCTTATACAATACACGGTTACCAATCTTATAAGATTGCAGCCGTCCTAATTTAGACCAATCGTTAAGGGTGGGAAGTGTAATTTTAAGAAGCTTGCAAACTTCTAACCGACTTAGATAATCTGATTGAAGCTTTTCCGGCTGTTTAGTTTGGTTTAGTTTACTATCTATTAGTATGCCGATTTTATCGAGAAGATCATTTAAACTAACACCGCTTAATATTATTTGCTCCATTTTTACGAGTATTTATTACTGTAAAAGTAGAAGGCATATAATCCTTAGCCTATAGTCCCTATTGTTAATACACCTTTTTCTGAAAGACCTGAAAGTGAAAAAAGTATGAAGAATGAAGCCTATGGCTTTACGAGCAAAAAAAGCTATTGTTTCATATTTACACGTTTTTATGAACCTCTGATTTTACTTAGTTGAAAAAAGCGTGGTTTATAAGCTTGTTTGCATTGTCGTCTTGCGAAATTTTGATGTATTTTAGAAAGGCTCGTTCTGTTCTGTGTCCTGTGATTTTCATTATAGAAATAGAAGGAATATCATTTAAAAAAGCATTCGTAGCAAATGAACGCCGGGCAGTATGAACGGTGATTAGTTTATACTTAGGTACAGTTCTTGATTCCTTTACCCCACCCTTTGTATAATTGATAGTTTCATTTTCGTTTATTTTTGCCTTTTCACCCAAATCTTTAAGGTATTCATTCATTTTTTGGTTGCTGATTACTTTGGGTATTTCGCCGTTATATTTATCAAGAATAGCCTTTATGTATGGGTGCAGCGGGATAATTACCAACTCGCCTGTTTTTTCAGTAAGGATCTTAATTTTCGTTGCCTTATCAATTATGTTTTCAGTATCTAGTTTTGACAGGTCGGAAAATCTTAACCCGGTATAACACCCAATAGTAAACAAATCCCTTACCCTATCTAACTTGCCGTTCTCGGATAAATCCAAGTCATAAAGCAATTTGATTTCATCGGTACTTAAATAGATACTTTCAGATTCTTCATTTACTTTTTTGAATTTGGTATGCTTATAAGTTAGGTTTTTGGTGAGCCCGGCTGCTACAGCCTCATTCATAAAGACTTTTAGATTTTTCACAAAGCCCCCAACGGAATTTGTATAGTAGCCCAGTTTATTCAGATGCTTAGTAAAGTTATCGTAAAAGTCTAAATCTATGCTTTCAAATGTTATTTGTTGTCTTGATTTATCCTGATAATCTTTAAGTATTCTTTCCGCTTGCCTGTATTGTTTCGTGGTATTAAGTTTCTTATTCGAGTTAGTAATGTAATTATCTATGAAGGTGAAAAAGTCTTTTTTATCTGTTTGCTGTATGTCTTTACTTAATGCAATATCAATTGCCTCCCGTAGTTTCACTTTAGTTACTTGTTCTTTATCATTAAGTAATCTCCGGTAAGTATTCATAACGCCATTTTCGCAATTATCCAGTATGTTATTTATTTCAGCATAACCGGAATAGGCTCTTGTTTCCCTTACTCTATTAGTTGTAGTATTCCAATGTTTAGTGTGGATTTGTTGTTCTGTTGAAAACTTCCATTGAAGGTTATTAAACCGGAATACTAAATAAATAAGTGTGATGGATTTGCTGTTAGGTTCTTTCAGAACAATTGATGTTGTTGCCATCTTTAAGAGTTATAGTTCCGGTGAAGGTAGGGGAAAAAAGGTTAGTGTAGGGGATGGCTCAGGGGATGGATTTATTTTCTCTCAGCTTATTCCATTTTATTACAATGTCGTAAAATGCTTTACAGCAAAGGCTTTCAGCTATTTGTGAAATTTAATTAAATAAATTGAAGGAAGGCAAAAGTGCTCCTGTTCGGGGCACAAAAAAGATAAAGCAGTTACATTCATTTGTAGCTGCTTTTTGTTTTATCTGAAATTTGCTTGCACTGAAAATTGCACTATAATCAGTTTAAAACTTAGTACCATCACCGAAAAGGCGATATTTTCTCTTCGATATTGGCTTGGATTTTCTCGAAAGTTTACTATTTCCTGGTAACCTACAAGGGATTCCCTTTTATTGATATAGCCTGTTAGTCGCAAGATTTAATCAATTATATGACAACAGAAGCAACAATATTTTTGAACTTATTTCCTGTATATTTATAAAGTAAAGTTTTTAATATTGAAACGTTCGCTGTTGTGCTTTATGATGCTGCTTCGGTTTGCAGCACATGCGCAGGAATATATTGTAGATATAAAACACTGGGATGTGAAAGATGGCTTGCCGCACCGGCAGGTGACCAATATATTCCAGGACCGCAGGGGATTGATATGGATAGGTACACCACAGGGCTTGAGCAGATTTGATGGATTTCACTTTTTGAATTACACAAAAGAAAAAAATGGCCTTCTTTGTTCTAAGGTGGATATTATTGCCGAAGATGCTAATGGCCGCCTGTGGCTGCTCAGCCACGAAAAGCCCAGTTCTTATTTTATTTTCAATCCGTTGACTTCGGAAGTAAGTTCCGTCCAGAAGACCATCGGTGATAGCATCCCGGAGCATATATGGGGCTTTCGGACAATGGCAGACAGCAGTATACTTATAGAAACAGAAGACCGTATAGGGCATATCTTTTACACCTGGCGGCCAGATCGCGGGCTGCATAAATGTGTCATACCCGGTCAGTATTTTGTGCTATGTGCCCTGCCCGAAAGAAACTGCATACTGGCGGAAAATGACAGTAATGAACTGATGCAGATAGATCTCAATGGCCGTATAGTAAAACGGAAAAAGGCTCCGTTTCTAAAAGGAAGCCAGATCTACGCTTTAGAGGCAGACTACCGGTATGTAGCAGACAATGCCGCCCATGTTGTATACCGCATATCTCCGGATCTTGACGTAACGCAGGTACAAGATATTTCCCGCAATACAGAGTATGGCGTATTTGACATTTTCAGCGCCGGTAAAGACAACATAACCTATGTGAAAAAGAAGCTGATAATGCCGGGCAAAGGTGTTATTTACGAATTTACCGCAGGGAGTTTTCCGGGTTATGATGGTAATTACAGATCTATATTAAAAGATAATAAGGAAAGGTTCTGGATAGGAACTGATTTCGGGCTGAACCTGTTAACTATCAATAAGAACAGGTTCACTCATTATTATAATGACACGTCAAAAAAAGGATACTTAAATACATGCCGTGGCATACAGCGAATGGGCCGGTATCTGTATGTGTGCAGCGAATTTTGGGGGCTATTTCGTATTGACATGATAACACATGAATCTAAGAAAATGTTTCGCCTGTTTTCATATTCTTTAGGCAAGATATCCACCGGCCTCATCATGGGTGAGAAGGATGGCATATCCCGTATGGATGCAAATGGAAAAGTGTCTTTTGTCAAAAATTCCTTGTCAAACCCTAGTGATGCATGGAGCTTTTACGAATACGCACACAGGCAGGTTCTGGTCGGCGTGTCAGGTCTTGCATTCTACAACGACAGCACAGGCGTTATCGCACCTTTTACCCGGTACAATGGATATGATGAGTTGAAGCAGGCTCAAATTTTGTATATCGGGCAAGACCGCGGCGGGCTCATTTGGCTATGCACAGATAATGGCTTTTATACCGTGGATATCACAAAAGGTATCACAGGTCGTTATTCATCAGAGGATACAGGGATACATTTTTTGCCGGCCAATGATATCAGGCATTTTTACGAAGACGCATCGGGCATATACTGGATAGCCACGGCCAGCGGATTGATAAAATGGGATAGGTTAAAGCACGCATACAAATTATATACACAGTCTGAGGGTTTAAGTAACAATAACCTGTATGCCGTATATCCCGATGGGAGCGGGAATTTATGGATGAGCAGCGACTACGGCATTGCCAGGTTGAACAAAGCCTCTGGTGCAGTAAAAACCTATACCACAGAAGATGGCATCAGCAACAATGAGTTCAACAGGCCTTCTCATTACCAGGATGACTCAGGAAATATTTATTTCGGGTCACTGGATGGAGTAAATGTTTTTAATCCCCGGGATTTTGCAACTGACTTAGACATGCAAAAGAATGCAAGCCCATTTATTGTTACCTCTTTTTTGCAATTTAATGGGACAACTAACAAGCTCGAAGACAAAACAGCCTCACTACTGCATGATAATGTGATCACTATCTATCCACAAGATCATTTCTTTACATTGGAGTTTGCATTACTCAACTACGACAATCCGCAGCAAACCGCATACTATTGGAAGATAGACGGTATGGACACAGGCTGGAATATGCAAAAGGACCGTACCCTGCGCTTCAGTCGGCTGCCTTATGACACACACATATTGCACATAAAAGCACAGGCTGCCGATGGCGGTTGGGGGAAAAATGAAATTGAGATAAAAATAGTGGCAATACGACCTTTCTACCTACAGCAATGGTTTTTAATAGCAGTAATTATAGCCTTGGCCCTCTTCATTATTTGCGGCTACAGGTGGCGGTTATACTTTTTCCGCAAAGAGAATGAACGGCTGGACAGGATGGTAAAAGAAAAAACAAATGACCTTCATTTATCCTTGCAGCAAAAAGAAATTTTGCTTAAAGAAATACACCATCGTGTAAAAAATAACCTCCAGATCATTAGCAGTCTATTGCGCCTGCAATCACACAGTGTAAAGGACGAAACGGCAAAAACCGCATTGCTGGAAGGACAAAACAGAGTGCTGAGCATAGCGCTTATGCATCAGCAGCTATACCGTGATGATCAAATTGACAAAATTGAATTAGGCAATTATACCGATGAGCTATTTGCTCAACTGAAAACTATATTTGGAGCAGGGCGTGAGGTTACCTTCATCAATGATATGCCTGCTACCTTGCTGGATATAGACACTGCTATACCGCTGGGGTTAATACTGAATGAGCTATTCACTAATTCATTCAAACACGCATTTGAAAACGTAAGCAACCCACTGATAAAGGTGACGCTGGAAAAAATAAAAGAAGTATACATCCTCACTTGTTCGGATAACGGTCCGGGGTTACCACCTGGCGTACACGTAGAGCAAACCAGGTCCCTGGGCCTGAGGCTGGTGAACAGGTTGAGCAACCAACTGCATGGAGGGGCAGAATATGTAAAAAGCGATCTCAGCAGCTTTCTCATCACCTTTAAAAGAAAATAATTTTTCATCTGATGAAATAATTTAAAAATAACATACAATCCAAGTGATATTTTCTTTTCAGTTACACGCTTTTTTTTTATTTTTCGCATATAATCACTATGAAAAAGATAAAAATAGGGGTCGTCGAAGACGAACTCATTATAGCAGATGATATTGTGGCTTTGCTCACAGAAATGGATTATGATACAGCAGAGCCTTGTGGCAACTTTGAAGATGCCATCAACATGCTTAATAATGACAAGCCTGATCTTGCCATACTTGATGTAAACCTGGGAGACAAGCTTGACGGCGTAGACATTGCCAGGTACATAAGAACACACCTGAATATTCCATTTATTTTTCTTACCGCCAACAGCGATGCGGCAACTGTAAAGCGCGCCAGGGAAACAATGCCAAACGCATATCTTGTAAAACCATTTCAGAAAGCCGATATATATACCGCGATAGAAGTGGCTTTGTATAATTTTGATCATAGTAAAAACAACCCGCCGATAAAAAAAGATGCAACAAATAATCAGCAGCGGGACTACATTTTTATTAAGGAAGGAGATTATTTTCACAAAGTAACGCATGATGAAATACTTTACCTCAGCAGCGAACATATCTATGTTACAGTGCATACAGCAAGAAAAAAATTCCTCATCAGAACTTCAATGCAGGAATATATAGAGACATTAGGCGCTGATAAATTTGTTAGAGTTCACAGGAGCTACGCCATAAATCTGGACAAGATCGATAAGATTAATACCGCCACCCTCCTGGTGGGTACACAGGAAATTCCGGTGTCAAAAAATTACAGGGACGTGTTAATGCGGATGCTCAACATCTTTTAATTCATTCCACCACAGGCTGTATTGTCAGCCTCTTTTCCCTTCACTAAGTTACTTCAGCCGTATTTCGTAAAATACCTTTTGGTGCAGCCCGATTTATCACCTGCGATTATTTATACTGGTTTCCCAACATTGTAGATTTATGCATTGCACTCACCCTCAAAGAGTGGGGGAGAATAAATAAGAATAAAAAGCGCTCATTTTCAATCAATAGAAATGCTACGGAGCGCAATTCAAAATTCGGTTATCGCAAGGCAATGCAAGCTCGATTCCTATTAGGCTCACTTTAAAAATCAAGCAGTTACATTTATTTGTAGCTGACATTTATTTTGGTGTTAATTTGCTCGCTTTAGCCCGTAGACCCTTCACAGCTGTTTGAGAGGGGCTTTGTTTCCATATGTTTTTATCACTTTTTATCCTGCAAAATGGCGAGCGGCTAACTTCACCGACAGCACACTCGTTAATACTAATAAAAACATTTTCGAACAGCTCCCAATAATAGGCAATGCTGAAATCTTCACTGAAGACAGAAGTATATTTCAGCGGTTTTTCAAAATACGCATTTAAAAAGATTCATTTACTATTTAGCTGGCATTATTCATAGGGCTGCAGCCCCTGCCGGGCCTAGTATTCCAAAATTAAAAAATACAGATTGGCATTGGTCTTCGATTACGTCACAGTTAGCGCCAGTCCATGCGGGATATAATAAAGCCGCTACTCTAATACCACCTGCTTGTTATACTTATTGCGGTATTCTACTGGCGTGAGCCCGGTTACTTTTTTAAATACATCGCGAAAAGCTTTGGTGTCCGTATAGCCTACGTCATACATTACCTCATTCACGTTTTTACGGCTGTTTTCAAAAGCACGTTTTGCAGCTTCTACCTTTACCCGCTGCAGGTATTCCACTATGGTATTGTTTGTGGCTTTTTTAAATCTCCGCTCAAAGCTGCGCCTGCCGGTGGCGCACATATCGGCAAGCTGCTCTATGGTTATTTTTTCCTGGTAGTTGTCTTCTATAAAATCCTGTACCCCCTTTATATCCTCATCATTATGACTACGCTGCCCCTGGAAAATCATAAAAAATGACTGGCTGTTGCGCTCTATGTCTATAGCAAAAAACTTGGAGGCAAGAATGGCAGTTTCGCGGTCAGTATATTTTTCTACCAGGTGCAGCA
>Ga0302185_10003132_pt1 | contig 10374 bp, 8 predicted proteins | sample II_Bog_E1_1_FD_200231 | JGI IMG/M metagenome (GOLD analysis project Ga0302185, IMG submission 200231) | Peat permafrost microbial communities from Stordalen Mire near Abisko, Sweden - II_Bog_E1_2 | ecosystem: Environmental > Terrestrial > Soil > Wetlands > Peat | place: Sweden: Abisko, Stordalen... | reverse complement strand
AGATTCTCGTATATATATTGGTGCTTTATCTTGGGCTTGATAGCACGCCGTATCAGCCTCAGGTGGTCGATCATTGTCAACCGCCGCTCACCGTCAAAATAATTATAGCAGGTCTTCAGCAACTCATCACCCAGTTTATCAATTCGTACTTTGAACTGCTCATACTGGAAAACGCTTTCCAGATCAGCGAGGTACTTCCTGTATTGGGGTTTAGACTCAATCTCCTTAGCGAGGTTTTTCTTCAGGATGGAGAAACGAGCGTTGTAAATGGCCTCCATTCTCGCGATATCAGCGGCCACAGAATAATTGGCGCGCGTGTTGGTGATACCCCTGCCTATTATCTCATCCTGCTCGTTGATGATCACCGCTTTGGAAGTTGTTGAGCCGAGGTCAATACCTAAATAATATTTGTTCATCAGTTTGAGTTTCTGTTTAACAATTTTAAATGAACGGGATCTTGAAGTTCTTTTCCCTTATGCTTTTTTCGGTCTGTTTGATTTTGTCTCAACGCATTTTTATTCGTTTAGTTTTATCAATGCAATCAAGCACCAACTTCTTCCTGGGCCAGGATTACTTTTCGTTGCCCAAGCATCTGAAAATAAGACTCCAGTCTATTTTTAATGTTGGCATAGGAAAAATACCTCGGGTCTACCAAATCGCTTTCGATAAAGCCTACCGGTATCCCACAGCGTTGCTCTACTTCGCGCATCATCAACAATTGCCCTGCTGAGAAAGAGTTGCAGCTTTTGATGGAATTGATCAGGAAACCGTCAGCTTTGTATTCCTTTATATAATGCTCGATAAGATCTACACGTTGGGGCAGGTTAAGGTTGGTATAGCAGCCCATACAATATTTAGCAAGACTGTCCAATGGTTTGCCTGGTTCGTGGCGGAAACCCTGATCATAGAGCCCACCTACTTTAGTATAAGTAGACGCTACGATCACTGCTCCCATGTCATAGAATATCTTCCAGAACTCTCGGAAATTGGTCCAGTTTGGCGGCCCTTCTACCACAAGCCTGAATTTCTCTTCCTTCATTTCGCCCTCTGGTGTCACAGGACACAGGCCTTGTTCCATCCGCTCAGTCACTTCATGTAGTAATTCCTCGTAGTATTGCACCGCCTCTTCGGTGCCGCGGAAAGCCGTGTTCAATGGGCCCATATAATACACACCAGCAAAATAGGAGTCGATGGGCGACGGCCTGTTCTTAGCTGCTTCCAGCACCTTCACCCATAAGTCTTCTGCCTTCGCTGCATTATCCAGCATCTTAGAGAGCCGGTCGTAGTCCAGTTTTTTGCCGGCCACCTTTTCCATCTTTGGGATCACATCCTGCTCCAGCTGTTTCACCATGTACCGGATCTGCTCCTCGGTGATCACACCATCCTCCTGATAGGGTGTATGGAGCATTGCTATTTCCACTCCAGGGTAAAGCCTTTCGAGGTTCTCAAACCATTTCAGGAATGTGAAGCACCCGGTATAGCTGAGCAATAGCAGGTCGGGCTCCGGCAGCTTCTCGCCTGTTGGCCCTATATTGCCGTTCAGCATCATACCAATATCGCACTTTACATAAGTGCATACATCTTCCGAGAAGCCCATTTTTTCGGCATCCTTGATATATCCACCCGACTTCTTGCGCATACCTGATTGCAGCGCATTAATTTCCGGATAAACAGGGAGCATATCCATTGCCAGTATCAGTTCGGTGAGGTTGCCCGGCACGAACGTATACACCACTTTCTTACCGTTAGCTTTCGCATTGCTCAATTCGGTAAAAAGATTGGCGAGCATCTCTTTCTGGATGACCATGCTTTTTTCCTTGATCGCATCTTTGGGGTTACTCATGTATTTATAAGTTTTCGTTATAAAAAATATCGTTGACCACTGAGATCAGACCCAGAGTTTTATTGAATCAGAAAAAGTACCCGCCTGCTCCTTGATCACCTTGAACTGGCCCGTATTTTCGTGAAACTGGAAATTTATATGTGCGATACCTGCGTCGTCGCATGCTTTTTGCAGGTCTGGACGATCAAGCAAGGCAGGGTCGCAGAAGCTGGCTGCACAGAATACGACGCCGTCGGCATGGCGTTTGCGCACCTGGGCGACAAGGCGAGCGCTCTTGGGGTTGCCCACATCGTAAATAGCGGATGAAGGCCCACTCTTGGTAAGGAATGCGTCAACAAGTTCATTGAGCGGATCGGGCGTTGTGCTCCTGATCTTACCTTGGATCCAGCGGGAACCAAGCATAAAATCATCATCGACAATATAGCACCCTGCCATTTCAATAGACTTGATGAGGCCTATGGGCGGCTGTTCGCAAAAAGACCCCGAGATAACCACTCGTATGTTGTCCATTGGTTCACCGAAATCATACTGCATCAGATCCACGATCTCCTCAAGCATTTCGTTGTGTTTCTCCACATTTATCACCATACCTGCGCGAATGATGTGGTACACATCTACTGCAGAAAGGCGCCAAGGGAATTCATCACGGATGTTGTAAACGGTTTCAATCAGATCCCTGTTGCGGTTATAGAGCGCTATGGCATCATTGAGGTGGCTCGTAGTGATTTTCCAGTCGTTGATCTGAAACATATCCCCAATCACCGTCTCAAGCAGTTCCCTATAGAAAGTACCGCCTATGTGCTTCTCGAAATTCTGGGGATAATCAAAATAACGCATAAACTTTCCTTTTTTCGCCAGCTTGAACATGCCACTAAGGTTGCGCACACAGTCGCAGATGGAAGGAAAAAGAAAACCATCAAAATTGTCAAGGTTATTATCCAGTGCCATTTCAATGATGCCACGCGGAAGATGGCAGATATAAGACTGGTAATATGCATCACCCTTAATTATTTGTTTGCGGTCACCAACGCCCATTATCCCTACAGGCAGGCCGTTTGCGGCATGAATAATCTCCCGCGGAATATAAATGGGCAGGTAACCCACCAGCAACCTGAATTTTGATTTTGCCTTCCATTGTTTTGCGTAGGAAAAATTGAGATCGAATGCCAGGGACTTGCATTCGTCTAACAAGGAGGTCAAGCGTTCTTGGGCTTGTTTCATGTTATGTCGTTTTTGGTTACTCCGAAAACCTGATTATTTCAGTTTCAAATAACATCACAATGTCCGAACTACCGTAAAACGGGCTTATGATTACAGTCAGGAATATTTTTGATTAAAATCAGGTTTTTAATTCGCAAATGCCCCGTAATTGCAGGTTATTCCAAAACCCGGCAAGAGATGATACCGATCCCGGACAACGACAAAACCGCTTGTATTATCCTTTCCGGAGGATTGTCGTCGAGAATGAATACTCATAAGGCATTGCTCAGATTTTCCGAACGCCAAAATTTCCTAGAGCACATCATAGAAATTTATCACCAAGCTGGGGTGAAGAAAATAATTGTGGTCAAAAATGTGAATATAAAACTGAGCGACAGATGGGCGGATAATAATATGGTGAGTATTGTTGAGAATCATTTTCCCGAGATGGGGAGATTGTATTCACTACAGCTTGGCACTATGGCGATGGATAGCGCTGCATATTCTTTCATACAAAATATTGACAACCCTTTTGTGACGACTCACCTATTAGCGCAGTTATTGGAAGTCAGGAAAAAGGCGGATCATATATCGCCTGAATATAAGGGTAAGGGTGGCCATCCTGTACTTATCTCGCCAGTGGTTGTTAGCAAAATAAGAGGGATGAAGGAGTATGATAATACGTTACGGGATTTATTGCGGCCATATTGCAGGTATAAACTTATTACCGACGATGAACATTGCATAGTGAATATTAACGACCAGGAAGCGTACGAAACCCATATCAAGATGAAACGTGAAATGCACACAGAGCCATGAAAGACATTTACACTGAAATAGTGGAAAACAGGAGAACCAATAAGGAGTTCGCACTGTGTATCATCACAGACAAACGCGGATCTGTGCCGCGTGCCATAGGTGCAAAAATGCTGGTGTACTCAACCGGATCAATCACAGGCACAATAGGCGGTGGAAAAATAGAGAAAAAGGTGATCGAGGATGCGATGCGATCCCTAAAGACAAAGGAACCCCTTAGTATCCATTATGACCTCTCGAGACAACTACAAATGTCGTGCGGGGGAAGCATGGAGGTGTATATAGAGCCGGTTATGAGAAAAAATAAATTGTACATATTCGGGGCCGGGCATACCGGACGGGCGCTGGCCAGGCGGGCGCTCGATTTTGAATTTGAAGTCACTATCATCGACGACCGCAGGGACTATATTGAAGACCTCGATATAGAGGGTGTTTGCAAGATACATAGTGATTACCAGCAAGCGCTGCAGGTCCTCCCATTTGACGACGCCACGTACATCACCATAATGACCTATAGCCATCCGCACGACCGCGAAATACTAACCGGATGCCTCCCACGGCCACACGCATACCTGGGCATGATGGGCAGCCGCAGGAAAGTAGAACTGACAAAGAAAATGTTCACTGATGACGGCGTGGCCACAGAACAAGAACTGGCAACAGTAGACATGCCCATGGGCATAGAAATAAACGCCGACGGGCCTGATGAAATAGCCATAAGCATCCTGGCAAAACTGATTTCTGTAAAAAACAAAACGAAAGTAAAATGAACAACAAGCCTACCGCAATAGTAACAGGCGCCGCAAAAGGTATTGGCTGGACAATAAGTAACAGGCTGGCAGCAGACGGGTACTTTATAGTGGCAGTGGATATGGACCGGGATGGCGGCGCCGCCCTGGAGAGCCACCTGGGCGCGGAAAATATGGAGTACCGCAAAATGAATATTGCTTCAGAAGAAGATGTGAAGGCATTATTTGCTGAAGTAAAAAGCACGCGGGGAAAAGTGGATGCAGTGGTCAACAATGCTGGTATTATCCGCGACAATATGATATGGAACATGACTGCCGATGACTTTGACGCCGTTGTGAATGTAAATCTGAAGGGAACATGGCTGATGTGCCGTGAAGCAGCTATTGTGATGAGGGAACAAAAAGCGGGAAAGATTGTAAATATAGCATCGCGGGCATGGCTGGGCAACCGAGGCCAAAGTAATTATGCCCCATCAAAAGCAGGCGTGGTGGCACTTACGAGGGTATTAGCGCTGGAGCTCGGTAAATATAATGTGTGCGTCAATGCCGTCGCCCCTGGTTTAATAGATACCCCACTGACACAGAAGCTGGAAAAGGGTGTATTGCAAAAATTAATTGACGCCCAGCCTACAAGAACTATGGGATTACCGGAAGATGTAGCGAATGTGGTTTCTTTCCTGGTAGCGGGCACTACACAGTTCGTTACTGGCCAAACTATTTATGTAGATGGCGGAAAAAGCATAGGAGCGAATATGTGAAAGCTACAACATTGAATTGCTTGAGATCTTGTGGAAAGGAATTTGCAGCAAAAGAATTGAAAATTATTTGAACTTATGGAAGAAATAAAGAGGAGCGAAAGTGGACCGAAGATGGACCGGATACCGGTAAAGCGCTTGGTCTCGAAAAGAGATATCGGGATAGAAGCGTTTGAGCTTGAAAATGGAAACTTGATGCTTGAAGCGACCCTGTTGGACCCCTATCATTTAATAAGATTAAATATACATGTAGCGCCCGCGACAAAGACAATCGTACATGCCAAGAGCGAATTCGCCAGCCATCCTCATGCGGCGTGCCCATTGGTGGCAGAGAAAGCGCGGCAATTAGTGGGCCTGAAAATTGAGCGCGGGATCACACGGCAGATCATGCAGAAAATTGGGGGAAGTGACGGATGTGTCCACCTTCGCGAACTAACACTTGAGACCATAAATTTTGCAGCAACGACGCTGATCGGATATGACGAAGGATTTGGCTTAATGAGCCGCGAGTTCAACATCCAGGATGAAGAAAAAAGGTTTGAGCTGTCAAGGCACCTGCTGAACAATACCTGCTTTATCTACAAGGAAAAGCTGACTTAGTCAATCGCCAAAAAGCCCTTGCAAATCCTGAATTGATGTACGTTTCTGATTTTCATCAAGAATTTGCATGATCTCAGTCATAGCCCATAAAATATAAGAGCTGTTCCTTGCAGGGTATATTTTTCCGGTTTATGAAGCAAGCTACTTATTTTATAAATGGCAAGAAGCATTCGGTCGTTGTAGATCCGCATGAAATGCTTTCAGATGTGATCCGGCAAAAGGCCGGACTCACAGGCACAAAGGAAGGTTGCTCACAAGGCAGTTGCGGTGCCTGTACCGTACTCGTAAACAATGAGCCGGTGTTAAGTTGCATTACGCCGGCCTTACGATACGATGGAGCTAACATCCTTACAATTGAGGGGGTGGCGACGGCAGACGGGCTACACAGGTTACAGGAGAAATTTGTAGCGAAAGGGGCTATACAATGTGGCTTCTGCACTCCGGGCATGGTAATCACAGCCCTCGACTTCATTAACCATCATCCCAATCCGACCACAGAGGATATAAAGATTGCACTTTCCGGCAACCTGTGCCGGTGCACCGGCTACCAGAAAATAATACAGGCGGTAGCAGAATATGCCAATGAATGCTCAGTTGAGGCAATACAAAACGAAGGAGAAAAGACAATTGGAATTGCCCCCGCACGAGAAGTGAACCATCCTACACTTCCAAAAAATGCAGCCCAAAATAAGGTGGTAGGTATAGGCAGACCGTACATAGAAGCAACAAGAAAAGCGCAGGGGTTGGCAGACTACGCTGATGACTACCAGCTAAAAGATGCGCTGCATGTGAAGTTCCTTCGCAGTATATACCCACACGCCAGGATTGAGGGAATAGACACAAGTGCAGCGATGAAACTGCATGGTGTAAGGTACATAGCCACAAGCCCTGAATTGCCGATCACCTTTGGAGTGCTCCCTATATCGCAGGATGAAACGGCAATGGCAGTTGAAAAAACACGTTACATAGGTGAAATTGTAGCTGCCGTAGCTGCGGATACTGAGGACATTGCCGCGGCTGCTTGCAAATTGATCACAGTGAAGTACACGCCGATAAAGGAGTTTTTATCCATCAACGATTCAATAAATGATATTGGCCCGAATGAAAAGATCCATGAGTATGGCAAGTTTAATAACAATATCCATAAAAAAGCGGAACTCCGATTTGGCAACCAGGAGCAGGGTCTAAGAGAGGCTGATGTGGTGAGTAAAATGTCGTTTGGATTTGAGGGGATAAATCACGGGTTTACGGAACCACATGCTGCAACAGCATATTGGGATGAAAATGGCCTGACCATCATAACAGCCACGCAGGTGACACATTATTTGCAACGCGCACTTGCAAAAACGATGGAAGTGCCGCTAAGCCGCGTGCGTGTGATAAAACCTTATATAGGTGGTGGGTTTGGTGGTAAGGGCGATCCTTTCCCGCATGAGATCATTGTATCCCATATTGCCCGGAAGACGCGCAAGCCCGTGAGGGTTTGCCTGACGCGGGAGGAAGTTTTTCTGACGAACCATGGCAGGCACCCATCGAGGATGACGATCCGTATGGGTGCGGATAACCAGGGATTCTTAAAAGTTCTTGATGCGGACATAGCCATCGATGGAGGTGCATACGGTAGCTTTGGAGTGGTAACCTCTTACTATAACGGGGTATTGCTTCAGGCGCCATACAAGCTGGATAATTTCGGCTTCAGAACCATACGTGTATATACGAATAAGCCACAGTGCGGCGCTATGCGCGGGCATGGCGCTGTTAATTCTCGCTTCGCAGTCGAGTCTCTGATCGATGATATCGCGCACAAGCTAAATATGGATCCGGTAGAACTGAGGATGAAAAACTTCCTCGACTCGAATACACTCACCGTAGGGCAATACCGCATCACTTCAAACGGGAGCAGGGAGTCGATACAACGCGTAGCCGAACAATCAGATTGGAACAGCCGGCATGGCAAATTAGATTATGGTCATGGCTTGGGCGTAGGTTGCGGATTCTTTATCAGCGGCAGTGCGCTGCCCATCATCTGGAATGAACTGCCGCAATCAACCGTCCATTTAAAGGTGGACTTTGATGGCCGCGTTCTGGTAACCTCCGGCGCGAACGATATAGGCCAGGGCAGCGATACCATGTTGGCCATCATCGTGGCGGAAGTACTGGGCATCAGTCTGGATAAGATATTTGTGCTTGCTGCAGACACGCTACTCACGCCAGTGGATCTGGGAAGCTATTCGAGCCGGGTGACTTTTATGGCTGGCAATGCAGCGAAGAATGCCGCTGAAAACCTGAAAAAAGAAATTGCTGAAGCGGTATCCCAAAAAATGAATATCCCGCCTGAAGAGCTTAATTTCTCTGAGGGCCGGATCTTTAGCCACGACAAATCTGCTGACCTATCGTGGACGGAGGCAATAGATATCGTGACGGCACACCGTGGAGCCGTGGGTGTGAGTGGTAAATATGAATCGCCAAAATTAGGTGGCGACTTCAAGGGCGCAGGCGCGGGCTTAAGCCCGTCATATAGTTTCGGGGCGTGCGTGGCGGAGGTAAAAGTAAACACAAAAACCGGCCATGTGAAGCTGCTGAATGTATGGGGTGCCCACGACTGCGGCAGGGCATTGAATCCACTGGCGGTCGAGGGCCAATTGGAGGGTAGCTGGCACATGGGTATAGGCCAGGCTATGAGCGAAGAAATGAAGTATTACAATGGCCTGCTCGTGAACAATAATTTCATAGATTATAAGATACCGACTACGCTTGACACACCGGATATACATACTAATATCATTGAGACCATAGACCCGGAAGGGCCTTTTGGCGCAAAGGAATGTGGCGAGGGTGCACTGCACCCGGTAATACCAGCTATAGCCAATGCTATCTTTGATGCGGTGGGCGTCAGGGTCACTAACCTCCCCATTAAGTCAGAGGATGTATTGGAATTGCTGAAACAAAAAATGAATGAACAAATAAACGCCGCAGTATGACCGCAGAAAAAATATACGCCCGGCCAGCAACAATTGCCGAAGCCATCCGTTTAGCCAGCGATCATGCTGCAGATTTTTGTTACGTGGCCGGCGGTACCGACGTGCTGGTGAACAAATTTCAGGGGAATAAAGAATGCAGGTGCCTGATTGATATTTCCGGGATGCAGGAGTTGAAATCCATCTGCCAGGAGGGCGACTTCCTGAAAATAGGGTCGTTGGTGCGGTTGGATGATCTGAAGTCCAATAAACTGATTTCCGACTACTTCCCTGCGTTGATACAAGCTGCCGGAGAGGTGGCATCACCCATGCTGCGGAAAACCGCGACCATTGGCGGAAATGTGTTGTGTGAAAACAGGTGCTCGTTTTATAACCAAAGTGAGTGGTGGCGGGAAGCAATAGGTTATTGCCTCAAATGCGACGGCGATATTTGCATTGCAACGGGCGGGAAAAAAGCATGTTTTTCAAAATTCGTGTCTGACACTGCCCCGGTGCTAATCAGCTGCGGGGCGAAGATTGAATTGTGCGATGTGGACAAAGTAACCATCGTGGATCTGGAAACAATATATACGGGTGATGGGATACAACCCCGGAACATACCGGAAACAGCGATCCTGAAAAATATCATCCTTCCACTAGTCCAGGATTTAAAAATTATCTTTAAGAAACTGCGGCCACGACAGGCAGTGGATTTCACTTCGCTTACCACGGCTGTATCTTTGGATAGTAAGGGCGATATCAAGATTGTGGTGGGAGGGGTAGACCCGAAACCCGTAGTTGTGACGGGTACCATACAAGGCAATCAGGAAGAGTATATAAAAAAGGCGTTGTCCAGGGCCAGAGTTGTGGATAATGACTACTACTCACGTAAGTACCGCAGGGAAATGATGAAGTTGTTTCTGGAAGAGAGCTTCGAGGAGCTGAAGGCATGAATGGATACCCGGTAACATCCGCTCCCGGAGAGGGCCTGAAGTGCCTGCGTATGGAACAACTGGGCAGAGCCAACCTGCGCTACACCTGCTTCACGCCATCCTCCGTATCGAGGTTTTACACCAACCGTTAAAAGTGATGTCCCTATTGTGTGGTGGCAAAAAACCCTTACTCGTTGCCTTCCTACCTTCCCCATGCAAATGCGATAGTTTGAAATTGGATACATCTCCCAATCATAAATTTCTTTTTGTATCTACTGATAAAGATGGTAATTTCGCAGCCATTAATTCAGGTGAAATGTGGCGAAAGCAGGAACCCATTTCGATTGGAACTTTAAACGTTGCACAAATCGGCAGCAAATATTGATTCATTTACACAATATTTAAACGATTGATTGCCATATACAGTGGTCTGGTCCGGTAGCTCAGCTGGATAGAGCACCAGCCTTCTAAGCTGGGGGTCATTGGTTCGAATCCAATCCGGGTCACAGAAGTAAAAGTCTT
>Ga0302185_10003124_pt1 | contig 10390 bp, 9 predicted proteins | sample II_Bog_E1_1_FD_200231 | JGI IMG/M metagenome (GOLD analysis project Ga0302185, IMG submission 200231) | Peat permafrost microbial communities from Stordalen Mire near Abisko, Sweden - II_Bog_E1_2 | ecosystem: Environmental > Terrestrial > Soil > Wetlands > Peat | place: Sweden: Abisko, Stordalen... | reverse complement strand
TGGCATTCCAGATGTTGCCAAAAAGCGCCGTGCCGTCACTTAGCTGAATGACGCGCTTCCCCAGCCAACTGGCGCCTGTTGAATCTATAGATGTGCAGGTGATATTCCTGGGCGTATGGAACGGGTAAAATATTATTGAGTCGGGATAATTACTTGTTGAGTCTATTCGTATGCCGCGGATATAGCCATTAGCATTAATGAAGTAGTGTTTTGCGCCGCTCTGTAAGCATTGGTAATTTTGAGCTTTCGCCGCGAAATTCATGACCAGTGATAAGATAAGTAGTACTCTGTTCATATAGGTATCTTGGATTTAGATTAGTTATTATCAACTATCGTTGTTAACATTATATATTATATTGGTCGCAAAAATCATGCCGAATTATAGATCGTTTTCATGTGTGATCAAAAAATGCCGTGACCATGGTTGTGCTACATGATGATAAAAATCATATTACCCTTGGGCTTTATTTCCTATCTTTGAAGAGCAAATTATTGCAAAACAGCATTCAAATAATAATAAATTCAATAGAAATGACAAAAAACAGATACCTGGGCATTTACATGGATCATTCCACGGCCCATTTGATGGAGATTATCCCTGGCGGCATTAATGCAGAAACGATTAATTCGGAATTTACGCACGAGCTTAAGGAACAAGACGTAAAGGAAAGCGAAACACACATGCACAATGCAGAACATCACCTGCAGACCGCGTTCTACAAAAAACTTGGCAATGTGATCAAGGATTTTCATGAAGTGCTGCTATTTGGCCCTACGACAGCAAAAAACGAACTGCTGAATTACCTGAAAAAGGACCATTTGTTCAGCGCTATTAAGGTTCAGGTGAAACATTCTGACAAATTAACCCACAACCAACAGCAAGCTGTGGTGCATGATTATTTTGCGATTCACAATGTTTAAACAAACTGCAGACAGTATATTTGAGCAAAAAAACAGCGTATCTTTTCAGGGATACGCTGTTTTTATTTTGATTGATTGAATTTGGTCGGCCTGGAAAACTATCTGCGGTCACCATCATGATGGTCGTAGTGATGATCGTCGTGGCCGCGGAATTTTGCATGTTCCGGATGGTGCGGATTTTCAAAATACCTTGGGTCGTGGCTCTCACGTATCAACGGTTGGTCGTGACGGCCACGAAACTGTGCATACTTTGTGCGGTAAACATCATGATGATACCAGGGCGTTGGCTCATTCAATACTACTTTGTACGCATGATAGAGGTCAAAATTGGCATAACGCGGAGGTAAGCCGGGAGTAGTGACCCACCTGCCATGGTCGAACCACGTATATTGTGCCAGCGGCACGTTATAGTAGGCTTCGATGTCAGGGAGGTAATAATAGTCAACGTGGTCATAACCAGTAGGACCCCATATAGGCTGCATACCGATGTTCACACTGAGACGGACCTGTGCATTTGCAGGCGTGGCTAAGCAATAGCTTACCAGAACGGCGAGAATTAAAATGTGTTTTTTCATAAGTTTACGAATTCAAATTTCATGCCATTTCGTTTTTCCTGAGTGTTAAATATAACAGAAACCATCAGCGCTGGCAGAGTGCAAAATTAATGTTTAATGGATAGAGATTATCGTCTGGATTAGTATTTTTAAATTTAGCAAATAAAACAGGTATTTTTTTGCTATTCGTTAATGATCATCGTCATAAACAGGTGTTTTATCGTAATGCGTCTAGCTAAGGATCTACAGGATCGCAATTCCGGATTCATTTCCTACATTTGCAATGATATAAACAATCAAAATCCAGCGTTTGAAACTACATATCCTTGCTATCGCCGCCCATCCTGATGATATCGAACTTAGTTGCGCCGGCACGCTTATCAAACATACGCAATTGGGGCAGGCTGTGGGCATTCTGGACCTTACCCTTTCCGAGCTGAGTACGCGTGGAAGTGTGGCTATGCGCGACCAGGAGGCACAATATGCTGCTAAAACCATGGGGGTGCTGGTAAGGGAGAATGCGCGGATGGCCGATGGCTTTTTCAGAAATGACGAAGCGCACCAGCGTAAACTGATCGCATATATCAGACATTACCAACCAGATATAGTGATTGCAAATGCACTGGAGGACCGTCACCCTGACCACTCACGCGCAGGGCGATTGATAGCTGATGCCTGCTTCCTGGCCGGGCTGAGGAAAATAGAGACCCAACGCGAAGGTGTAGCACAGGAACCCTGGCGCCCGAAACGCGTTTTCCATTTCATGCAGGACCGCATTACCCAGCCCTCATTTATTGTAGATATTTCTTCAGTGCAGCAAATAAAAATGGACGCCATCAGGTGTTACGCAAGCCAATTTCACAATCCTGCTTCTGATGAGCCACTCACCTATATAGCCACCCCCCAATTTCTGGACCAGATCATATATCGTGATTCTATCATGGGAAAAAGGATCGGCGTGGAATACGGTGAGGCATTTATCTGTGAAAACATACCCGGTATTAGCAACCTGGATAGCCTTTTATTGCCTGAAATACCATAGTGTCAAAGTATTTGCGATCATCCGTTTTGAGCGTAGTTAACAACTGGCGTTGCAGTGCTTCCAACGCTTGTGCGACCAGAGCCATGCTTCCGGCATAGATCTGATATCCTCTTCTAGTTTTCGGGTATGCATTTCTGTTATTTCGCCGTCAGCCGTGTTGGCAGGGTTTTCGGTAAGTAGCTCCACATACATTTCATAGTAGCCCCTTCTTACCTTCCTGATGCTGGCATAAACTACCGGAAGGTTCATTTTCTTTGCTATGACCTCCGTACCCTTAAAAACAGGCGTGTTCTGATTCAGAAAATTTGTCCAAAAGGCGTTGTTGGGCTGTGGGGTCTGATCTGCAATAAACGCAGTTGTATTTAATATCCCTTTGTTGGCCAGCATTTCCTTATACGTATTCTTCATCTCTATCATTTCCGTGCCAAACCTGGAACGCATCTTTAGCATGAGGCTATTGAAGTACTTATTACTGAGCGGGTGGTAGATCACAAAAAGTTTATGCTTGCACAATAAGCTAAACGGATGGCCCGCCCACTCCCAATTGCCAAAATGCCCCATAACAAGGATAACGTTCTTATGCTCCTCCGCGAGCCTGTTTAGAAGTGCGAAACCCTCTGGATTGAACTTGCAATGCTCAATCATGCTTTTTCTTGAAATAGTGAGCACCTTAAACGTTTCGAGGGTGATGTCACACAAATAGCGGTAAAACTTCCGGCAAATCTTATTGATCTCGTCTTCAGATTTTTCGGGAAATGACCTCCGTAAATTATCCAACACCACTTTTTTGCGGTAACCAACAAGATAATACAGAACAAAGAATACAAAATCCGAAAACAGGTACAGCGCACGGAATGGCAATGCAGACAGCAGGTATATAAACGGAAGTACAGCAAAATATACCAGCGCGGTCAAAAAGAAGTGTTTTGGCAAATCTATATAAACTTATTATACTTTACAACCTGTAAAATAAAAATGTATAAATCGATTTGATTGAAATTTTAAGTGAATCAAAATAAACTATTGCGTTAGCCATAACTCGCTTAACAGCATTCATTTATGTTTAAAAAAAGTTGCGGCCATCATACGCCCCGCCTGTAGCGATAGACTTTCTTAATAAAAGCAAAATACAGCTGCGCTATTTATGTGCCCTTTTTACTCCGCTAAATAAAATTGGGTTAATTTAGGCCCCTGAATGAGCATTAAAGTAAAGATCATCAATGACCCCGTTTACGGTTTCATACGCTTTCCGGAGCCTGAATTGATTCGGGTGATTGACAGTGCATGGTTTCAACGGTTGCGCAGCATAAAGCAGATGGGTATGGCGCATCTGGTATATCCAGGGGCGGTGCATTCGCGGCTGGCGCACTCGTTGGGGGCATGCCACCTGCTGGGTAAGGCCCTGGATGAACTCAAAGCAAAAGATATAAGCCCGGATAAAGATGAATGCCTGGCGGGAAGGCTTGCAGCATTGCTGCATGACATTGGCCATGGACCGTTTTCTCATTCCCTGGAGCGGTCGTTGGTTGGGGGCATATCCCACGAAACATTATCGCGGATCATCATGCAGCGGATGAATCTGGAATTTGGCGGCCTGCTTGACAAGACACTGCAGGTTTTTGACCATTCCTACCCGCGGAAGTACCTGCACCAACTGGTATCCAGCCAACTGGATGTGGACAGGATGGACTACCTGAACCGGGACAGTTTCTACACCGGGGTATCAGAAGGCGTGATTGGCTACGACCGGATATTACAAATGCTCACAGTGCACGACAACGAATTGATGGTGGAAGAAAAAGGTGTTTACTCAGTAGAAAAGTTCATTATCGCAAGGCGGCTCATGTACTGGCAGGTTTACCTCCATAAGACCGTGCTGGGTTCTGAAATGCTGTTGATCAATATCTTAAAGCGAGCGAAGGAACTGGCCTTGCGGGGCAGGGAACTATTTGCCAGCCCGGCGTTAAACTATTTTCTTTCCAGGAATCTAACTGAGCAGGATTTTTATGACGACCCGCAGCATCTCGATCGATTTTGTGAGTTGGACGACAATGATGTAATGGTTTCCATCAAAGTATGGCAGTCACATGAAGATAAGATTTTATCCGTGCTTTGTAAGATGCTGGTGCTGAGAAAACTATACAAAGTGGTGCTTGCTTCAAATTCGCTGGAGGGCATGGTTGAGGAGAAGAAAAAACAGGCACAATTATTGCTGGGAATAAAAGAAGAAGATTTGCATTATTTTGTATTTACAGGCATTACATCAAATAATACATATAATAGTACTGAGGAGCTGATTAAAATAGAGACTAAAAAAGGACTAATTAAAAATATTACTGAAATAGACGACTCGTTGGTGAATCAAACACTTGCCCGGTCCGTTCATAAAAACTATATTTGCTTCATTCAGTAGTGGGTTCACTATTGTTTTGAATCAATCGGAGGAATAATGGGTTGTTTTTTTGAGATTCCCTTGTTTTCGACAACAAACAAAATATTAATAACAGATAAATAAGATAAGGCATACATGCAATTTACAGCGCAGCAAATAGCTACCTTGATACAAGGCAAGTTGGAGGGCGACCCGGACAAGAAGGTGAATAAAGTATCGAAGATAGAAGAAGCTGTGGAAGGTTCCCTGAGCTTTATATCCAACCCAAAGTACGGCGACTATTTATATTCTTCTCAGGCATCCATTATCATTTTAAATGAATCCTTTGAGATACTGAGGCCTGTAAGCTCCACGCTAATCAGGGTAAAAGATGCCTACAGCAGCTTTGCTCTGTTGCTTGAAAAATATAATGAAATAATGTCGGGTGGGGGAAAGACGGGAATTGAGCAGCCGTCTTTCATAGCGCCAACTGCGCAATTGGGTAATAATGTATACATTGGCGCATTTGCTTACATCAGCGAAAATGCGATCATTGGCGATGGCGTGAAGATATATCCCGGAAGCTACATAGGAAGCAGCGTGGTGATAGGGGACGGATCAAAAATTTATGCGGGTGTTAAGATATATGATGAATGTTTGATTGGCAAGGATGTAATTATACACTCGGGGTGCGTGATCGGCGGGGACGGATTTGGATTTGCGCCGCTGGAAGACAATACCTACAAAAAAATACCACAGATCGGCAATGTGATCATAGAAGATGGTGTGGAGATAGGTGCAAATACCACTGTGGACCGCGCCACAATGGGGTCTACTATCATAGGCAAGGGGGTGAAACTGGATAATCTGATCATGGTGGCGCATAATGCAGAAATAGGGGCTCATACCGTAATTGCAGCACAAACCGGTGTGTCAGGTACCACTAAGGTGGGAAAATATTGCATGATAGGCGGTCAGGTGGGTATGGTGGGCCACATACACGTAGCGGACGGTACAAAAATCAATGCCCAAAGCGGACTTTCAAAATCAGTGACAACTCCAAATACAACACTGAATGGCAGCCCTGCATTTGAATATAAAAGTTCCCTTAAAAGCCAGGCGGTCTTCAGAAACCTGCCGGAAATGCAACAACGGCTATTAAAGCTGGAAGAAACAGTGCAGGAATTAACTGCCCTGCTGACCAGCCAAAATGCAGAATATAAAAAATAGCGGTCAACACACTGAAAACGAGCGTTAGCGCCCGTATTTTCATACGATTTTGGATTAAAAAATTTATAACCCGAAATTCAATAAATTTTTAGAAATTTGCAGCAATTAAAAAAATGCCATTGTAATTTGAATAATTCGGAATCAACCGAATTATTAAGTGTGTAAAACCCGGGACATAAAAGTGAATGACGATATTTTAATCAAAAGCGAAAGCAGGAAGAGGACCGATACGCTACACCAGGCATACAACAGCCAAAACCAGCAAACTTTATCCGGGCCGGTAACATTGCAGGGTATCGGATTGCACACCGGCGCTATGGTAACGATGACCATGAAGCCTGCGAATGCCGGATACGGTATCAGGTTCCAGCGCATAGACCTTCCGGAAAAGCCGGTTGTAAAGGCTGATGTAGACTATGTTGTAGACACATCCCGTGGTACAACAATCGAATACAACGGTGCCCGTATCAGTACGATAGAACATACTTTGTCGGCCCTTGTAGGACTAGGCATTGACAATGTGCTTATTGAGCTCGATGGGCCTGAGGTGCCTATATTGGATGGCAGCGCGCAATTGTTCATGGAGGCTATAGAGAGTGCAGGCATACAGGAATTGGAAGCCAAACGAATTGTTTACTCAATCGATAGCAATATCCATTTTTACGATCCGGTAAAGAACGTGGACATGTTGGCGGTGCCATCTACCAATTACCAGATCACGGCGTTGATCGATTTTAATTCACCTGTTCTCGGCACCCAGCATGCTACACTTAAGCATATCGCCGATTTCAGGAGTGAGATCGGGCCTTGCCGCACCTTTTGTTTCCTTCATGAATTGGAATACCTGCTGGACAACAACCTGATAAAAGGTGGAGATTTGAATAATGCTATTGTTGTCGTAGATAAGATCGTAAGCCAGGAAGAACTGAACCGGCTCGCTAAAATATTTAACAAGCAGAAAATTGAAGTAAAGCAGGAAGGCATTTTGAACAACGTGCAACTCCATTTTACCAATGAGCCAGCACGGCATAAACTACTCGATGTTGTCGGCGACCTCGCTCTTGTAGGCCATTCCATAAAAGCGCATATCATCGCCAGTCGGCCAGGCCATGCTTCTAACGTAGAATTTGCAAAAAAAATAAAGCAATACATAAAGAAGAATAAGCATCTGTCTGACATTCCCCATTATGACCCATCGCAGGAGGCCATTTATGATATAGGGCAGATCACCAAGCGCTTGCCACACAAATTCCCGTTCCTGTTCGTAGACAAGATCATAGAACTTAGCGACACGCACGTGGTGGGTATAAAGAACGTGACATTTAATGAGCATTTTTTTCAGGGGCATTTTCCAAATAATCCGGTAATGCCAGGCGTGCTGCAGATAGAAGCATTGGCGCAGACCGGTGGCATACTGGCAATGAACAATATCCTGGACCCAGAAAATTACGATACGTATTTTTTGAAGATAGATAAGGTGAAATTTAAAAATATCGTACGCCCGGGCGATACACTGATACTGAAACTCGAATTGCTGAACCCGATCCGCCGGGGGATATGTGAAATGAGGGGCACGGCATATGTAGGTAATAAACTCGCTACCGAGGCGGAACTCGTAGCCCAAATTTCAAGAAAAGATAAAAAATGATCCACCCACTTACATACGTACACCCCGACGCGAAGATAGCGCATAATGTGAGCATTGACCCTTTTACCACGATACATAAGAACGTGGAAATAGGTGAAGGCACCTGGATAGGATCTAATGTTACGATCATGGAAGGCGCGCGCATCGGTAAGAACTGCCGCATTTTTCCAAGTTCAGTCATTTCAGCGATCCCGCAAGATTTGAAATACAAGGGGGAAGATACCATAACGATCATCGGCGACAATTGCACGATCAGGGAATGCGTGACGATAAACCGTGGCACATCAGACCGCAACTTTACCAAAATTGGCAATAATTGCCTGATCATGGCCTATACCCATATTGCGCATGATTGCGAAGTAGGTAATAACTGCATTTTTTCTAATAATACAACGCTTGCAGGTCACATCATTGTAGGTGATAGCGTAGTGCTTGCCGGGCTTACTGCCGTGCAGCAGTTCGTGAGGATAGGCGACCATGCGTTTGTAACGGGTGGTTCTCTCGTGCGGAAAGATATACCGCCCTATGTAAAAGCTGCGCGCGAGCCGCTTTCTTATGTGGGCGTTAACTCTGTGGGCCTCAAACGCCGGGGATATTCTATTGACAAGATCAATCACATTTTGGACATATACCGTATCCTTTTTGTAAGGGGTTATAATGTATCAAAAGCGCTCAATATCATCGAGACCGAGATACCTGTATCAGATGAGCGTGATGAGATCATCAGCTTCGTTCGCGAAACAGGCAGGGGAATTATGAAGGGCTATGTGAGGCGGCATGCGGCAGAAGATATGCCGTAGGTCTAAGCAATACTTCTTTCGATACCTAAGCGTTCACCGCAACGCGGTTAGTTCATTGCCAGCACTGCAAAAAACGGATGATCTGGATTTACAATTAGTTCCTGGTTGGTAGCATGAATCTATACATCCATTTCTTCAAGCGGTATTACACCTAGCAGAAGCTTTGCGTCTCCCGGGCGCACTGCAGCGGTGGACACAGCTGTGCTGTTCCTGAACCGACGCGGGATATCTAAAACTATTGTGTATTCATCTACATTCCTGTTGGCCATTCGCGTCCGGCGCTCTTCAGGAAATGGGAGCTTTAAAATTTCTTGTATATTTTCATCGATTCAAAGCAGGAAAGAACCCGAATAAAATATTATGTTTAATTATATGATTTTTGGCGGCACTCCCGATAACATTCCTTTTAGCCATTAGAATGTTATCACGATTGATGATCTCATCATCAGCGTATGTCAGGTTCATAATTTCGACCCTTTTTATTTTTCTAAAGGTAAATAAAATAGATTTTGCGTATAACTTCGCAGCCCAAATAAATTACAGAGCATTTTGTCGAAAAAGAGAAAGAAATCACCCCCGCTGGAGAACGTGCTGATGGAATCATACGCCGCAGAAGGTAAGAGCATTGCCCGGTTGGAAGGCGGTAAAGTACTGTTTGTAGAGAACGCAATCCCCGGAGACGTGGTGAATGTGGGGATCATGAAGGACAAGAAAAGCTGGGCAGAAGGACGCTTACTTAAATTGGTGGAACCTTCTCCCTTCCGTATCGAGCCGTTTTGTCAGCACTTTGGTGTTTGCGGAGGATGCAAATGGCAAATGCTCCCATATTCCATGCAACTGCAATACAAACAGCAGCAGGTTATTGACCAATTAAAACGGATCGGGCATTTAGAACTGCCGGGGATGCAGCCCATCATCGGCAGCCCTCACGAAAGACATTACCGCAACAAACTTGAATTTACCTTTTCCGCGCAGCGCTATCTCACTTTTGAAGAAGTGCAAAACAGGGATGAACATTATGTGCCAGAGCCAGCGCTTGGCTTTCATGCGCCGGGCCTGTTTGATAAAGTAGTAGCCATCAGTACCTGCTATTTACAAAATGAACCCACTAACCTGCTCGTGAATACCCTGCGGGCATATACAGAGGAAAGAAAGTTACCATACTATGACTACAAGGCCCAATATGGCTGGCTTAGAAATGTGATCATCCGTGTAGCCACAACTGGTGAAGTGCTGGTGAACCTGGTGATGCACCACGAAGATAAAGCAGAACGGGAAGGTATACTGCAACATATTATAAACAAGGTTCCGGGAATCACTTCATTAAATTATACCCTTAATCCAAAAGTAAATGACACCATCCACGATCTGGATGTAATCTGCTATGCTGGCAAGCCGTTCATTGAAGAGAAGCTGGAAAACTTCAGGTTTAAAATATCGCCAAAGTCATTTTTTCAGACCAATACATACCAGGCAGAAGCTCTTTACCGGGTGACCAGGGAATTTGCTGGTCTTACAGGAGAGGAAACCCTTTATGACCTCTACTGCGGCACAGGAAGCATTGGGATATTTTGTTCCTCTGGGGCTAAAAAAGTGATTGGCATAGAGGTGGTAGCCGATGCGATAAAGGATGCTTATGAAAACGCCGCACTCAATGGAATAGATCATTGCGCCTTCTTCGCCGGGGACGTAGAGAAGGTATGTACCGATGCCTTTTTTGCAGAACATGGTCGTCCGGATGTGATCATCACGGACCCACCCAGGGCGGGCATAACCGAAAAGCTCATAAACCAATTGCTGAAAATGCGCGCACCAAAGGTTGTT
>Ga0302185_10003123_pt1 | contig 10390 bp, 10 predicted proteins | sample II_Bog_E1_1_FD_200231 | JGI IMG/M metagenome (GOLD analysis project Ga0302185, IMG submission 200231) | Peat permafrost microbial communities from Stordalen Mire near Abisko, Sweden - II_Bog_E1_2 | ecosystem: Environmental > Terrestrial > Soil > Wetlands > Peat | place: Sweden: Abisko... | reverse complement strand
GAAACTACATTTACCAGAAATCAGGAACGGGAAGCCCTAAATTGCTTCGTATACTGACTCCCGAAGGATATATCTCGACTTATCTCGGTATGATTAGTTACCTGGGATACTGGACGTATACCTATTTTCTGAAAGATCATTTGGGAAATACGCGTGTGAATATTAACAGTGATTATCTCTCCAAAAATACCTCTAAAGCATATGGAGCATCTGATCAGATTGATTATTATCCATTTGGCATGGAACGAAGCAATACCAACCAAACCAGTGGCGGGCCATTTAACTCAGGCACAAACCCTTACCTGTATAATGGCAAGGAAATAGACCGGATGAACGGACTGAATGAGAATGATTACGGTGGGAGATGGTATGATGCGGCAGTTGGGAGATGGGGGAGTGTGGATCCACAAGCTGAGAAGTATTACTCGATTAGTCCGTATGCTTATTGTTCAGGGAATCCTGTGAATAGTATTGATCCAAATGGAATGGATGTTTACTTTTTAAGAAGTGACGGAACAATGTTTTTAGGTTTAACAACAAATGAAGTTAATAAAGTTTTTTCTTTGGATGATAATGGAAGAATGAATGGTAAGGAAATTACAATTAGTGATAAAGACTTATTACCTCAACTTGCAAATGGTATAACTGCTGAAACATCAAATTCTGAAGATGCATTTAACTTTTTTAAGTTTGCTTCTGACAATAGTAAACCTGAATGGAGCTTAAAAGGATACACCCAAGAAAAAAGTAGTATGGGTTTTTTACTTACGAGAGGAGAAGGTACAGGAAATAATGATGATGAAACTAATACAGTTTCTGGGGGTGATGGAAGTTATAGCTCTAATAATCTTTGGTTTGATTTGCATAGTCACCCTCCTGGCGATAAAAATAGAGGTCCATCAGGTTGGCTTGATCCTATTTCTGGCAATACCAATTATGGTGGTGGCGATGTGCCTTCAATGGTTCAACACCTGGGAATGAATGAGGCAGATAAAAAAGATTGGTATAAGAATTATACAAGACATTTCATATATCATACAGGAACTAAAAAATTAATTTTTTATAACTATTTTACAGTAGTAAATAATAATACTCAAAATACACGAGGTGTTTCAATGGGAGTTGTAAATAGCTCAATATTAATGCGGACTATGATTCTTAATACATCTGCTATTTATCAGAAAAAGTATAATAAATGAAAACTAAAAATATAATAAGAGTTTTAATATGCTTTCTGCTCATGAGTTGTGTGGAAAACAAGAAACCTTTTAAGCCAGTATTAGAAAAGGTATTATTAGATGTAATAGATTCGTTAAAAGATGAGATAAGTCCAAAAAAAATGTTGTCAATAGGGTTTTATAATCCGAATCAATATACCCGAGAATGTATTATGAAAATATTCTTGTCTAATAATTATTCAAGCGCCAGAGTTGATGGTTATGCAAAACTTGGGAAAACAACAATAGCCCTTTATAATTTAAAAGATGATTTATTCGAAACGGTTAATAAAAATGAGATTGTTTTCTTTACGGATACTATTATAGGATTTAGGGATTACTTTGATATAAAAGAACTTGGAAAGCATTTCTTTTACTCAATATACAATGAAGACAGCATTAAACGCATTTCATATGTTGGCGATTTTGAATGTTTAAAACAAATAAGAGGGTATAGAGGACAAAAGGGACTGAAATTAAAGTTTCCTCCGAATTATTTGATTTATTTTTTTGATAGCATTAGAGCTGAAGCAGATTTGGAGTATTTTAAGAGAAAAGTAGATTATTACCGAAGCAAAAGCAGAATTGAATCCAATTTGCGTTAACGTAACCAAATGTAATTATTTTAATATTCTAAACGTCTATACTTTATAGCAGTATTATCTACACTAAATGTAGATTATGATTTTTTATTTCCTCCAATTCTATGAAAAAGAATCAAAAAAATGAAAACAAAAAATACTATAATAGTTTTAATTTGTTTCCTGCTCGGAAGTTGTATAGAAAACAAGAAGCCTTTTAAACCGTCATTAGAACGAGTTATATTAGAATTAAAGGATTCACTAAAAGATGAAATTGGTAATGATAAATTATTATCTATCGAATTTTATAATCCTAATCGTTATGGACGAAAATGTACAATGAAAATTTTCCTGTCGGATTGTTATGCTAGTGCTTCTATTGATGGTTATGCAAAAATTGGCAACACCACAATAGCCATTTATAACTTAAAAGATGATTTATACGAAACGGTCAATAAAAACGATATTATATTCTTCACGGATACTGTCATCGGTTTTAGAGATGTTTTTGGTTGGCGATTGCCTGTGAAACAATTCTTTTATTCAATTTTTAAAGCTGACAGTATTAAGAGAATTTCTTATTCTGGAGATTTTCCAGGCTTTCAACCACTTCGAAAACCAAAATGTCCGATTGGTATAACTTTCAGATATCCGGTGGACTATTGGTTTTATATAGATAGTCTTCAGGCAGAAAAAGAAGTTGAGCATTATGAAAAAGAAGTAGAATATTATCGGAATAGAGGCAGAACAAAAATACAGGTAGGGAAGTAATTTCAAATTTGGTGTTTAGTTTATAACCTGTCGATCCTGATATATCCATCATAATAATAAAAGGGATTGCTTGTCGATGGGTCCCGATGGCTATCAGTATGCAATTCCATCATCTTGTATTATAAGGAATTGTATTCCGCAATACTTACATATGTAGACCTGAATATAGTTGCAATCCGGTATAATTTATTAAATTTACCGGATACAATTCAATTTCAACAGGCAATCAGATTATTAACCGCTATGCAGCTGATGGGCGGAAGTTTGGAACAGAGTATTTTACGAAGCTTATACCGGTAACAATACCGATAAATAAAGATACAACATGGACTTATTCATCCGGATTAGTCAATCAAAGCGGAACAGTATATATTGATAATAAAGAGTATAATACGTCTAATGGAAATAGTTCATTAACTGCTTTACAACGGATATACAATGCAGAAGGGTATGCTGATACTATTACAGCAACCATTCCGAATTATAAATACTATCGACGTGATCATTTAGGGAATAACCGTGAAGTATGGGTTGCGAATACAAAAAAGACAATTCAACGCACCCAGTATTATCCTTCCGGTTTACCCTGGGCTTCGAATACAGGTGATAACCCCGGCCAGCAAGAGCGCAAGTACAACGGCAAGGAGTTTGTAGAAATGAATGGGTATGATACCTATGATTATGGGGCAAGAGGGTATTATCCTGCTATGGGGAGATTTACGAGTGTAGATCCACTGTGCGAGAAACATTATAATATCTCACCGTATGCTTATTGCGTTGGTAATCCTGTAAATTTAATTGATCCAGATGGAATGGATTGGTTTCAAAATAGCCAGACAGGTGCTGTGGAATATGTCTCAGATCTACATAAAGGGGCTGAAAAGGGTATGGAAAAAGGTTGGCAATGGATGGGCGAGAATGATATGTTTAAGTCAGACAAGGATGATATTGCAAATTCTGACCAGACATTAGCAGCAAAAAATGGAGGAGATTTTCAAAAAAACGGATCTGTTTCAATGTCACTTAATGGAGATGATGCAAAAAAGTTTATGGGAAAGCAAGGCTATGATTTTAAACCTACGCAACAAATTAGAGATGAATTGGAATTTGACGTAAATATTGATCATGACAAATTCCCACTTTCAACAATTAATGGTGAACAAACATTTATTACAGAAAAATCAGCATATGTACTTAGAGGCTCTATAGAAGACGGAATCATTCCGACCAAACCTAATAATTTGCTTTATTTGGACAATCACACAGTTAATCGTTTTCAGATTACTTACACAACTAATTTTGTAAAGAAAGCATTAAATTCATTAATGCACTTAATCGGGTATCATGATTTTAGAATACCAACTGTTTATTCTTCTCCAAGTGAATATCCCAGAAATAACAAATATATTGACATATTTTTAAGAACAAGAAAATAATGAAAAAAACAACTATTCTATTAGCTTTACAAATTATTCTGTTTAGCTCATGTATTGATAAGGTATTAGGGCATCAATACGTTGCAAAAATTGATAATGCCCGTATAATGCTTGAGAAAAGCTACGCAAAAGATGGTTTGTTGGAGCATTTCCCAACATCCATTTCTAACAAATCTGTTCTTCATATAATGTTTAGTATTCCTGACACCACATATTCTCCGGATGTCTATTACACTGGATTTGTTTATCTGGTTCTGAAAATGGGTGAAGATTCCATTTCTTTATATCCAAAATCATATATTTATAAAACACAATATAATAGCAGGAATTTTATACTTGATGACTCATTCAAATACTATAAGTATTACGATACATTAAAGTTACGAAATGTAGACATATCAGGTGCTTATCCGATTCCCTATTTCATAGACTTTGATTTTGGTTTGGGCTCAGAAAGATTTGATTTAGACCGTTTCGGATTTCATATTTCAGTAGACGTAAATAATGTACCGGATGATCTAGAAGTTTTTGTTATCAAAGCAGAACATGGTTACTTTTGGAAAAAGAAATTCGATTTGGAGCGTCCTAATACATTAGGTATTTGGAAAAATGGTTATTCCTGTGGTATTGCTATATCAAGAAAAAGCAATATGATTATTTATTGGATGAAGGTATGGTAGAATGTGGATCCGCTGGCGGAGCGACATTATAATGAAAGTCCATATGTCTATTGCAGTGATAATCCAGTGAAATATATCGATCCTGATGGTAAAGAAAAATTAATCTCTTTAAATCCAAATATCAAATCAAATTCTCATTTAATTAATGCAGCAAATAAGTACACCGACGATAAAGCAATTCATATTTGGGCGCATGGAGATTCAAAGTCAATGTTGGTTTATGTTAACGGGAAAGATGTTGAAATTAAATCGTCCAAAGACTTTCAGAGCTTTCTTTCAAATAATAGCAAAACATGGCAGAATAAAGGAGAAAATGAACATACTACAATCATTCTACATTCATGCGAAACAGGGAAAGAAAATGGCAAAGAACCATCTATTGCTAGTGAAATTTCAAAGGATTTAAAAAACACTACCGTTATTGCACCTTCAGATAAGGATGTAGTTAATAATGAGAACGATACTGAAATGGGAAGTTATTCAACTAAAACAGTTGAAGATAATGGTAAAACTAAAGAAGTAACTGAGGATAAAGGTAATTGGAATGAATTTTCAAATGGAGAAAATACAGAAAGCCATCCGGGAGACTGGCATCCGTTAAATAAACCAGAAATTCTAACAGGAAGTTTTTCTTTAATACCAAATAAATAGTGAATTACACTTTAAATTTATATGAATATGAAACCAATATATGTGTTAGTATTTATTTCAATATTCTCAATATCATGTCAACAAAAAAAAAATCAAGCTGTTGAAGTGATTACAATGAATAATACACGCCCAATTAACGAATTAAAAGAACTTGTTTTATTAAAGGGAGATACGATGGCTTATGTTGAACTAAAAACTGCATATTTAAACGAAAAATATAAAGAAGAGTATTTACTTTATTCAATCATTATGGCTGATAAATATAATTACCCCTCTGCATATTATCAGGTATATGATTGCTTAACTTCTGTCTTTGAACGTCAGGGTCGTACAATCGATAAGGATACAAAGGCATTAGCATTAAAGTATTTAAATAAAGGAGTTGATTTAAATGAATGTCAGGCAACTAAAGAATTAGGCAAATTATATTTAGAAGGAAAGTATATTCCAAAAGATACAATACTAGGTAAGAAACTATCAGTAAAAGGTCGTAAAATCTGTGGTTTTTAAAATATCCCTGTCATCGCGGATATATTTTTTTGATGAGTAAAGCTTGGTACAGGTTGGTGGGAAATATTTATCCCCCTTCTTGTACTATAATGAATTGTATTCCACCATACTTACAGATTTAGATCGAAATATTGTATCTATCCGGTATAATTTATTAACTGCCTATCCCTTTCGGTCAAGTGAAATCAGATTTTAGTTAAATATGATAGTTTGAATTGAGTAATGACATAAGTTCCTATTTTTAGGATAGAAAGTCTTTCCCCCAGAGGGGGAAAATATGAATAACCCCCAGTGGAGTTCACGGAACTGGGGGATGTGAAAACAACCGCAATTGCAGCCCTGAAGGGGATGAACATTACTAAACTTGAATTTATCAGATTAAACATGATTACGTATTCTAAAAATAGTTACAAGAATTAATTTCGCAGCAATTTAACCTTGACCGAAAGGGATAGGCAATATTTATTAAATTTGCCGCAGAAAGTACAGTTCCGTAACGGGACCACTAACGTGTACATGTATGATGCTTCAGGCGTGAAGCATCAGGCTAAATACAGTTATTCCACCAGTACATCGTTAATATACATGGGGCTACTACAACGGAAAATACGGTAGCCTCATCCTTCCAGACCGATTATTGCGGAAACTACATTTACCAGAAATCAGGAACGGGAAGCCCTAAATTGCTTCGTATACTGACTCCCGAAGGATATATATCCACCTATCTCGGTATGATTAGTTACCTGGGATACTGGACGTATACCTATTTCCTGAAAGACCATTTGGGAAATACGCGTGTGAATATTAACAGTGATTATCTCTCCAAAAATACCTCTAAAGCATATGGAGCCTCTGATCAGATTGATTATTATCCATTCGGTATGGAACGAAGCAATACCAACCAAACCAGTGGCGGGCCATTTAACTCCGGCACAAACCCTTACCTGTATAATGGCAAGGAAATAGACCGAATGAACGGACTGAATGAGAATGATTACGGTGAAAGATGGTATGACGCGGCAATTGGGAGATGGGGGAGTATGGATCCACTGGCGGAGAATACTCCGGGAATTAGTCCATATGCCTATTGTTATGATAATCCGGTTCGGTATAACGATCCTTTTGGTATGGATGGTGAAGACACAGAACAAAAAGATATTTACGGTAGAAATAGATTTGATTCTTTTAGTGGAATGTTTATTCCGCCAACAGACAGACAGGGTGGAATGACTGCAAATGGATTTGGAGATTCAAGTAAAGGACATTTTGAAAATATTTATAAAACAAATTTATATTCCAATTCTTACTCTTTTGAAGGCAATACTTACTACAATTTTTATACTCAGGAAACATTTGTCGGTACACAGTTTGTTTGGGGTTCGCCAGAGAGTAGAATGTATGGAATGCCAAATAGAGGGCAATTTTTCAATAGTATGATTAATTACTCAAGTATGGTTGGAATAGTTGCAGATGCATTTAAAATTACTGGTTTTTTAGGTTCTATAGGAGTTTGGCGAAATTTATCGAAAATTAAACCATATTGGAATGGGTGGACAGGCAATGGTACAGTAACAACATTTGGAACAGCATCAATTCTTAATTATGGATTGTTTGTATTGTCAACATATGGCAATTTACAATTATTTTTCTCTTATGACCCTAATACAGGACAAAGAAACCAAACATTACTTACTACTGCAATTAATATTGGTATAGGAGCGATAATGCTAAGAGTGCCAGTGCAAATAAGCCTGCCCTATGGAATTGGCTATTCAATATACTCAATTCAACAAAATGCGTTCAATTCATTAATTAAACAAGGTTATAGTGATAATCCAGGATTGTTCAATACTGATTTTTTACATTAAAATTCGAGAATATGATAAATTATTTTTTTTATAAAGACTACATGTTTAATAAAATGATTAAACATTCAAATCCATTATTTGTTTCTGCTATAATGATAAGTATTATTGAGTTTTCTAATGCACTTTTAATCCTTTTAATTATCAATAAATACACATTACAACTGACCAATACATTTTTTTCTTCATTTATGTTTTTTATAACCATTGGTGTTATTTCTTTCATTATTAACACAGTTTACTTCAAGAAGAACTTAGAGCGGATATGCAATAAATACAAAGGGGAAAGCCAGATAAAAAATATTCTTGGTTATGTTTTATATGTTATATATTTTATAGGGTCCATTACTCTTTTACTTGTGCTTGGTGAAAATTATGGATTGTATCTTTAAATTGTCAAGCAGGATATTTTCGGTGTAAAATGAGTAAGGCTATTCAGTGTTTGTTGGAAAATTTTATCCTGCTTTCTTGTAATATAAGGAATTGTATTCCATAATACATACAGATTCAGACCTGAATATCGTATCAATCCGGTATAATTTATTAAATTTGCCGCAGAAAGTGCAGTTCCGTAACGGGACCACGAACGCATACCTGTATGATGCTTCAGGCGTGAAGCATCAGGCTAAATACAGTTATTCCACCAGTACATCGTTAATATACATGGGGCTATTTTAAATGAGAATACGGTAGCCTCATCCTTCCAGACCGACTATTGCGGAAACTACATTTACCAGAAATCAGGAACGGGAAGCCCTAAATTGCTTCGTATACTGACTCCCGAAGGATATATCTCGACTTATCTCGGTATGATTAGTTACCTGGGATACTGGACGTATACCTATTTCCTGAAAGACCATTTGGGAAATACGCGTGTGAATATTAACAGTGATTATCTCTCCAAAAATACCTCTAAAGCATATGGAGCCTCTGATCAGATTGATTATTATCCATTCGGTATGGAACGAAGCAATACCAACCAAACCAGTGGCGGGCCATTTAACTCCGGCACAAACCCTTACCTGTATAATGGCAAGGAAATAGACCGGATGAACGGACTGAATGAGAATGATTACGGTGGAAGATGGTATGATGCGGCTGTTGGGAGATGGGGGAATGTGGATCCACTGGCAGAAAAGTATTATTCTATTAGTCCATATGCGTATTGTTTGAATAATCCTATTAGGCATATTGACCCAAATGGTAAAGATGTTTATCGCTATGATGACAAAACAGGAAATTTGATTCTTGCTAAAAAGACAGATGATAAGTATGACCAAATAGGAAAATTTAAATATGACAAGAAAACAGACACTTATACCTTAAAAACAAATAAAAAAGGAGAAGCAAAAACCTCAATTGACAATATAGAGAAAGGTATTTTGAAAGATGGTATAAATTTCAAAAACAATGACAATGTTATAAACGTTGGAGGTAAAGACCAACCGACAGTTAAAGGTTTTGAAAGTTTCGCTCTGAATTTTTCAAACTATATTGATAAGGAAATTAGTGGTTATTATATGTCGAATAAAAGTGAAAGTAACACAAGTTATATATATGTCAACAAATACAAAAATAATACTGCTACACAGGCTCGTTCTTCATTTAATTTATATAGAGTAAGACCAGATTTATACAATAACGTTAATATCAATACTGATTATCATACACATTTAACTCGTTTTGATGATTCAAGCAGGTTAACTCCCTCTGATGCAGACAAAAATACAAAGGCAAGTGAATTGGAAAATGGAGTTCAAGATTTTATAATTATTACAAATCCAGATAATGTTCATTACTAATGAAAGCATATATTCTTAAGTTAATATTTCTTATAACCATTCTTGAAAGTTGTTCCTCTTGGAAAAATGCTTTAATACAACATGGCGACTTCAATGAGGCAATATATAATGCAATTACTGATTTTGTCAATAAAAACCGTAATGCAAAACAAGATTCAATTTTCTCAATTCAGTTTATGAATATTGGTGATAGTTTATGGGGTATAAGTATTACTAATGAAGTTAATAAAATTGCCGTGATAACTAAAGATGAAATACATTATTCATATAAAGCATTCCCTACAAGATATATTGAAAAAGACAAACTGCTATTTTACTGGAAAGATACATTACAAAATGTGATACCTACAGAATTGCTAAACAAATTATACGCAATGAATAGAATTGACACGGTTGTTGTAAATAAGTTATTTCCAGAACGAATTAGAGATGATGTACATAAGGCAGTTGATTACTATTTTTGTAAATGCAATTTATTAAAATACAATGTTATTAAAACACCAAGTGCTATGGGATGGTACAAATCACCAAAGATTGAATGCGATTGCGTCTCGAGCTGGAAATAACCGTAATTTAATGAGTAAACATCAGCACTAGAAAGTTATAGCATGGACTTATTCTTCCGGATTAGTCAGCCAAAACGGAACAATTTATATTGATAATAAAGAGTATACGACGTTGAATGGTAACCCGGCATTAATTGCCCTTTTTTCGTCCAAGTATGTTGATAATTTGCAGTCAGTGTATAGCGCAAGTTTGAGCGAAGCACAACTTCCCGAAGAAAAATCGGGACAAGTGTGCTGGAAATCAGATCAGTACCGACAAGTCGGTATGTGCCATTTATAACTGGATTTTATGAAAAATGTTAATCAATTTA
>Ga0302185_10003122_pt1 | contig 10391 bp, 7 predicted proteins | sample II_Bog_E1_1_FD_200231 | JGI IMG/M metagenome (GOLD analysis project Ga0302185, IMG submission 200231) | Peat permafrost microbial communities from Stordalen Mire near Abisko, Sweden - II_Bog_E1_2 | ecosystem: Environmental > Terrestrial > Soil > Wetlands > Peat | place: Sweden: Abisko, Stordalen... | reverse complement strand
TGAAGCCTGGCTCGCGGTAGATACCTTGGTCTTACGCAAAGAGGTTACTATCAGTGAACTCAGAAATACTATAGGTGTCCGTCATTTCGCATCGGTGCTCAATGAATTGCTGGAGCAGGAAGTAATACAGATAAACGAAACACTCGAAACTGTTTATCGTCCTCGCCGCGAAAAAGTTGTCATGCTCGCTCCTGCATATAAAGAAGAAAAAGCACTGATGGCCTTGTTCGATCAGTTATCACGTGCTCCAAAGCAACTACAGTTGTTAATGGCATATACCGAACTCTCCATAAAAGAAGGTGTAGTGAAGCAAAACGATCTGCTCGATCGCGCGGCATCATCAGCTGCACAAATAAAGGCACTCGTTGATAAAGGGATATTTATAGTAGAAGAGAAAAATGTAGACCGCCTCATATATGCGTCTATAAAGGAGGCAAAAGAAATAGTGTTCACTGATGTACAGCAAACTGCCTACACACAGCTCAATAAAGCCTTGCAGGAAAAGAATGTAGCCTTGTTGCACGGTGTTACAGGCAGTGGTAAAACCCTGTTGTACATTCATAAAATAAAAGAGTGCATCGCCGCTGGCAAACAGGCTATTTTATTATTACCGGAGATCGGGCTCACTACGCAGTTGGTCCGCCGCTTGCATGCATACTTTGGCGATATACTCGGCGTGTATCATTCGCACTTTAGCAATAACGAGCGCGTTGAGATTTGGGAAAAGGTAAGAAAAGGCACTTACAAAGTAGTAGCTGGCCCGCGCTCTGCATTGTGGTTGCCCTACAACGATATAGGTATAATAATAGTAGACGAAGAACATGACAGTTCTTACAAACAGAAAGACCCTGCACCTCGGTTTCACGCACGTGATGCAGCCATTTACCTCGCTTCATTGTTTGATGCAAAAGTGATACTGGGCTCCGCAACACCATCGGTAGAAAGCCTCTTCAATGTACAGCACAACAAGTACGGCTACATCCCGCTCAAAGACAGATACCAGGGAGTAGAGATGCCGGTGATCGAAGTGATAAACGCAAAGTCACTGGAGACGGTGAGGCAGCTGGGGGTAAAACTGATCACGCCCGAATTGCAAAAAGCAATGCTGGAGGCATTGCAGCAGCGCAAGCAGGTCATACTGTTCCAGAATCGCAGGGGCTACGCACCATTCCAGTTATGCACGGTATGCGGCTGGGTGCCGCAATGCAAAAATTGTTCGGTGTCGCTCACATATCACAAGAGTACCGACAAGATGCACTGCCACTACTGTGGCCTCAAAGCGGCAGTCACACAAAGCTGCCCGCAATGTGGCAGTAATAAACTCATCAGTAAAAGCTTCGGGACAGAGAAAATTGAAGAAGAGGTGCAACTGATATTTCCCGAAGCACGGGTTGCAAGAATGGACGTAGACAGCATGCGTGGCAAGCACAGCATGACTGAGCTCCTCGACCAGCTTGAAAAACGAAAAATAGATATTCTCGTTGGCACTCAAATGGTAGTAAAAGGACTGGATTTTGCATCTGTAAGCCTCGTAGGTATACTCAGTGCCGATAGTCTGCTCAGTTTCCCCGACTTCCGCGTTAATGAGCGGGCGTTCCAGCTCATGGAGCAGGTGAGTGGCCGTGCCGGCAGGGTTGATGGTAAAGGCAAAGTGTTGATACAGGCATATAATACAGTACATCCGGTTTTGCAATGGGTAAAGGACCACGATGTCCAGTCATTTTACCGCCAGGAGATCAGGTATCGTGAGCACTTTGGTTATCCGCCATACAGCCGCATTATAAAGGTGATCTTCAAGCACCAGGATGAGCCAAAGGCCATAGCTGCAGCCACACAAATGGCAGAGGCGCTCAAGGCTGTTGAAGGTATTATCTTGCAAGGCCCTGCTCCGGCCATAGTGCCTCGCGTTCGCAACCAGTTCATCCACGAAATATGGATAAAATGCCCCCGCGATAATAAATTATTAGAAACGGTAAAGAGCTTTCTTAAAAAAGAGAAAGCGCATATACTCAGCAAAAAAGGCAATACAAATGTGCAGGTGATCTTTGATGTCGACCCGATGTAGCGGGCAAAAAAAGAGGCTACAATGTTGTAGCCCCTGAAAAGTTCTTTGAAATATTGATTAAAGCATGAAAGGTTGCAGCAACGTTGTTATTTGCGCGCTGGTATAACCTTCATCAAATGCCGCTGTAGCAGAAACAACAGGAACTGTTCCTGTTGAACTATAGCTATCTGTAAGCGATGTGATGGCAATATTGTCCAGCTGCACCACGTTATCTTCGTTCACGTAGAACGGTTGAAACTGTGAGTCCGGTTGCGCTGTATTTGTTGGGGCCGGGGGTACTCTGTTGGTGATCCACGGTGCCGGGTTATCGGCAGCATTGAGGTTTCTCCTTATCAGTCGTACGTGTGCAGCATGACGGCCTTCCGCAGACTGCATTTGAAATGCCTGTGTAAGCGCACTGGTATTACCCAGGAGATTTCCTATCTGCCCCTTGTATGCATGCACGGCAGTATCTTCAAATACTTGTGCCAGTACTAAGAAGGTAGCGTAATCATCGAAGGTAGTATAAGTAGCTCCCGCTGTAAAATCATATGCAGCAGGTACGAACAATGGATTATATGCTGTGGCGCTGTAATAATGCGGGGTAAATGGAGTGCCGCCCAGTGCAGTGATCACACTGTTCAGCAGCAGGATGTGCTCTTTCTGGTGGTTTTCAATGGTTGTAAATCCTGCAGCATCAGCACTTGGTATGAGGCCGCCGGTATTATTGCCGGTATGATAAAAGTTGTACTCAAAATATTCCATTTCCAGTATCACATTCAGGGCAGTAACTACCCCGCTGGTTGCAGTGGTTTTACCATAAGCTTTATTAAAAAGCGAGCCTAATGCCAATGGTAATGCAGCAAGCGCAGCCTTAGAGCCAAAGCTTTTTAATGCACCCCGCCTCGTACTGAGCTTTTCATATACTTCTGGATCCGTCTGCTCAATTTCTTTAAGTATATTCTTAAAATTCATGATCGTATTATTAGAAAGTAGGTAATTTGCTAACGTCAAATTTTGTTTGCATATATGGAGCTAAAGAAGCCATAACACTGGTAGGCGATGCTATACTATCCAGGCCACTGGTGCTCACTGTTGCTGCAAAAGAGTTATAACTCAACAGGTCGCGCATATAGGCGCTTCTGCGCGCTTGCACAGTAGCGATCTTGGCGGCAGTAAGTATATAATCTGTATCCTGGAAGAGTTGTGCGGTGCCGTTGTATGCAGATACAGCAAGGTCAGCCAGGAACATAGCATTACTGAGCATGCTGGAGCGGTCAGCAAAAGTTACTTGCGTCCAGTCTGTTACTATTGTTCCAATAGCACTGGTGCCCCCTATTGTGTTCCAATAGTCGCGGATGGCTATTGCCTGGTCCCTGGTATCAGTAAGGCAAGTAGACTCACTAACATTGAGGCCATAGTATGGTGTCAGTACTGCCTGGATATAAAAACCCGCCTGGACCTGTTCTATCACATTCAGGTAGTTGATCAAACCGACATCACCACTCCCTACATAAAAATTACTAGGTGGCGTCCTTCTGCAGGCAGCTAATAAAACGCCTGCTCCGGCAATACCACCAGCCAATTGAAAAAACCGGCGCCTTGATACATCATATACCTTGTCCACTTCTTCCACCTGTTCATTCCCGGGTGTGTTGACTATTTTCATACTTTTTATTTAATGTTTTACATAAGCAGCTAAAAGCCCGCAACATCAAATGCTGCAAACGGCCTTAAAATTAAAAAAAGCAAGTTGCAAAGCAACAAATTCTTCTTGCTTTCCGGATTTTTTTAATTGGGTCAAACACCCACCGCAGGTTATAAAGTTATTCAGAAAAAGTTGCCGAAGGAAATATTGTTATAAAAAAAATACAAATCAGGGTTTACAGCAGCTTTATCCCATCAGTTTTTGCCCACAATAAATATGAAAGGGATTCCGAGACGCTCCCGGAGTGCTATGCGTACTTTGCCCTCCTTCTTTATCACTTTATACTTCTGGAGGTCAATAATTTCCAGGGAAGAAGCATAATTCTTCGTCACCCGGCTACGGTGCAGGTAAGATGCCAGAAATGCCGCAGATGCTATATCGGCGGCTATAATATTATTTATACAATGCAACCAAGTTTTGTTTTCCTGCCACATAAAAGGCTCATTTCATTATAAATACCCCAATAAATCGTGCCATTAATTATACCTGTGCCGGGGCTTGTATACTCCATTCAGATCATGGCCACAGCCACATTTTTTGCTCGAATGACACCCGCCTGCTGTCAAACCAACCAAGCACACCAAAACAATATAAATAACGAACCTATTCCTATTTACTATTTTCATAAAATTTACTTTTGTAAAAATAGGGATTATTGCCAACTCAAACGTCAAGACGCATTTTAATATCCCCCCTGGATTGGGGATTAGGCCATACCAGCCGTTGCATACCAATAATCGGCTGTATACAAAGCCTAGGGCATATTCCTGTAGTTGCCTGTAATCAATCTCAACGGACATTTATAGAGGAAACCTTTGGCAACATAGAAATTATCCATATCGATGGCTATGAAGTCACCTATTCAAAATGGAACAGATTTGGACAGATCGGGGTTTTATCGCAATTATCACATATCAATAAAGTAATTGCTTACGAACATCATTGGCTGGAACAACATGCCGAATTGCTCAAATTGGATGGCATAATCTCTGATAATAGATATGGGCTATTTCATACCAGGATCCCGTCCGTTATTATGACGCATCAATTACAGGTGCAGACCGGCTTTGGTAAATTTGCAGATCGAACTATCCAAAAACAGCATTATAAATATCTGGATCGTTTTAGTGCAACTTGGGTAGTTGATTTACCAGGTACAATAAATCTTGGGGGCAAATTATCTCATCCCGGGCAGTTGCCATCCCAAACTACCTACCTGGGTTTGCTGTCGCAGTTTGAAGGTTTCGCAGGTAGGGTTTCTGGGTACGCAGACGATACTTTATTGATCTTGCTTTCTGGCCCCGAACCACAACGTACAGAACTATCGAATATATTATGGCAGCAAGTTCAGCATCATGATGGTAAAGTTGTTTTCGTTGGAGGCAGTGATAAAGCAAATACACCAGCTCACATCCCGTCACATATTACTTACCACAAGCGTTTAACAGGTAAAGCTTTAGCAATGACCTTACAAAGTGCCGCCATGGTTATTTGCCGTAGCGGATACTCAACGATCATGGACCTTGTTGCACTGAATAGGAGGGCCATACTTATTCCTACTCCCGGCCAAACCGAACAGTCATATCTGGGCAAATACCTTGATCAAAAAAAAGCATTTTACCTTGCCAAACAAAATGGGTTTGATTTAAAAACGGCATTAATTGAAGCCGGGCAATTTCAATACCAGTCTTTATTATTGCAAGATGCGTATTTGGGTTACAAAAGTGTATTGGGCAACTGGATTTCCTGTCTTTAGAGCAGAAAGAGTAATCACTTTTATTTTTTAGCGGGATCGGTTTGTAATTCACTGTTTTTGGGTAATGCTATATACGCTCTGTAATTATCGCGGATCCATAACTTCATTTCAAGATCAGAGGCGGTGCGGGCAAATTTATACTCCATGGGGTAAGCATTCATAAATAATGCCAGGGTGTCACCTGAAAAGCCGGTAAGGGTAGACACCAACTCAGGGGTGTACCGCGTATCTATGTATTTTTGCTGCTCATCTTTAATGAAATTCTCCTTAAACTTTTTTTTCTGTTTATAACTCCGTGACACCTTTTGAACCGCACCACCTATCAGACCGGTAAAACCACCTCCGTTTGCATTACTGTACCCCGGCTTTATCGGGGTAACATTTAGCTGGTCACTATACCGGGCTGCCATTTCTGCCGAGTCTTTTTGATAAGGGGTATATTCAGGATGCAATACGTACTCCTGCAGATGGACATTAAGAGGAAACATCATAACCCGCAATACGCTATCAGTGGTTGCCAAGCGTTGTAAGCTGTGATAGCCGCTGAACGAAAAAGATATCAGATCTCCATTTTTTGCAGTTATGGTGTAGATACCGTGTTCATCACTATATGCAGACTGCGAGTTAGTAAGGTCCAAAATATTAACGAGGTACAACGGCTGGTTCGTCTCGCCATCCACAACAATGCCCTTCATTACCTGGGCCTGTGAAGCGAAGGATATTCCCAGTAAAATAAATATGTATAACGTTAACCGCAAATCAAAATTTTATATTGTAAAACTAATCAACATAATGTAGCAACAGACATATTTTACAGTTTTTGGGAATTATTTGTGAAAGCTTATTCTTAATAATTCAATATAAATGCACCATCGCCGGACATAACGTGAACCTTGATATTATTACGAGCGCACAGACTGACAAATTTATCTGCCTGATGCCGTGGGTAATTATTACCAAGTATGATCATAGATGGCGAAAATATTTTCTGCAATTTAACCGGGTCATTTTCTTTTGGATCATTAATGAACAAATAGTTAACCGGGAAACGAGCAGGGCCTTCTATACTATGATTTAAGAACAGCATAGTTTCTCCATTCAGATCAACAATTTCTGTGGGTGAGATTTTTTCTTCTCGCCAGGCAGCAAAGTTTGTGTGAGCGGGGTTAACGGCATAAGCTATTTTTTTTGTGACCGAGGTATCTGTATTTAATACCGAATACGTTTTGTCATTTATGAGTTCAGCCTGGTTATTTTTTTCAGTATTGTATACCACTAGTAGCCTGCGGTGAAGGTTTATCCATTCATCATTACAAAACGAGATCAATAACACACATGCTGTTGCGAGTGCTGTGAATAATGCAGCCTTCTGCCTTTTAATTAAGAACAAAGCAATGCCCGTGATCACAATGTAGGTCAACAGCAGCTCAACATTTTTCAAAACAAGAAAGTGGAAAGAAGCAGGATCAATGGCTTGCATCCAAATAACGATCTTATTGAAAAACGTAACTATCCATACTGTGCATATACCAATTACCTGAGCTACGGGTGGCGCAAAACTCAATGCAATAATTGCTATGCCTAATATCAATACAACTCCCATAAACAAATAGGCCAATACATTGACAATGATAAACAACAAAGGAAAACTATGAAAATAGTAAATGACCAGTGGTGCTATCAAGATTTCCACGGCGATACTGGCGGCGGCTGAAGCCCAAATAAATTTAATGATTTTATGAGATGGTGAGAACCAACTATACACCCGTTTATAAAACAGTATAATGGAGAGCACCGCAACAAATGACAATTGAAACCCGGTAGAGAGTAGCCATGCCGGCTGAATGCATAAGACCAGAAAGGCAGCTGCGAATAGCAGATTTAAGTTGTTGCTATTCTTCTGAAACATAATCGAGAATGCCAGTAACGAAAACATGAGCGCTGCACGAATGGCGGATGGTGATGCTCCGGCCATAAGTACATACATCCATACCAGGGGCAATGCAAAGGCATATTTGACCCACAAATGTTTTTTATGTTTCAGCCACCAGAATAGTGCTGAGATAACCATAAATATTATAGTGACATGGCTGCCGGAAATGGCTATGATATGTACTATGCCTGTATCAGAATAAGATTGCCGGATGTCCTGATCAAGATTTACTTCATCGCCAAGGAGCATGGCCTGCATGAGGCCTTTTGTCTTCGCATCAGTAATATAGTTGTCCAGTTGCTGCATGCACCAGTTATGAGCTTTATCTACAAAGCTTGTAGTGGCAGGGTCAGCAGCGGCATACAGCCGGATATTATTCGGTGAACAGGATTGCTCATAATAAATATTATTACGCCGGCAGTATTCTGCATAGTTGAACTCGAAAGGGTTACCGGCATTTTTTATGAGTTGCCATTTTCCCGGCACCAGTATGCTGTCGCCTTTATGCAGCAGCATGGGGCCATCTTTATAAAGGTATATAAATGCTTTGCCGGTTGCTGTTTGTATTTTTCCGTTCCCAACCATACTTATCATATTTACAGCCACTTTCCAGGAACGCTCTTTTTCGGAAGGGGCATCTGTAACACGTGCGAGATAAGCGTTTCGTGTGTTTATATTTTTTCCAAACCAGGTTACATTGTTTTGCACATCGTCACTATAGGAGATGATGTAGCCGCTGAAAAACATTATAGCATTAAGCAACAGGAAAGAAAATACGGAAAACGACCTGCCGCTTTTTTGGCTGATAGTTATTGTGAGGTATAACAGAAATGCGATGCAGATAATAATTAAACCATTTGAGCCTGGCATTGTAAGCCAATCGTTATAGTAGCATACTATACCGAGCACAAGAGGTAGTAGCGCCCGAAAAAACGGAGCAGTCTCCCAGAAGTACGCTTTATGAAGTGGCCAACGTTTCATAGCAAGTTAAAAATCAAGGTCCACAGGTAGTTTCATTTTTATAAAAGTAAGCGAAATGAAATTACATTTATGTGGTAATATTTAACGCAATCAGTATGAATATTGATTTCATTGCTTTACCTCATTATCGGTAACTTACACAAAAATTACTTTGATTTACAGATGAGGTTATTGACAGTTCTCCTGTTCAGTTGTTTCCTTTCGGCCAGTGCGTATGCATCGAGGATTGTGATACCCATGGATTCTATGGGGCAGGAAAACCACCTGAAGGCTTATGGGGTAGCTTATGCCGCCCTCCAGGACGGCATAAAAGTTGACTGGTTGCTAAATTATAAATGTGGCAGCTTTGGGATGAAGTATGATGAGGACGTAGCCTTTAAATGCAAGATGCGTGGTGTGAGCTACATAAAAATGACAGAGAAGCAATATGCCACGATAATAAAACAACTCTCTGACCCCAATTATAACGGAGCAGTAGTGAAACTGCTGAAAGCGCCAAAAATGGCCGTATATACCCCAACGAGTAAAGAGCCATGGGATGATGCTGTGACGCTGGCACTCACTTATGCTGAGATCCCCTTTGACAAAATATATGTGGATGAAGTGCTGGCAGGAGACCTGGATAACTACGACTGGCTGCACCTGCACCATGAAGATTTTACGGGGCAATATGGGAAATTCTGGGCGCAGTTTCACAACGCTGAGTGGTATAAGCAAGACAAGAAAACTGCCGAAGAGCTGGCAGCAAAACATGGTTACAAAAAAGTATCTCAGATGCAGCTGGCTGTGGCGAAAAAGATAAAGCATTTTGTGGGTGGTGGAGGTAATCTGTTTGCCATGTGCTCTGCCACAGAAACGCTGGATATAGCACTGGCGGCTGAAGGGGTGGATATATGCGATACACCGTTTGACGGTGACCCCATGGATGCGAACGCTCAAAGCAAACTGGACTTTACAAAATGCCTGGCATTCAAAGATTTCAGGATCTCGGCCAATTTGCATGAACCGGCGCATTCGAATATAGACAATACGATGACCAGGGGAGTGCCGCAGGAAAGTGACTATTTCGAGTTACTGTCATTTCCGGCAAAGCTCGACCCGGTCCCAGCAATGCTGTGCCAAAACCACACGATGAGCGTAAAAGGGTTTATGGGCCAAACCACAGCATTCCGGGATGAAGTGCTTAAACCGGGTGTACTTGTAATGGGTGAGAACAAAAGCGCGCATGAAGCGCGCTATATACATGGTGAATATGAGCAAGGCACCTGGACATTTTACGGTGGCCATGACCCTGAAGCTTACCGGCACCTGGTGAACGACCCGCCCACTGATCTGAGCCATCACCCTAATTCGCCGGGATACAGGCTGATACTGAATAATGTGCTGTGCAGGGCCGCAAAAAGAAAAGTGGTACAGACAGTGGTGTGCTGCGACTCGATAGCGAAAGCAGAGAATAAAAACAGTGAAAACGATAATATAGCTCCCGCGGTAAACCCTGTAAAAATATCTCCTGACCCATCAAGCAATGCGTTGATCATCACTAGTAGTAATAAAATAGAGAACATCAGTATTTTCAATACTAAAGGCGTGGAGGTATTTAAAAAATTGTACAATGCCACAAAAGTGAGCATTGATATCGATGAGCTCGAGCCGGGCCCGTACCTGATAAAAGTAAATGGAGCATATGCGGGGAAAGTGGTGAAGAATTAGAGAATAAATGTGAAGGGCAGGAATTCGGCAATACAGATAAAAAATTTGCAATTCCAATTCCAATTTGCAATTCCTTAAATTTGCTGCATGCAGAATTATTTAGAGGGATTGAATGAGCAGCAACGTGTAGCAGTAGAGCATGTGGATGGGCCAATAATGATAGTAGCGGGCGCTGGTAGCGGCAAAACTAAAGTACTTACTACACGTATAGCACACCTGATGCATAATGGTGTGGACGCCTTTAATATACTTGCACTCA
>Ga0302185_10003118_pt1 | contig 10395 bp, 7 predicted proteins | sample II_Bog_E1_1_FD_200231 | JGI IMG/M metagenome (GOLD analysis project Ga0302185, IMG submission 200231) | Peat permafrost microbial communities from Stordalen Mire near Abisko, Sweden - II_Bog_E1_2 | ecosystem: Environmental > Terrestrial > Soil > Wetlands > Peat | place: Sweden: Abisko, Stordalen... | reverse complement strand
CCAAAACCCATTTGCTTTGCCTGAAACAGAAGGTCTTCAGGAAGTTTTTCAAGATGTTTATACTTGCGGATCTCTGTTTCAAGGTTGATGATATCCTGTATCTGGTATAGAAACCAACGGTCTATATGAGTTAGCTCCCTAATAGTCTTAATAGACACCCCGGCAGCCATTGCTTCCTTTATACGAAAGATGCGATCCCATGTAGGACGCTTCAAAGAGTCTATGAGCTCTTCAGGCCTCAGGCGGCTCGTGCTGATAAAAGAAAGCCCGGTTGCATTATTTTCAAGGCTCTGGCAGGCCTTCTGCAAAGCCTCAGGGAAAGTACGGCCTATAGCCATTACCTCTCCTACAGATTTCATCTGTAACCCCAGGGTATCATCTGCTCCTTTGAATTTATCAAAATTCCAGCGGGGCATTTTTACGATCACGTAATCCAGTGCCGGTTCAAAATAAGCTGATGTAGTCTGCGTGATCTGGTTTTTCAGTTCATCAAGTGCATAACCTATTGCCAGCTTCGCAGCTATCTTTGCTATCGGGTAGCCGGTAGCTTTTGATGCCAGTGCAGAAGAGCGGCTTACACGAGGATTGATCTCTATGGCTATTATTTCTTCTGTTTCAGGATTCAGAGCAAACTGTACGTTACACCCCCCGGCAAAGTTGCCAAGGTCACGCATCATCATTATTGCAGTATTGCGCATCAGCTGAAAAGCTGTGTCACTCAGTGTCATAGCAGGGGCTACAGTAATGCTGTCCCCTGTATGTATGCCCATTGGGTCAAAGTTTTCTACCGTACAAATGATCACTACATTATCATTCATATCCCGCAGCAGCTCCAGCTCAAATTCTTTCCAGCCCAGTACCGCTCTTTCTACCAGCACCTCGTGCATAGGAGAGGCGGTAAGTCCACGCTCTAATGCGCCGTCAAGTTCATCCTTATGGAATACGATACCACCACCAGAGCCACCCAGCGTAAATGACGGGCGGATAACTATTGGCAATCCTATTTCCTGTGCAAATTCTTTTCCTTCCAGCAATGAGTTAGCGGTACGGGCAGTAGCTACGGGCACACCAAGCTGTATCATCCATTTGCGAAACAGTTCCCTGTCTTCTGCCTTATCTATAGCTTTAATGTCTACGCCTATCAGCTTTACATTGTATCGCTCCCATATACCCAGCTCATCTGCTTCCTTTGCCAGGTTCAGCGCCGTTTGGCCACCCATAGTTGGCAATACGGCGTCTATCTCGTTCTCTTCCAGTATCTGCTCTATACTTTCCACTGTTAGCGGCAACAGGTATACCCTGTCGGCCATTATCGGGTCAGTCATAATGGTAGCAGGGTTAGAATTGATCAGTATTACTTTGATCCCTTCTTCCCTCAGGCTTCTTGCGGCCTGAGAACCTGAATAATCGAACTCACAAGCCTGCCCTATGATGATGGGGCCAGAGCCAATGATAAGTACACTTTTAATTGAAAGATCGCGCGGCATTTTTATTATAATTCAAAAAGTAAAAATTCGAAAAATGAGATCAAATGGCAGGAACCCTAATATGCTCCGGAATTCAAAGAATTTTGAATTTACCTTCTGATTTTGCGAGCGATGAGCAGATATAAAAATCGGGCTCAACGCCCGAGGTGCAAAAGTATATTAAATTAACGATTTTCCGGACGCGATTTTTCAAATTTATTGCTCTTGCATTCCCCAGAATTTATAATTTAACAATAGGCAATAGAAATATGAAATGTTTTTAAACTATAAATGACGCAGGCCTCTACTTATTATATTAAATGACATTTTAAATAAAAATATTCAAAAAGAACTGATATTTTATACATATATCTAACAAATTACCCTTCGGGTATTATTATTTACATAATTTTGCCGCAATTGGATTAATAATCCGGAGAAACTAACTTTTTCGCATTTTGCGATCATTATAAAAATACTTCCATAAATGAGTTTTTTGGGCTTTTTTAAATTTCTGACACAGGAAATTGCAATAGATCTTGGCACTGCCAATACATTGATAATACATAACGACCAAGTTGTTGTAGACGAACCTTCCATTGTAGCTATAGACCGCACTACCAATAAAATTGTAGCTGTAGGCAAGAAGGCTATGATGATGCATGAAAAAACGCACGAAAATCTTAAAACAATACGCCCTCTTAAAGATGGTGTTATAGCAGATTTTAATGCTGCTGAAGGTATGCTGCGTGAAATGATAAAACTGGTATATCCCAAGAAACCTATGTTCCCGCCCAGCTGGCGGATGGTTATCTGTATACCTTCCAGCATTACTGAAGTGGAAAAACGCGCCGTACGCGACTCTGCCGAACAGGCCGGCGCTAAGGAAGTATATATGATACATGAGCCTATGGCTGCGGCCCTGGGTATAGGTATAGATGTAGAAGAGCCTACAGGTAATATGATCATTGACATAGGCGGCGGTACTACAGGCATATCAGTGATAGCGCTTGCAGGCATTGTTTGTGATCAGTCTATACGCATTGCAGGTGATGAGTTCACCGGTGACATTATGGAGGCTATGCGCCGCTACCACAGCTTAATGATAGGTGAGCGTACTGCAGAGCAAATAAAGATACATGTAGGCTCTGCACTCAAAGAGCTGGATAACCCACCCGATGACATCGCAGTAAATGGCCGTGATCTTGTAACAGGCATACCGAAACAGATCATGGTATCATACCAGGAAGTTGCGGAGGCGCTGGACAAATCTATCTTTAAGATTGAAGAGGCCATATTAAAAGCATTAGAGAGCACACCTCCTGAGCTTGCTGCAGATATTTATCGCCGGGGCCTGTACCTTACAGGTGGTGGCGCATTGCTCCGCGGGCTTGATAAACGCATATCACACAAGATAAAACTTCCTGTGCATGTGGCAGACGACCCGCTCCGCGCAGTGGTAAGAGGTACCGGCATGGCACTCAAAAATATCGCAAGGATGCCATTCCTGATGAAATAAAAAAAAGCTCCTTAACAGGAGCTTTTTTATAACTGATCATTGCTATTTTTGAATTTAAAAAGTGTCCCCCGGGAAAGCTTTTAGTTTTTAACTTTTAATTTTTTACTTACAGTAAGTGCGCAATTTTATTTTATTCATACGGCGCTTTTTTAACCTGATACTATTTCTGGGTTTAGAAATAGTATCTATCGTTATGATCGCACATACAAAAACGCTGCAGGGAGATGATATTGTGAGCTCAGCAAATTTCGTATCGGGCCATATCTATAAAGAGCAAAGTGATGTAAAATATTATTTTGGCCTGCGCAAAATGAATGACAGCCTGGTAAATGAAAATGCAAGGCTGCGAATACAGCTGGATCAAATACACAGCAAAGATACCTTGAGTGATAGCGTGGTACATCGCCGCCTTAACCCAAATGATACCACCTCCCATATTGTCACATATGCTGATTACGTGTACCGCTCAGCACATGTAATCAATAATTCTCTTAATGCCAATGATAACTACATTACCATAGATCGCGGATCATCTGACGGGATCACTAAAAACATGGGTGTGATCTCCGGTACGGGAATAGTAGGCCGTGTGGAGCATGTATCAGCCCACTTTGCCAGTGTATTGTCTGTTCTGAGTTCCAAGCTCACAGTAAGTGCAAAATTAAAAGACGGCACATTCGGTAAAATTATTTGGGATGAGAAGCAACCTGATGTACTGATCATGGAAGATGTGCAGCAGCAGGCTAAAGTAAAAAAAGGAGATTCAGTTTTCACTACTGCTTTCTCTTACTTCTCTCCGGATATTCTTATAGGCACTGTGCTAAAGATAGAGCAGATAAAAAAGAACGCCATGCAGCGTATATACCTGCAGTCGTCAACTAATTTTCACAGTCTCCAGTATGTATATGTGATAGAGAACAAAATGATGCCGGAGAAAAAACAACTGGAAGATTCATCAGCAAAAAAATGATCATGAACGTCTACCTTAAAAACATACTGCGTTTTTGTATTATCGTCCTGCTCCAGGTGCTGATATTGAATAAGATAAATCTGCGCTGGTGGAGTGAGCCTGCTAATTTTCCATTGTTTATTCCTTATGTCTATCCATTATTCATACTGCTCCTGCCTTTTGAAACCCCTGTATGGGCATTACTTATCCTCGGCTTTATCTTAGGTATTACGGTAGATGATTTTATGAATACCGCAGGCATGCATGCATGCGCTACGGTACTTATAGCATATCTGCGCACTAATGTGCTTAACGCATTGCTGCCACGCAATCTGTCAGAGTATACCAATCAGCAGCCATCTATGAAAGTGATGGGCCTTATGCCATTTCTTGTCTACAGTGCTTTCCTGATAATTGTGCATCACCTTGTATTTTTCACATTTGAGCTTTGGAGCCTGTCTAACATTGGCACACTGCTCTTAAAAACTGTAGCGTCTGCCATTACCTCAATGATCTTTATTGTAGTATACATGCTGCTGTTTACCCGGCAGAGTGTATCCCGCACTTAGGTATCTTAGCAACATTAGGCCGATGTCTATTTCATCAGTATATACAACTCCACGTCTTTAGCCGTTATCTTCTTGTCTGAGAGGATGATGAGCCTTTCCACTATATTTCTCAGCTCACGGATGTTGCCCGTCCAGTTATAATCCCGCAGTGCTTTTACAGCGTCCTGGGCTACCTCTTTTACCGGTTGTTTGTACTCCTCACTTATCTCTTTCATAAAATGATTGATAAGCATTGGTATATCGTCTCTCCTGGCATTAAGAGAAGGCACCTGTATAAGTATCACACTCAGACGGTGATAAAGATCCAGCCTGAATTTCTTAGCGTCTACTTCCTCCATCAGGTTTTTGTTGGTAGCCGCTATGACACGTACATCTACTTTTATTTCTTTCTCGCCACCCACACGGGTAATCTTTCCCTCCTGCAATGCCCGCAACATTTTGGCCTGCGCATCATGACTCATATCGCCTATTTCATCAAGGAATAATGTACCGCCGTTGGCCTGCTCAAATTTTCCTATACGCTGTTTTATAGCTGATGTAAAAGATCCCTTCTCGTGGCCAAAGAGCTCACTCTCTATCAGCTCTGACGGTATGGCCGCACAGTTCACCTCCACAAGAGGGCCATTGGCACGGCTGCTGAGCTCATGTATACGGCGGGCTACAAGTTCTTTACCTACTCCGTTTTCGCCGGTAATTAATACCCTTGCATCAGTAGGTGCTACTTTGGCTATGGTATCCTGTATCCGCTTTATACCTTCACTCTCCCCTATCATTTCATACCCACGGGATATCCGCTTGCGCAACTGTTTTGTCTCCGTTACCAGAGATTTTTTATCCATAGCATTCCTGATAGTTATCAGTAGCCGGTTGAGGTCTGGTGGCTTTGATATATAATCGTAGGCACCTTTTTTTACAGCGTCTACAGCGGTTTCTATATTACCATGGCCCGAGATAACAATGAAAGGCGTATCCGGCCGCTCTTCGCGAGCCAGCGCCAATACTTCCATACCATCCATACGGGGCATCTTTATATCGCATAATATACAGTCGTAATTATTTTCTTTTATTTTTTTCGCCCCTTCAGCGCCATCAGCGGCTTCATCTACCACAAAGCCTTCGAATGTAAGTATCTCATTGAGTGCCTTACGTATCGCCTTTTCATCATCAATAACTAAAATAGTCTGAGCCATATTTTTACTAGTTGAAACGAATATAAGGTGCAAATTTCAATTTGAAGACTTTGAAATTTTACCAGTGACAAAAACAGACAATATAAAATTTTGTTGCTGCCACCAATAAATAAAGAATATATTATACTGTTTAGATTAAAATACAGCATGTAGAAAAGTGGGTGCTAACCTACCGCCCATATACAAATACCGCTATGGTTAATTACAAACCTTTTGCCACCTCCGGGTAACGTGCATTTACGTCTACTTTTAATGGCTAGATGTATAAACCATTAACAATATCGAAATGGTATAACAATACCCGTATTTCAAAGAACTCTATTTTCAGTTATACATTATTGTCTTTTTTACCTTGTTATTTTTTACTGAAAAATGCCGCCTATTTTGGAGCGAGGTCGAAAATTTTTGTAGAACTTTCTGTTTATTTAAAAATGTGTTATACATAAGTTGTGAGTTTCCGGCTATCAGCTTTTTGTTTTTCTGCTTTTAGGTTATTCTGTTGCATTATATATATCTGTTATTTTTAGTGCGTTATTTTTTGTAAAAAAATGCCGTATTTTATCCAACCACGGTTGGATTTTCAAGGTTTTGTATCAACTTATAAAATTTAATGTTATGCATAACTACTATAGTTGTTAAAAAATATATGAATTATGGCAGCCTGTAAGCTGGTGCACCGAATGGACAGAGAAATGGCCTGTTTTTTGGTACCTGACAAAGGTAGGAATGTGTTTTAAGGATGAAGGCTTGTTGGTACCAACTATTTTAAAATGCGCTGTGGGAGAGGGTTTAGGATATGTTATTAACATTTTTGCGTTATGTGCTGTGCTTTTAGTTGGTGCCAGTTAAGTAATGACATGTATTTGTGCCTACTTTTAATATTCAAACGGTATTAGACTATTTTTGTTAAGCTTTCAATATTAACTTCAACCAGTAAAAAATGACAAAGCACTATACCAAAGGAGACCTCACCGTTATCTGGAAACCAGACCTCTGTATACATTCCAGAAAATGTTTTAACGGGCTGTCAAGCGTATTTGATCCAGCCAATCATCCCTGGATAAATATGGATGGTGCAGAGGCTGATGCGATCAAGCATCAAGTTAGCCAATGTCCCTCCGGTGCCTTGAGCTATACAGAGAGCCGCAAAGAAAAAACTGCAGATAATACAGAAACTGATGTGACCACCTCAGTAGAAGTAATGAGAAACGGCCCACTGATGGTTTACGGGAATATAGTAGTGAAAGATGGAAAAGGCAACGAGCTAAAGAAAAATAAAGTAACGGCTTTCTGCAGGTGTGGCGCATCATCAAACAAACCATTTTGCGATGGTACACACATGAAGATCGGGTTTAAGGATTAGTTTAAAAACGGAAATTGGATCAATTTACAGATAAAATAGAATGGCTGAGAAACCGCCTTCGGCAGCCATTGCCCGGCATTGCAGCCCAGGAGCTTATGATAGGCCGAGTGGTGGCCATGCCCCGAACAGTGCCTGAAAATGCCCGCCCAAGTGCAGTACTTTGTCTGCTCTTTCCTATGAACGGAGAATTATACCTGCTCCTTATGAAAAGGAGAGAAGACAAAACGGCGCATAGTGGCCAGGTAAGTTTCCCGGGAGGCAGTTTTGAGCAAAGTGATAAAGACATGCGCAGTACTGCTCTTAGGGAAACCCGTGAAGAAGTAGGCATACTCCCATCAGAAATAGATGTGCTGGGCGCGCTAACGCCTTTATATATTCCGGTTAGCAATTTTAATGTCTTTCCTTTTGTTGCTTATACTCCCGAAAGGCCATCGTACACATTGAGTAAAAATGAAGTGTCGTATACCATAGAGGTACCGCTTCTTACACTGCTGAATGCAGAAACAAAAACCGTAACTGATGTTACCTCCCCGGCAGTACCTGGCGTTATAAGAAAAGTAAGTGCTTACAAATTAAACGATGGCACTATAATATGGGGGGCGACCGCCATGATCATCAGTGAACTCGAAGTGATTTCGAAAGATTGGAACCTGACAAAAGCGCCACTGTAAATTAAAAAATTCGGCTCTTTTTGTTCGATTCCTGAATTTAACTTAAAATGGATACCCTATCGCAATATTGAATATCAGGTTATTCTGTCTCCATGAAGGGTCTCCAAAAGAAATATTATTAAATACCCATCTCTCATTGGCCGGCAGCCACGGGTCTCTTACAGGCATACCCAGATCAAGGCGCAGCAGTAATATCTTAAAATCAAACCTAAACCCAAAACCAACATCGGCAGCCAGCTCCTTATAAAAATCAGAAGTAAATGTGCCACCCGGAAACAATGGGTTGTTATGATACAACCATATATTACCTGCATCGGCAAAGATGCCGAGATTTATAAACTTGTAAATATTCTGCCGAAGTTCTATGTTGGATTCCAGCTTCATATCTCCAAGTGTCTCTATATACTCGCTGGTCTCACCTGTAGCGCGCGCATCAAAGGTTCCTGGGCCAACAAGCCTGGAGGGAAACCCTCGCAGATCACTATTGCCACCGGCCCAAAACTCTTTAACGTTAGGCAATGCTTCCGAGTTTCCATAAGGTATACCTATCCCTGCCATGATACGGTACGCTATGGTTGATGCATTTGACAACCGCAGATAATACCGGAAATCGGGTTGCAGCTTTACATATTGCGCATAATTCAACCCGAAAATTTTTTGTGGGTTTGTCTCATAATCAGCATGTTGAACCAAGCCCAAAATATTACCTGAAAGATCAATAAGCCCATCAAAATAAAAGGAGTTTGTGCGCGGCGGCCCTACCTGGGAATTATATGTAAACTCGTAAGTTGGCCCAAGTATAATCCCGTTAAAAATAAGATTGCCATACAAAAGATTCAAATCGCTGCTATTACCCAGTGTGTCTGTCCTTACATAGGTAAAATTGAAAGGATAGAGCTGGTGTTCTTTCCTTGGCCCCTCTTTCCAGTCGTAGCCGTAAGATGCCGTATAAGAATTGATTCGCAACAAATCAGATTCCGATTCATAACTATATTTTAGCTTAATTATGGATCGTGGAAGAAAACTGCTTTGTGTTTGTATGTCTATAAATGGCACCTCAAATCTTGGAAAGGACAGGTCGGCTTCGGCTCCGAAATTATAGATATTTGGTTGCTTTACAATACCACTGTATTGTGCTTCAAATCCCCCGTTTATTTTAAACATCAGTTGTTCGGCACCTTTAAAAGTATTCCTGTTTTTCCAGCTGATGCTGCCTTCTGTGCCTGCCCGATCATCGTTTTGAGTGAGCGCTCCTATTTCAAACGTCAGCGATTTCTTTGGGTATGCAGTCAGATAGTAATACACATTCAGTAATGAGTCACCTTCAGGTTCAAAGCGATTCTTTGCAAACTTGAATATCCCCATATTAATCAGCCTGCTTAATGATGTATTCTGATCAATAAGACTATACAGATCACCCTTTTCGAATATCAACGCCTTATCAAAAATTACAGGGTTATAATTTGTTCCCGGGTCAATGATATAATAATTGTTTATCGCCACCTGGTTTGATTTAAGCGAATCCACTTCATTACCATGCAGCTTATAATCCGCATATATAAACGTGCTATCTATACGATACACATTGTAAGCATCTGCGGGCACTTCCTTTCCTTTCAGCTTCATATACATATTCACTTTATGGTCTCCTATAGAGCTATCAACGAGTATGATCAGGTAGTCTGGTTTAAAAAAGTAGTAGCCCAGTTCTTTTAGTTGCCTGTCTATCCTGGTTCGTTCTGCTTTTATAAGATCAAGATTATATGGCGCACCTATGGTAAGCAATGAATGCTTAAACAGGCTGTCTATATCATGTGATATTTGCGGTTTATCAATATTCTTCTCAAAATAAGAAGCTTTTATAGTGTATTGTGTATTAGTAGTAATCTCAAAAACTGCCCGTGACTCTCTGTTCTTTTCAGAGTCCATAGAACCGGAAACAGCAGGATAGAAAAAACCCCTGTTTTGCAGCAGGTTTATCATTAGCTCTTTATTGGTAGTGATATGTACACTACTTGCCAGCACGGGTTGCTCGCCAAAATTACGCAGCAACTTATGTATACCCTTTTTCTTTTTTGGATTTCCGGCAAGATTATATAGCGTTAGCTTAAGTCGCACACCCAGTGTCTTAGTATTGGGTTTTGGCCTTACTACTCCTGCCAGGTCATTGATCAGTACCTTTCTTTCCTTCTTCGAAGCCAGATCGTCTTTTATATGTATCTTGGTACCTGTAAATAAACGCTCACCAGCCGGCAAATGCCTGGTGTTACTGCATGACGATACCAGCAGGGCAAAAAAGATTAAAAAAAATAATTCAGTTCTTATATTTAATGTCATCCTCTCCAATCGTTATTTGCTTTGGTCGTTTGATTTCTTATCCGATTCTTCTGTTTTTCTCTTTTTAAATATTTCGTTGAGCCGGTTGTAGTTAAGGCTTACTATAAAATCCATCCCCGTTTCTGTAATATACCCTTCCAGTACACCCTCATCATAGTTCTTTCTGTATGCCCGAACAGTATATCTTCCATCAGGAGATAACAAGTAATCTGCGGCAAGGTTTGTGGGTATTAACTGGCTTTGGTTATCATTTGCTGTCTGTGGTCCCTGCAATTCAAAATCATTCCCCACAGTCAGTTTCAAACGGTCATTCAGCAGGCGCTTAGATGCT
>Ga0302185_10003117_pt1 | contig 10397 bp, 4 predicted proteins | sample II_Bog_E1_1_FD_200231 | JGI IMG/M metagenome (GOLD analysis project Ga0302185, IMG submission 200231) | Peat permafrost microbial communities from Stordalen Mire near Abisko, Sweden - II_Bog_E1_2 | ecosystem: Environmental > Terrestrial > Soil > Wetlands > Peat | place: Sweden: Abisko, Stordalen... | reverse complement strand
TCATTTTGTGCACCAGCTGATCGAGACAAAAACATTTTATATCAAGCATAAATGAATAAGCAAACTTATAATCATTGCAAAGCATGCATATAACCATCAGTGACCAGTACGTGTACGTTGCCGGAATATAATAAGTTAATTTATTTTTCGCTTATCGACATAATTCGACAGTCATACGTACTAGACACCTAATTATGAATATGGAGAAAAAATAAAAAGGAGATATTGCCATCTGATGTTGATAATTGTACACTAACCAAGCACTGCATTGAGTTTTTCCTTGTTTAGTGCCGGTTTGACTCGGAGACCACTCGCTATCATTGCGTTGGACGGGATGCCGGTGAGGCTGTGAGTAGCCAGCGTGTGACGACCAAAGACAACACACGACAGATCCATCGTGGCCTTGCGCCAGTTGGTCCAGTTGATCGCACCGTATTGGAGAGACGTTAGTGCGAGATTGGAGGATAGATGAACCTGTACAACAAACGTACATCGTAGCAAGTCTTGTCTTAAACTTTGCGCGTGGCACTGCCTAATTAAACACGTACTGCGGTCTAATAATCGTGTGGTACTAGACTACTAAAGTACTGCCGAAACAGTCTAAACTAGTCGTGTGGCACTGCTAAACGTGCAGCAGCTGGTCTGCAGGAATATATATCACGAATATAATACACGAATATATCACAAGTTTCGTTCGTAACATGGTCTCATCATCATCATCATCATCATTTATTTAAGCCGTGACATAATTACACAATGAATATGCACTCAGAGACACCGGAAAAAAACGACGACGACAACTAGGATGATAACCAACGTTTGAAACGTTAATACGCGTTACGTTACGTTAACGCGTTACGTTAACGAAACGCAACGTTTGAAACGTTAACGCCTCAAAGTTAAAAGGAATTTTTACGTTATTTATTTTATGTATGTACCTCTTTATTGACGGAGACATCGTGACTTGTAGAAGTTTGTTCAGAAGCTCCACCTTTCAAAAATTAACCAGAAGTACATGTAACATGATGTAGGATAGTTTTTATTTATAATAGCCGTAAATATTGACAAATCATTAATCCATTATATTACCAATGTATATCCTTGATCCATGGATGATCACTTATCTTAAAGTCAGTGCATATTATTTAAATAATTGAAGAAAAAGTTTTATCCATTTTTAATATAATTAATAAATTATAATAATCTTATTTCATTACATGTATATATCAAGAAATAATACCAAGAATGCATGGACTTAATTCACACAATAAAAACGAATGTCAATATTATAATGCTATCAGTTTAGGTCAAACTCTATACATTACATTAATTAATATAAACTGAAAAATTTTAAGCATCGCAATTGCACATGTAAGTATGTATGTATGTATATGTAAGTATGTAATGAATGCATGATATCACTTCAAGTAGGTCATCAATCGCTCATATTTTTTTAGTGATCATGATGCACAGCCTCGCCACGCTCAGCCTCGCCTCGCCTAGCGCCGCCTAGCGTCTAAAAGCCTCGCCTCGCCTAGCCCATGCAGTTCAGCGCACAAAAACCAATCCTATCCACGCCTCGCCTATCCTATCCTGGCGCCAGTGCGAATACACTATAAAGGTTAGAGACTTTGCGTCGCGTGAATGCAGTATAAGCGTTCCCACGCTGCATGAATAGCTGTACACAGTATATAGTATACAGTAAAATTGCAAGGCATGCATACCTAGACCTGGACTTGACCCACTGCGTCTTCCCGGAGATAACAGGATCCCAGCGGATGGTGTGCTGCTGCCAGTGCTGCTCTCACAACCTATTGGCCTCCGAGTCTTTTGTGACTGAATCAACACGGGTGCACCATCCGAGGCTTGAGGCAAGAGCTTCAGAGTTCGAACTACGTCTCGCAGCTGTTGGACGGTTCTAGAGAGCTCTAAAGAAGGGTGGAAGTACAACAAAAATTTATACAGTAAACGGTACCGTACCGATTTTTTACGTACCGATATTTTTCAAACGGTTAAATAGCAAGTATCGGTACGGTACGTAACCTTTTTCACGTTCTGTACGATACCGGTACCGTACCATACGTACCGGTACCATGCATACCACTTCACCCTATACAACACACAGATAACACACATAACACATTGTTCCAATGTTGTATATAAGTCACACTTCATCTGAGCGTCAAGGCCGTAATTCTACATTGCATCAATGTTAGTAGACCGTCAGTTTGCATCGCACTATTTCACGCGCTCCGCGTTGGGTGGGAACAATATCACGTGGCAGTCATAGTTTTCTCTGCGTTGTGTCGAAAATCATGCGTCGGGCTGATATCTGTTTTATCGTTCAACTTGACGGACATTAATTGGCAAAGGCGGACTCTTCTTAAAGTGAGCCGCGCGTAATTATACAGCGTAGTAGGCCTACAGACTACAGCAGATCTCGGCGCACGCCGGCCACGACCGTACGTTCAGCTTTGCACTGACTGCTGCGCCGCCTGGTCATGCACATGGTCAGTTAGCCTACAGAGCATGCTAGCTGGGACACTGAAAACACACGCAATTACCGCACCTCGACTTATACGCCTATCGCAATTAAACCCTTTGTGGTGGATATTTACGCTCCTTCACGACCAAAAACAAATTTGTTTTACATAGCGCGCGCATTAAGAGTTAACAACAAAATAATATATACCTGCTGCTGTGACAACATGATGCTCAAGCTCCGCAATACGTCGACTCTTTTCCAGACATTGAAGACAATCGCTGTCACTCGCTGTCGTCTTCTTCTGCGGTTGCTGACTCGTAGCTGCAGATTCAGTCGTCTTCTTCTGCGGTTGCTGACTCCCGGCTGCAGATTCAGTCGTCTTCTTCTGCGGTTGCTGACTCCCGGCTGCAGATTCAGTCGTCTTCTTCTGCGGTTGCTGACTCCCGGCTGCAGATTCAGTCGTCTTCTTCTGTGGTTGCTGACTCCCGGCTGCAGATTCAGTCGTCTTCTTCTGTGGTTGCTGACTCCCAGCTGCAAATTGAGTCGTATTCTTCGGCGGTTGCTGACTCGCAGATGCAGATTTAGTTGTCTTCTTCTGCGGTGCATGCTGACTACCAGCTGCAGATTTAGTCTTTTTCTTCTGCGGTTGCTGACTCCCCGCTTCGACAACCTGTGCCTCTTGTTCCTCCTTGTCCCGTAGAACTTTCAGTCCAGCGCGCCGAGCGATGTCAGAGGCCTTATATTTTTTAGACGGATTTTCATTACTGCAGCTGGTACCGGAAGCTACATCTGTCTGCTCGACTTCGTCCTCATCATCAACGTTTTTCTGCCTCTTTTGACGTTGCCCTCTTCCCGTGTTCATGTTTGCATCGCCCGCACAGGTCTCTAGCTTTTGCTTGTGCTCCATAATGATTCCATCCATTTCTTTGATCAGCGCAGCTTTGTTTACACCTATCGCAAGTTCACAGCATGTATGCAAACATATAGTAGTAAAATGGGTATATATAGTTTAGTTTATAACACGAACAAGGAACATGAACATGAACATGAGATTGGGCATTCACGGGAAACAGTCTAACCCTCGCAAGCGAGGAAAGATGACTTAAAACGAAGAAGATACCATTGTGCCAATGTTAAATGATAAAAGAACAAGCATGATAATAGGCCCCTATAGTTAGTGTTATATGGTTAATAAACAATAATCTCAACACATAATAATTTTTGTTGTTGTACTATAGCTGTGAAACTGTGTATGGAAATTACTGAAACAGTGAATAAAACTAAATTCGGATGAAGTTACACATATTGTAGTAGAACATTTTTTACAAATATTGCAGTAGACCATTTTTTTTCCAGTATTTTCCAGTATATCCGTGGGAACCATGCCGGTCATTATATTATCGCTCATATAGCCGCGATCATACTCACCGATTCGCAGGACAGCAGCTGGGGAAGTTGATGTGCCGTATTTGACCTTGATTGTGTCGCCAACATCGAAATCCCAATCCACTTCACACTGGTTAAAGCTGACGACATCCCATTTCGGGGGATCCTCGATCCAGCGAATTAGGACAAATTTTGACATTTTAATTTACAATGAATGTGCCCCATGTACGTGCCCTAGCTCCAAAATATTTTCAAACAAAAATCAAAAAATTATAGGGTGCGTTCGTTATTGCAACTTTAATCGACCTCGGACCAGATTAATTTAAATGTGGATTAAGACTGAGTGTTACTAATAGCGAAGTACATAGACATCAAAACCATTCAGACAGGGGGGGGGGGGCAATGATGACTTACTTTTTAGTCAAGTGTTAGGTCCCTTGTACACATATCATAAATGCTTTCATAGATTTACGGTCATTAAATATGTGAATTTTGATGAAAATTAAGTATGACGAAAATGAAGTTCCGACGATGTTCATCAAGTGATGTAAAGATTGAAGACAGGAGAATGTTTTTTTTTTAGAATCGATTGGGAACACGATTGAACCAGTTTTTAAACCTAGTCATACTTTGTACGAAATCTTAAAGTATGCATTATTATCAACCAATTATTATTACAAATCAATAAAACAAGTTTAGTATTAAGAAATTTCGTGCAATAACATTCTATTTGTTAATTTGTAACTACTAAAATTGTTGCTTTGGATTGTTCCCGACGTACTTGCAGCCGTTTATGAGAGTAAGCAAGCTAGGTACCAGCTGTAAAAACTATATAGAGCTCTACCTAAGTCCGTCTGCTAGCTGCTGCATATGCTAGGCAGCAAGCTGCTGGTACTAGTACATGTGCACTCATGTTTTTAATGAATAAAGCATAAATAAACACAAAAAAAATAATTTCATATAAAATAATTCAAGTTCAATAATATTGCACAAAAAGGTTCAGATCTCGAACTATTCACATTTGATATTTTGTACTGCTAACTTAATATGTGAAAGTAACTTCGAACTATAGCCATTGATGCAAGTCGCATTCCTTTGCAAAATTGCTTCAGATCTGAATCTGCATGGAGCATTTGCGCTCTGGCTCAGATCTGTATAATACCGAACGCACCCTAAATATAATGAAATGAATTTCGTTATTTTAAATAATAACTAAATAAATAATAAAATAGAGAGTTTCGTACTTTCCTTATTTTTGTCGTGATAGGCCTATATATAATACGTAGCCCATTGATTGCAATATGGCCAGCTCGTACAAAAGGTAGGCTTACAATACATCGATTAATTGTCCGTGAATAGTGCCTGGATATATCGTACCAAATATCCGATCGATATTTGGTACATTGGTATCCATGCACTACTACAAATTCACGGACAATCACTACTTCTACTAGTCTTAGGGTTCGAAGTGGGAGGGTACCGTATCGGTATTATTCGTTTTTACTTTGTTGACTTAGGCCTACTTGGTTTACTTTGCAAGGTACCCGCTGACAGGGATCGATACAGCTAGGCATGCACCCTCTGCCAACGGCTATAACGTGGACAAAGTCCATTCAACTTATATATCCCCTGCTGTTACCTAGATAGTGATCCAGGCTAGATAGTGATAGATTGATTCCCTAGATAGTGATCCAATAAATTATTATATTCCAGAAAGTCTTCAATCATTCTTATTCTTTCCAGTGACTTACCAATGTGTGACGTTATATATAGACTAATAGGTCTGTAATATTAACGTATAATTTACCATATCGGTATTGTTCGTTCCGTACCGGTATTTTTCAAATTTCTAATTAACTTATAATTGGTTATTTCTGTTCTTCAGATACTTAGAAGCTACCGATGGGTTGACTGCCAGTATGCCAAGAACTACAAGATGGAGGAGGCAGAATGATGTAAGCATATTGCCGATTATGCGTCAAAATTTTGCAAATTATGCGGCTGGATTATCTGCTGTTTTCTAACCACAATCACAATATAGGCATGGTTATAAAATCTTAAATACGATAATGCGTACGATGCTGCAATAACATTAAATAACTATAAAAAAAAATTACGGTATACGCGTACCGGCTGTATGATAATTACTTTCCATACGATAATTCATACGGTACGATAATTACGATTACCTTCGATACGATAATTAATTTTGACTCCGGCCTTCGGCCAGTCGATCGTCTAAATATTTGCCGGTTTTTTCTCGGCAGCTAGGTCAATATCTTGCAAATCCGTGCCATATTATATTTGTCTGGTTGGAAAAATTATGGCCATATATCATTGGCTATCATTTTTTCATATTCTGTTCCAATTTATGTGCAGGTTTATGCGAATGACGATGCTGATTCATCGGCTGGTCCTGGTGACAATAATGAAGACATTGAAATGGAAGAACCTCGAGCTCAGGTAGAGAAGCCGTCATTGGTTACAAATCATATCGACATATCGCCATGCATGACAACGTGATAGATATATCGATATAAAGTTTTCACTTGGGATTTTATGGATATGTATCGATATCGGAACATAGTATCGATACAGTATCGATACTCAAGAATATGTGTGATATATATCGGCTGTTATCGATATACTGCATATCGGCGGCATCAATAAGCTCAGGAAGATATCACGGAAGATGTACCAGTATTATGTCGATCTGCTCACCAGATATTTCGAAGTAGAAAGTTTTTTCCATTTCAATGTTTAGCAATTAAGCCATTCCATATTATAATTTGCTGCCTATAGTACCTTCAATAGTATTATAAGTCCTATGCTGTCTACTTACAGCTTTAATTGCAGGACATGCCTCTGACGACGAGTTGGCTATATATTTTGTATTGGCTATATATATATATTGGCTATATATATATAGTAGCTATAGGGTCCACCAGATATATAGTAGTTTCTTGCATGTCGTAGGGATCGAAAATTATCGGTAATTTAGAAACGGTCGGTATACCGTACCGAAAACATCGGTACGGTATACCAATCGGTATACCGATTGGTATACCGTACCGATTTTTTCGGTGGTATAATTGACTTGTGGTATAATGGTATAAATATAACTTCTTTAGTTTTTAATTTTTAGGCGGTACGGTATACCGTACCGCCAAAAAATTAAAAATTAAAAAAGTTAATTATACCACTTTTAGTGCTTCAAATTTCGATTCTAAAGTCATTTATGCATATTTTCACTTGAAATTTGGTACAAAGATGCGCATTAACATTATATACACGCAGCTAGATATATCTTCAGAATTGTTCTATGTCAAAAAATAAAAAGTTATTGAACTCGCAGCATGATTTATTAATTTGGCAGACTTTGCAAATGACACCTTTTACACCCTTTAAAAAACCGGTACGGTACCGGTACCTAACCTTTTATCGATAACGAAATTACCAATACTTTTGGGGTCGGTACCGTACCGGTACGCGTACCGACTTCGATCCCTACGTATACATCGTACAACTTTATATCGAGCTTTATGTACAACATTTATGCATGTCTTTGACTACAGGTAATAAATGATGTAATATTCGATGGAGCTGCTGTAACGGTGATGCAAGCTCTTCTTCTCATCCAGACGTTCGCACTTCGTCATGCTCTGCCGCAGCTTGCGATCGGTCACTTGCTACAGCTGATCAATATTCTTCTGCCCGTTCCTTCCTACCTTCCTCGCACATATCATAGCTTTAGAAAGGCCTTCAACGAGTCCGATATGTCAGTCAAGACAGTTATGTGTTGCTCAAACGTTAAATGCAGAAACCTTGTCATGAGCCCTGATCTGGTATACTGCGAGTTCTGTAACACTGAAATTAACAACACTGCAGCACTGCAGAGTGGAACATTCTTTTTGTCTTTATCTTTGGCAGATCAAATTAGAAATGTGCTTGAAACTAATAGGCCTAGTACCGAACTGCATAGAAGTTCATCTGTCGATAATTCTATATCTGACATTCAAGATGGCACCCTCTATAAGGGTTGTAACATTGATTCTTCGACTGATATATCTTTAGTGTGGAACACTGATGGCGTGCCACTTTTCAAATGTTCAATGAAGTCATTTTGGCCAGTGAGATGTATCATAAACGAATTGCCATATGATATTGCTAGAAAAGAGGTATTGATATCTAGTTTGTGGTTTGGCAAAGGCAAGCCCAACCTCCACGCGCAGTTATCTTTGTTCGTACAAGACATTAAGGAACTTAATCAAACAGGAATAACATGGAAGCATCCGACTACTGGTGTCATGGTCACCTCGAAAGTGCTGCCGATAATAAGTTGTTGCGATGCAGTTGCTCGTTGTGCGGTACAAGGCATACATCAATTCAATGGATCATTTGGCTGTTCGTGGTGTTTAGACGAGGGTGAGGTGGTAGAAAGAGGTGATGGTGTGGCACGTGTTTATCCATTTAGGCCTACAGCTGGTTCTAGATGTCGCACTCATGCTTCAATGCTGGAGCATGCACAGGCGGTTACCAGTAGCCCTATAACTACAACCCATGTTATGGGTGTAAAAAGTGTTTCGCCACTTTTTTTGCTAGAAAGCTACGGATTTGACATGGTGCAAAGTTTCAATGTTGACTACATGCATTGTGTTCTGTTGGGCTGCGTACGGCAATTTCTTGATTTGTGGACAAATTCAAAAAACCATGCGTCACCTTGGTACATATCTAAGAAAATGACCGATTCCATTGATGCGCGACTGTTGCAGATACGTCCTCCCTCCGAGATCACACGACTCCCACGGTCTATTACCCAGGCAGCTCAGTGGAAAGCATCGGAATGTCGCTCGTGGCTTATGCATTACAGTCTATTTGCACTATCTGGGAACTTGCCACCTCGTTTTCTCAGACATTGGCGCAATCTAGTTGAAGCAGTGCATTATTTGTTGAGCATGCATTTAACAGTTCAAGGAATATCTGATGCAAAAAACAAACTCAATCGATTTGTTGTCGATGTTGAACAGCTGTACGACCTACAGCATGTTTCGTACAATGTCCATCAACTAGTGCACATAGCTGACTGCGTACAGATCTGCGGTCCATTATGGCGAACGTCTGCTTTTCCCTTTGAAAGCCATAATCAGAAGTTATTACAGTTGTTCAATGGAACAAATTACATTACACAGCAAATTTCTCATCAACTGATTCGATTAAACTCCATCGAGTGTCAGCTTGATGCAATCACATCTGATAGTCCCGAATGTGCTGGTGTTCGTGGACTTGTGCAGCAATGGTTGCGTGGCTATCCATTGCTGAAAAATGCAGAACATCTTGAAATGGATACTGTTGCTCTGGGTCGTCCACATTCACGTGCAATCACGGCTGTAGAAAAACGTTTGACAGAACCACTGTGTGCTTTTCAAGTGCCTGACACTTGCAATGACTATAATAGAGCACTAATTCGCGGCAAACCATACTGCATAGAAGCATACGGTCGAAAATTTAACCACAATGATTACACAGTTGAACTTTCAAGCGGATCCATTGCGATTATCGTTAGTTTTATCTGTTTCCATGACAAAATGTTTATTATGGCAAAACTCTGTGAACAACGGCCAGCTGCTACGACATACGTCTTGGCAACTCACATGAAAATGGTTACAGTTTCTGAGACTCTGGTTTCTCTTAGGCCAAACGATTTAATCCGCAAATGTGTAAATGTTGCAAAAGTTGCGGAGTGTATGCTTATGTCAATCCAACCAAATTCATGTGAATCTGATTGATCAATTAAGCGCCGCACTTATGGCAAACGTATCTGATATATTGCTTTCTTACGCACATATCTGAAACATTTGTTTTTGATTGTAAAAAGTGTGCACGCATAAACTTGCTAAATGCATGAATATATACATTATAATGTTTTATTATTTGCAATATAGACGAATATATCATGATTTTGTTCTTATAATATCTGTTTTGTCAGGACGTTTATTATACGAGACATGCATGCATGCAATTACGCATTTGTTATTAGCACACCTAGCTAGCCTAATGATCGAAGAATCTTACAGGATTTCAATGTGATATTGCTTTGTAGCATTTTCTTATGTTCTTAAAAGAAATTGTGGGTTTATAAGAAAATATTAGTCTATAAGACATTCCTTTACAGTAATTTCATTTCTTACAAGACGTCTATAAGACGTCCTATAAGAAAACAAAATCTTACAGGAAAGTTTCATTTCTTATAGGACGCCCCATAAAAATTGAAACATCTTATAGGACTTTTTGGCTAGGGAGTACTTGAAGGTTATGTTAAGATGGATACTAATACTCGCATAGGCCTATATAATGTTGATACACGCCTGCAGGACAAATGATATAAAATGCACAGTTTAACTGCTAAATTTTATAAAATGTACAATTTTAGGCAATAAAATGCATGCACTCTACACATTCAGTTAACTACTTAACAGAGCGTGACGACCGTTGGTCGTTAAGTCGAATACAATGAACCTATGAGAAG
>Ga0302185_10003116_pt1 | contig 10399 bp, 5 predicted proteins | sample II_Bog_E1_1_FD_200231 | JGI IMG/M metagenome (GOLD analysis project Ga0302185, IMG submission 200231) | Peat permafrost microbial communities from Stordalen Mire near Abisko, Sweden - II_Bog_E1_2 | ecosystem: Environmental > Terrestrial > Soil > Wetlands > Peat | place: Sweden: Abisko, Stordalen... | reverse complement strand
CAGAGAAAGATCAACAAAGTACCAAACCAAGACCCTTTGCAGATAGTTACTGTAAAAGTGTCGGGAGGAAGTTTTGACCTTGGCAGTGACGATGACGGCACCGACAGGAAGCCGGCGCACACCGTAACGCTCAGTGATTATAACATGGGTGCTTATGAAGTAACCCAGGCACAGTGGAAAGCTGTGATGGGCACTAACCCATCTATGTATGACTGCGCTGAATGCCCTGTGACCAATGTGAGCTGGGACGACATACAGGCTTACCTGGCAAAACTCAATAGCACCGGCAGCAAACATTACCGCCTGCCTACGGAAGCAGAATGGGAATATGCGGCACGCGGCGGCAATAATGAGCACCTGACCAGGAAGCGCGATGAAGTAGCGCGGGGGGGTGTAAACGGTTTGCTCATAGCTGACAACAGCCAGAGAGTACCTGAGAAAGAATTAAGCGGCGACAAATACAGCGGCAAGAAAAATGCCCCACAAACTGTGGCATGGTTTGACCGTAACTCAGAAGACCATGTACACCCGATAGGCCGTAAGAAAGCAAACGACCTGGGTATCTATGACATGTCGGGGAATGCTGAGGAGTGGTGCAGTGATTTTTATGCAGGCACTTATGGCAGCAAAAACACCGTAGAAAACCCCAAGGGGCCGAACGGCGGAAAATCGCATGTGGTGCGTGGCGGATCATGGGCCAGCAACAAAGACGAGATCAGTGTGACCCGCAGGGCGGCTTATTTACCTGATACAAAAACCAATTCGCTGGGGTTTAGGGTAGTTGAGGACACAAAGTGAAATTCCAAAGCCTAAATTCCAAAGAACAATCCAAAATTTCAAAGAACTAAAATTAATACCAAATACCAAGGGGCTGGGGTTAATCTCCCAGCCCTATTGTTTGGTGCATAGCCGGTATCTCGATATCGGTGAACCCTTTCTTTAATAGCCTTTCGCGGAAGCCTTGCTGCACTTCGTACTCGCCATGCACGAGGAATAACTTGCGTATCTGCTTTACATCCTGGCAGGAGAGCCACTGGCTGAGGTCGTTATAATCGCCATGAGCGCTGAGGCTTTGAATGACGCCTACTTCTGCTTTAACATCGTGCGCCTCGCCATATATGGTAACATGTTTTGCGCCGCGGCTGAGCATACCGCCGAGCGAATGTGGCTCGCAATACCCTACTATGAGAATGGTGTTCTTTGTATTATCAATGTTATTAGCAATGTGGTGCTTTACCCTACCCGCTTCGGCCATGCCCGATGCTGAGATGATGACGCAGGGGCCTTTTATGTCATTGAGCTTGATGGACTCTTCTGCAGTGCGGGTATAGACGAGGCCGGGGAATGCGAATATATCATGGTCTTTTTTCAGCTCTTCCTGCACATCGGCTTTAAAACATTCCGGGTGGTGCTTTACGATCTCGGTGGTCTCTATGGACAGGGGGCTATCTACATAGTAGTCCAGCTTGGGCAGGCGTTTTTGCTCATCGAGCTGGTTAAGGAGATACAGTATCTCTTGTGTGCGGCCCACGCTGAATGCGGGGATGATGAGCTTGCCACCCTTCTTAATGCAAGTCTCGGTGAGAAACCCTAGTAACTTATCTACTGCGGGTGTGATGCGGTCGTGTAGCTTATCGCCGTAGGTGGACTCAATGAGGATGTAATCGGCCTGGGGGAAGTTTTCGGGATTGCGGAGGATAAGATCATTATAACGCCCTACATCACCACTGAAGGTGAGCCGGGTGAGTTTGCCGTTCTCTTTGATCCTGAGGTTTACTGATGCTGCACCGAGGATGTGACCGCAGTCTTTATACAGCAGCTCTACATCATCATCGATCTTAAAAGGCGTATCGAATGCTACGGTTTGGAAGAGCGGGAAAACGTTGTTGGCGTCTTCTTCAGTGTATAGCGGAACTACGGGCTCACGGCCTTGCTTTTCGTGGATCTTGTTGATGTGTTCTACATCGCTCTCCTGTATATGGGCGGAGTCGAGCAACAATATTTTTGCAAGCTCGGCGGTTTGCGGGGTCATGAATATTTTACCGTTGTAACCTTCTTTTACGAGCTTGGGCAGGAGGCCGATGTGGTCGATATGCGCGTGTGAAATAATGACGTAGGTAACTTCTTTGGGATCGAAGCCAAAGTTGCTGTTGAGGATGAGGGTTTGGGAGCCTAGGCCCTGGAACATGCCACAGTCGAGCAGGATGTTTTTGTTGGGGTTGATGTGGACCAGGTGTTTTGAACCTGTTACTGTTCTGGCTGCGCCGTGGAATGTTATTTTCATGAGGTGTTGTTGTTTTATATGAAGGTAATTGAAGTTTTGAGTATGTTTTTATGATCGCTCTAAAATATTTTTCCGGGTGAAGGTTTTTAACCGCGAAGGCACTGAGGCGCAAAGAATCCAACATTTCTGAGTGCATATTTTAATGGTTAAGTGAATTAATTATTCAGGAATTAGCACGAGCACTTTTATACTTATGTATTTTGGTTTTTCTTTATTTAAAATCTGCAGTTGATCTATGTTGATTTTTTTTGTGTTTTTGAATAGTGATGCAGGCTGGTAGCGGGTTTTGGCGGTTTTGGTGGATTTTGCAGTTGATTTAATATCAACTGTAAAAAAGTTTTCTGTTGATTTTGATCAGGATTTTCAGGATTTTAGGATTTTCAAGATGGTTATTGCAGAAATATTGAATGTATAATGTATAATACCGGGAATGAAAATGTCACACTTTTCCGGAAAATATTTATTTTTAGTTAGCCTATTGATTATCATTGCTTTATGTGGTTAAAATGTCTCAAAAATGTCGCACTTTTATCACGCGTGATTTTTATAATATGGCGTGGCGATTTTGTGTTGTTTTAGTTTAACGACATAGGCACATAGTTTTATATCATTACTGTTTTCCACAGCAATTTACTGATGAAATCCGGAATCGTAAAAGCAATATTTTCGAGAAATGTCCCAACGACTTAATGTGTAGGAAATGGTTTTATAGGGAGGGCCAGCAAGGTTCTTAAAACTACCGGGTGTAATTTTTTCTCCGTGTGTCGGCAAGTGTAATAATTATGATGGTGTTGTTCGCTACTTTATAAAATAACCTGTTATGCTTTGTTATTAATAGCCCTCTTGCATCTACTTTACCCGAGGGGGCACCAATATATGGATGCAAGTTTAATCATCTCAATGCGCCATTTTACTTTATCCTGAAATTCATCAGCCACTTTTTTACCCCATTCTTTTTCAAGATAGGTTAAAACATCGAAGAGATTTATTGCAAAGCGTTTTTTGAATATTATTTTGTACCCCACCTTGCAAATAGTTTTCTAAATTCTTCTTCTGAAATGGTGTCTTTTTCAGCGGGCTCTTCGACGAGGGAGATCAATTCCTTCATTTGATATTTGTCTAAGCTAGACCTTCTTCTCTTTTCTTTCTTTGCTTCGCCAAAGAAAGAAACAAAGAAAGGCGACCCTTCGGCAAATCGCTCCGCGTGCCGAAGGGGTAGCTCTACGCTGTGTGAGCAAAGCCTCTATCACCTTTATGGCGCTGGTTTTAACCCTGCCCGGGAATTCTGCTATACTTGATCAAGCGTATCGGGGGTTCCTTTATTCTTCAGCGACATCAATCGTAAGGTCGGGCTAAAAAAGGCGCCATCATGACTGAGCTGTATCGCTTCTATCATCAAAATACACAGTAATTTGTTCGTTCTATAAATACGCGTACTTCTTTTGCAGCATTTATAGAAATTCATTTGTCAGTGTAGATGAAACATGGATAGCAAATCTGTGAATGCGTCGGAGACGGAGTTTATTCTTGATTTCAGATGCCTGGCGGAACGTCTGGAAGGAACCGAGCCTATTTTGAAAATAGATTTTTGTCTAGGCAATAGTTTTTGCCGTAAAACGTTTTCATAACTTACATGTGTTATAAACACCGAATAAAATGAAAATCATTAGCTTACTCATTGTGACCATTTTTTCTATAAATGTATATGGCCAGTCATGGCAATGGGCTAAACCTACTACGGGGGGAAATAAGTATAATGGTTGTTTTCCATCAAATTTAAGAACTGACAAGTCGGGAGACTTATACGTGGGAAATTTTTTCGTTGGAGATAGCATTAGCTTTGGAAATTACACACTCCATACGGCAGGTCCGCTTGAATTTGATACTATTCACGACAATTATATGTCGATAGTTACAAAATACGACTCCCTCGGGAATGTTAAGTGGACTAATGGCAATAGCTGGGGATCATGTTCCCAATTTGATATCGCTACTGACCCAGCCGGTAACGTTTATGAACTCATCACAACATACGGCGATTCTGTACGATTTAATGATCTTTATCTACCTGCAACTTATTATGACAGCGTTTGGTTTGCGGATTTCCCAAGTTACCTTATCAAATACAACAGCAATGGTTCAATAACGTGGATCAAGAGCATCGGCCAAATAACTATCTATGGCACAACATCCTTAGCTAGTGTGAGAACAGATAATGCCGGCAATATATACATCTACGCTGCTTTTTATGATCCTTCAACGGTTATTGGCCCTTATCCTATTAGCAAAGTTTCTGTAGGTCTTAGTGCATTTATAGCGAAGCTTGATTCTGACGGTAATTTCCTATGGATAAAACAGTTTGATAACTCGGCAGTGGGGTATCTTGGCATGACAATAAGCTCAAATAATGACATATTTTTAATAGGCGAAGATCCGTTAGTCATAAAAATGGACACAGGAGGGAATACGCTATCGACCATTGAAAAAATTGCGACTGTAGCCCCTGTATGCGTTACTACAGACAAGGATGGTAATTTGTACGTCGGTGGCGAGATCTTATTGCAGCCAGGATATACATGCAAAATCGGGACTTACTCATTCACTACTCCGTTTAACGCGGACTTTGTCTATGCCGGAATATTGATCAAGTATAACAGCTCGAATGAAATTGAATATGTGAGATGTTTACTTCCTGGAAAAGAGGATTCATCTTCGAATTACCAGACAAATTATATTGGGTCTGTGGCTACTGATAGCTGCGATAATGTTTGGATTACCGGCCCAATCGATCCGGAATCCGGAATCTGGTTAGATCCATCCACAATAATATATGCACCACAAAAAAACAGTTTACCGCTGTTCTTAGCGGAATATGACGATGCCGGCAATTTATTGGATCACCAAATAATTCCGAATGGACAAAATAGTATAACAAACTGTACAGGCCTTGCTATTGATGACCGTAATAATATTTATCTTGGTGGGCCAATTTCCATAAATCCATTCGCTCTAGGCAATGACGTAGTATCGACAAGCGATATTGCTCAATATTTTGTTGCAAAATACGATCCCCAAATCCCTTGTGGAATTTCAACACTTAACAATGGCAGTGATATAATAATTTTTCCAAATCCCACTACTGCATCACTCACTATTATTGCAACACACACGATTTCGAATGTTAGCATAGTTGACATGTTGGGGCAGGTACTTTATTCAATTGATACCAATTCTGAAAAAATTGAACTTAATATAAACTGGCTGGCAAATGGTATGTATTTTTTAAGAATTAATCATGCTGAAGTAAGGAAGTTTGTGAAAATATAATGTAGTGAGATGTTAATGAGATTTCTGTACAAAGAATGGCACTTTAATAGCCCCACCCAGTAATTGCCAAAAAAAATCAATAAAGAACCGAACGCACAAGTGTGCGGCAACGATGCCCAATAGCAGTCCTACAGCTCAGTGCATAATTTCTAAATAAAATGAGCGATAAATAGATTACTTTAGCCTCCAAATCTGGGTCAAAGTAAATATTTTAATATCTAAAACTTGCAGCGAGGCGTATGCATATAAGGATAGTATTACCGGCATATAATGAGGAGGAGTCGTTACCACCACTGCTGCAGCGGATAAATGAGGCTTATAACCTATACAAATGGGATGCGAGTGTGCTGGTGGTGAATGACGGGAGCAAGGACAGAACGCTGGAAATAGCTAAGAACTTCAGGGGGGATATAAAGGTGGATGTGCTGGATATACAGCCTAACGGGGGCCTTGCGGGCGCGATAAACAAGGGTATGCGCAAGGCGGTGGAAGGGTTGAAGGATACAGACATAGTAGTAACGATGGATGCGGATGACAGCCAGACGCCCTTCCTGATACAAAGGATGGCGCTGCAAATAGCTGAGGGGAGCGACCTGGTGATAGCGAGCCGCTACCAACCCGGGGCAAGGATAAAGGGACTGAAAAGATCGAGGAAGTTCTTTAGCTGGGCTGCGGGGTTTCTGTTCAGGGTTTTGGTGGGGTTTGAGGGGATCAAGGATTATACGTGCGGGTTCAGGGCTTACAGGGTGGATATGCTGAGGAAAACGATAAACTACTACGGGGATAAGTTCATTACGCAAAAGGGTTTTGGGTGTATGGTGGAGGTGCTGCTGAAGGTGGCCAGCCAGAGCGCCACGATGAATGAAGTCCCGATGATACTGCGCTATGACCTGAAACAGGGCGAAAGCAAAATGAATGTGCAGAAAACCATGAAGCAGACGCTGAAGTTGCTGCTGGAATATAAGAGAGGGAAGTTGAATCCATAAAGGAGTAGAGAGTAGAGAGTAGAGAGTAAGGAGTAGAAAGGTGTGGGTTGGAAAGACTATGATGATTTATTTTGTGACAAAAGATTTTGATATTTTATGAATGCTGCGCTGGTAAAAAAAATAAACCTTTTTACGTTGCTGGCCTGCATTGCACTGACGGTGGTGTTGTGCCCGAAGAAGCAAATGTATTTTGACGAGCCGTTCCAGATCATGGAAGCCCATGGGTTCTCGATACCAACGGCTGAAAAATATTATTCCCAACCTACATTTACAGCGGCAGAGATGGATAAGGAGAACACACTGCATAATGTGTTTTCGTATTCGGACAGTATACATTATGTGCTGATACACCTGCTGAACCCGATCTTTGGGAACGGGCTGAATTTTTATGTGTACTTCTCGCTTTTCTGGGCCATATGCACGCTGATAGCTTTTTACTTCCTGTGCAGAAGGGTGATAGGCGATAACCTATTCACAGCGCTGGCGCTGGTGCTGCTATTTACCAATATCTCTTTCCTGGCGCAGGCTTACTCTATCAGGCATTATATCATGGCGTTGTTTTTTGCGACAATGTCTGGCATCTACTTTTTCAAGTACCGGGATGAGAAAAGCGTGATGAGCCTGCTGATGCTGGGGCTGACCTGTGCGGTTTGTATTGTATCGCACTACTTTACGTTTTACATTATACTGATCTACATAGCGGCGATATTGCTGGAGGAGAGGCTGGGATTTTTTAAGCTGAAGAATATACTGGTGCTGCTGATACCGCTGGCGATGCTGGCTGTGTATTTTCATTTCCATGTTTCGCCGATACAGGATAACCACACTTATCAAAACTATATAAAGCACCAGCCACTGGCCATTAATGCAGATATGAGCCTGGGGAATGAGTTCTCGTTGTTTTTGAAAAGTGTATCGGTGAACTTTATGGTGTTCTACCCTTTGTTTAAAGACATATTCATTGTGCGGATAGGATCGGTGCTGTTGCTGCTGGCGGTGTATGTGTTTGGGGTGATGAAGTTGTTCCCGGATAAGGAAGAGCGGAGGAAATTTCATTTGGTATTTGCGCTGGGGATCATCAGCTGCTTTGTGCTGGTTGCGCTGGCGGTGCGGGGCAAGAACAATATGCTGTTCAGCTATAGGTACTTTTTGTTCAGCATGCCGTTTTGCTGCCTGTTTGTGGCGCTGTTCCTGAAACAACTATTGAGAAATGCGCATACGAATGTGGCGGTGAAGGGATTAATAGTGGTGGTGCTGATAGGGCCGGGATTGTTTAAGTTTGTGGCAATGCGGATGAAGCGTGCGGCGAACAACGGGCTGGAGTGCAATCAACTGGTGGTGGTGGACGAAATAAAGAAAAATAATGTACACAAACTGGAAGTGCCGGAGGTGGTGGATGCGATATTTATCAACAGCCTGCTGCCCGCGAACTATGAAATGACCTACACTACCAATGCCAATACTGATACGGCCACGCTGTATTATAATAACACTACCGAAAAGATACATTTGGCGAAAAATTCATTAGTTGTATTATTTTAGCGGTGTCAACGCACATCATGGGCAATACTGAAATAGCTAAAAAAATAAATATACTATGCCTGCTGATAGCTATCATTACAGTATTGGTGCTGCCGCTGAAAAAAGAGATCTGGTATGACGAATCGATCTCGATGCTGTGCAGCAAGGGGATAACATATGATACTCCCGCGAGTTTTGCCGACTCAACCACTATAAGTTCCGGGACTATTAAGCAGCTGAACACGCTGCATAACGTATATATAGCCACGATCAACGATAATGGCAACAGCCTGCTGTATAACGTGGGATTGCACTGGTTTACGATGCTGCCGGGGAATAGCATACCCGCCTATATGCTCATGTCGAAACTGAGCAGTATACTGGCGCTGCTGGCGTTCTTTGTGCTGTGCAGGCTGTTTATGAAAGACAGCATTTTTACAGGCGTGGCTGTGTTGTTGCTGATGACGGATCTGAACTTTATTGGGATGAGCCATGAGATCAGGGCCTACTCAATGGGGACATTCTTTATAGTGCTGGCCGGGGTATATTTTTATAAGTTCATGTATGAGGAGGAGAAGCCGGTGCACTTTTTTTGGACGGCGCTTTTCTCGGTGGCGGCGGTGTTGTCGCACTATTTGAGTTTTTATGTGATACTGGTGTTTTTGGGATACCTACTGGTCGTCAAGAAAGGGCGATTGTTCTCGGTGAAGAACCTGGTAGCGATCGCTATACCTGTGGCGATAATCGGGGTGTATATTTACTTTGCTTTTATTGGTCTGAAGTATATGAGTGCGCAGAACCAGGCCATAGCGCATAAGGTGGCGGCAAAGCCATTTACGGCATTGCATGTCATTATTACGAGTATGGCATTGGGAGCGGTGGATTTTAAGGTGGTGCTATCGGCATTTGGGGAGAAGACGGTGGCGATAGTGGTGGGATTCCTCGTAGTGGTGGGATTGTATGTGTTTGCGGTTTTGAAAACGAGCGATAAGGTGGAGAAAAGGAATCTGCACCTGCTGTTTATACTTGGGGCGAGCGGCAGTGTGTTCCTGGCGGCACTGTGCCTCAAGTCGCACCACTATACAGCGCTGTATAGCAGGTATCATTCTTTCTGCACGCCATATGCCTGCCTGTTTATGGCTTACCTGATGTATGTGCTGAGTAAAAATGCGGGTGTGAATAAATTAGTAATGGGTGGGGTTATGGCGGTGACGCTGGCGCCCTCGTTTTTGTTATTTATAATTAATTTGAAGAAAAATAACCCTGAAGTGAAATACAGCCATATATCGATAGCGAAGGAAATTGTGAATGACAAAGTAGCCAGGATAGAAGTGCCGGAATGGGATGATGCACTGCTGATACAGACCATGCTGCCCGATGACTGTAAAATAGATTATGTACTTAACAAATCATCGGCTTATTTTACACTCTATAAGACGAATGCGATAGAACGGGTAACTATAATAAAAACTACCAACTGAGGAATACTGGCAAGATGAAAAAGATCATTGTTTTTTTTGGCACAAGGCCCGAGGCTATTAAACTGGCCCCGGTAATAGAATTACTGAATACCGATGGGCATTTTAATATAGTGGTTTGCTCTACGGGACAGCATAAAGAAATGCTGCAGCAGGTGGTGGACTTCTTTAAAATACCCGTACACTATACGCTGGATGTGATGGAGCCCAACCAGCAACTGGCTGGGCTGACCGCCAAACTGCTGACAAGAATAAATGAAGTGCTACTGGCCGAAAAACCAGATTTCATTATGGTGCAGGGCGATACTACCACTACGTTTGCGGCATCGCTGGCGGCATTTTATAATAAAGTGAAGGTATTGCATGTGGAAGCGGGGCTGAGGACCTTTAATAAGCACTCCCCATTTCCTGAAGAAATAAACAGGGTGATCACTACGCAGCTTACGGATTTTCATTATCCGCCAACGGAACAATCGAGACAAAACCTGCTGGCTGAGGGCATAGCTGATGATAAAATACTGGTAACGGGAAATACGGTGATAGATGCGCTGTTCCTGGGGTTGAAGAAGATAGAGAACCATATACCGGAAGGTATTGCTAAGCTAAAACTAAACCATGTAAAGAACTTTATACTCGTGACCATGCACCGAAGGGAAAACCATGGCACGGGAATCAGGAACATATGCCTTGCGATAAAAAAAGTGGCAGAGGAAACTAATGTGCCGGTAATCATACCTGTGCACCTGAACCCAAATGTGAAAGATGATGTGCATGAAATATTGGGCAACCACCCGCTGATACAT
>Ga0302185_10003114_pt1 | contig 10401 bp, 8 predicted proteins | sample II_Bog_E1_1_FD_200231 | JGI IMG/M metagenome (GOLD analysis project Ga0302185, IMG submission 200231) | Peat permafrost microbial communities from Stordalen Mire near Abisko, Sweden - II_Bog_E1_2 | ecosystem: Environmental > Terrestrial > Soil > Wetlands > Peat | place: Sweden: Abisko, Stordalen... | reverse complement strand
CAGCCTGCCCGAATATGATATACTCGACCCCATCCTCTACCAATACATAGAGCGCAGGCAAGGCCCGCAGGAAATAATAGCAATGGGCAACGACCCTGCATTGGTAACGCGTATCCTGAAAATGGTGAACACCAGCGAGTACAAGCGCAACCAGTTCTGCCCTATAATCAGGGTATCGCCAAAAGCATTTGGGATCGGCAGAAGGGTGCCGATTGTTGGGAAGTATTTATCGTAAGGAAAAAATCTTAAATTTGCTAAAAGGGAACACCGATCATGGAACTGGCAGATCTCGATTTGAATAAAATATACAGTTATGCCGATTACTTCAAATGGCCATTTGAGGACCGTGTTGAATTGATAAAAGGTAAGATTTTCAAAATGAGCCCGGCTCCGAATTTTGATCATCAGGTATTAGCCGGGGAAATCTATGGAAATCTCAGGGATTTTTTAAAGAAGCAAAAATGTAAGGCTTTTGTATCTCCATTTGATGTTCGCTTTCCCCGGAAATCAAAAGAAGATAAAGATATTTTTACTGTCCTCCAGCCAGATGTTTGCGTAGTTTGCGACACCTCCAAATATGATAAAAGGGGCTGTGTTGGCGCACCAGATATTGTAGTGGAGATTCTTTCCCCCAGCAATAATGAGAAAGAGTTAAAAAACAAGTTCGACATTTACGAAGAATCAGGCGTACAGGAATATTGGATCGTTTCGCCGCAGGATAAAACTTTTCTTGTAAACAGATTAGTTGACGGTCATTATGTTACTTCCCGCCCAATGGTTGCCGGGGATATTGTTACTACAACTGTGTTGCCCGGTTTTGAAATGGATTTAAAAGAATTGTTTGATACACTGAACTAATACGTTTGCCCTGCTTTCGGGGAACCTATACTCCAGAACTTCTTAACCTGTTCTGCAACATAATTCATATCCAATTCGTTCATACATTTAAAATGCCCCTTTGGGCATTTCCTGTAGCCTAATTTACTGCACGGATGGCAACTAAGCCCTTTATTTTCCACGATCACTGATTGGGCAGCTATCCGGTCTTTAAGGTTATTATAACCATAGTAAGGAAACATACCCATATCGGGAGAAGTATTGCCCCAAAGCGAAATTACCGGTTTCTGAAAAGCCGCAGCTACATGCATCAGCCCGGTATCATTGCTCACTATTACCCGAGCATATTGCACTAATTCCGCCGACTCATTCAGGTTGAATTTTCCGCAGGAATTATATATTTTGACGGTATCCTGGGCCGCAATTTCCAACCCTTCATTCAGGTCTTCCGGGCCGCCTAAAAGCATGACCGGGTAAGGAACGAGTTCGCAGAATTTACGCCATTGGGCAACCGGTAGTTTTTTTGTGCTATATGACCCGCCTATCACGCACCCCACAAAGCCGCCCCAATGGCTCATAGGAATATCCTTATTGCTTATTTTTTTGTCACGGGGCAGATAATAATCAAGTCCCTTACCATCATTATGAACATTTAATGGTTTTACTGCTTCAAAATACCGCTCCACAATACTTTTGTCCGGCATCAGGTTTATCTTCATATTGGTCAGCAGCCATTTTTCAATGTTCAGCTTAGGAAAAGAATAGCTTTTCACCTTCAGCGCTTTCTTCACGCGCAGGGTGCGGATGTTATTATGCAGGTCTATTACAAAATCATACTTTTGCTTTTTCAGTTCGCCTATAGTTTCATTCAGGTCATCCTGCAAATAATACAGCTTGTTTATATAAGGGTTATTAACCAGCAGCGAACCATATGCCATTTTTGTAAGGTAGTGTACTTCAGCCTCCGGGTATTGCAGTTTCAGGCAACGGATTACAGGTGTAGTGAGTACAATATCGCCAATAGAAGAAAAACGGATCACTAATACCTTCATGCAAGTTGATAAGTTAAAGGGTTAAAGGGTTAAAAAGTTAAGAGGTTAAATGGTTGAGTGGTTAATAAGTTGATTCGTTAAGGTGATTAACCGATAAAAAGTGACCTGTAAATATTGGTTTAAGAAAAATAATAAAAGACCAATGATAATAATACTTCTTGCTTCCCCTTTTTAACTAATTACCCTTTTACCTAATTACCATTTTAAAGAATTACCCATTTACCTTTTGAACCCAATATCTAATTAGCCGTGTAAGACAATTCACACCAGGCTTTGTTATCTGTTACACCCAGTTCTTCTTTTGCAGCCTCACAGATGCCAATGATACAATTGGCATATTGCTTTGTATCAGGAATAGGGCCAATCACCCTTACGTAAATAGTTTTACTGGTACCGGGGTTAGATACTTTGATAATTGTGCCCCTGGGCGTACTGTTATGAAATGCAAGGTAAATACTGCCCTTCCCGGTTTTTTCAAAAAATACTGCCGTGCCCTTTTCGGTCAGAACATTGCTTCCGTTGTTGGTCTGCCGGTTATACACAGTATCCAGCCCGCCGGGAATATTCAGCCGGGAGCTATCAATTTTTTGTTTCTTTCTGTTAGAGGGATAAGCCAGTAAAGTCGCCGGGTTTGATGTATCTTTTGGGATCATTTTCACCCAACCAATGAATAATACCTGGCCGGGCATTATCGTATTTCCTTTAAGGTTGTTCCATGCCCTTACCTGCGATTTGGTCACTCCTGAATAGGTGCTGACAATGCTGATATCATCTCTGGGAACAACTTCGTAATATAGTTCACGCACATTTGCAAATGGCTGTTTGGCAACGAAATAATTATCAGTAGTAACAGGAATATAGATCACAGAGCCCGGGGCCAACTTTTTAATATCTTCCGCATCATTTGCATTTATGATCAAAGATTCCGAAATGCAGAACCTGAGGGCAAGCATCCGTATATATTCGCCTTGCTTCACTGTATATTTTATGGCCCAGCTATTATCTTTCCTGACGGCTTTCAGGCTGTCTGCATCCTGTGCCATCCCCTTGACACTCAATACAGAAAATAACACTATAAATATAAACCTCACCATACGCTCAACAATTAATTGCGAAAAGTACAACATTTACCGGCAAAAATAATAATGGTATTTAATATTATACTAATACGGCAGCATTATTGAGATTAGATTAACAGAAACGTAATAGGAATAGCGAATTCAATCAATATCAGTGATCTCCATCCTTATCCGCCAGTGTTTAGGGAGGTAGTTGTTTACCCGGTTTCCCAATGATTTTATCCATCCTAATCCCAGGCCGTTGTATTTAATGATCTGCCAGCCTTTTTCAATTCCTTCCAGCACCATATCTTCCCTTCTGAGGAACCGTAAAGCCTGCTCTCTCGTCACCTCAATACTTTGCAATTGAGCACTTGCGTCTATGCTCAATGCTACATCGTGTGCAGGCAGCCAGTCTTTCCCTGCCGGGTTACCCAGCCTCAGCCCCGTCTTCCGGAAATAAACCAATTTCTGTAGCATTTGCCAATCCTGCTCATGCCCGGCACGCAGGGCATTGTATTCTTCTTTGCCGGTCTGCATAAACAGTACATCTGTATCTCTCAGCAAATACCCTGCTTGTAGCTGTATTTTCTTGTCATGCCCTGTTTTAAATCTTGGCGCATCAGGCGTCCCTGCATCCTCATTTTTTTGCAGCGCAGCTATAAAAAAACCTTCTCCACCCACCTTGTCCGGAAAAAAACGATAACCTGTCAACCCCATAGCGGAACTGGCCGTAACTATACCCCATTCCCCCGGTAGGTCAACAGTGAGTGTACTTACGTCATAATTTTCCGCAAGCCAGTCCAGTATCTGCTCATCTTCCTGTGGCGAATAAGAGCAGGTGGCATAGATCAGTATCCCATCCTGCTTCAGGGCCGGCCATACATCTGCCAGTATCCGTTGTTGCCGTTCACTGCAAAGCTGCACATTCGCCTCGCTCCATTCTTCCAGCGCCCTTGCATCTTTTCTGAACAGGCCCGATCCGCTGCAGGGCGCATCCACAACGATGATGTCAAAATATCCCTGCAACCTGCCAAAATCCCGCGGATCATTACACGTTACCCAGGTATTCATATACCCCCACCGGGTCATGTTCTCATCCAGTATCGTAGCGCGTGTGCGGATCACTTCATTGGTAATTAACAGGCTGTCTTTATCCAACAATGACGCTATCAGCGTACTCTTTCCACCTGGCGCAGCACATAGGTCCAGCACCCGCAATCCTTTTTTATCTGCTAAAATATTCCTCAGCAAATGATCCAGGAACATAGAGGATGCCTCCTGCACATAATAAGCCCCTGCGTGATAGGCAGGATCAAGCGTAAATACGGGCCGCTCATTTAAGTAAACCCCATTATTGCACCAGGGCACCTTTGCATTTGTACTAAACAATCCGATATCCTTACCGGGGTTCAGCCTGACGGATGTTACCGGCACCCGCTCATGTGCTTCAATAAAAGCATTTTCATTAAAGCCGTTTATGCTTTGCAGGTCATTTAATAATGGTGGGGGTAAATTGCTCAAAATAGCCTTTGATTAAACCGCTAAATTACGCTTTCGATGAATCATAATAGTAGTAATTGCCGTCAGTACCGCTTTTCGCGGTCAGACGGCAATTACGTTGCTGATGTCTTGAGTTCAGGTACTTAGAAGCATTTTGCTTTTTTGCACCACTCTTATATTAAATTTGAATATCAATTCCTAACTTTATGTCATTGGCAGGTAGCTTATCGGATAGTTACGCGCTGTAATGCTTTTCAGCGTAACGGTTGCGTGTAAACAGAGCAATTGGTAGCATTTTTATAGATTAGCGGTATGAAACTTATCTCCGGAGATTTGGTGCATGTTTATAACCGAGGCAATAATAAACAACAGGTTTTCTTTAATGAAGATCATTATCAGTATTTTTTAAACAAAGTAAATAAGCAAATCGCAAGCGTTTCAGATGTACTTGCATATTGCCTTATGCCAAACCATTTTCATTTTTTATTGCATGTAAATGAAGATTCCTGTAAGATTAAAAAAATTGGTTCGCTCTTATCAACCGAATTACAAAATGGCTTTAGAATTTTACAAAGTTCTTATGCAAACGCCATAAATAAAGAATTTAGTCGTACAGGTTCTATATTTCAACAAAACACAAAATTCAAATTATTAGCCATTAAAAGTGAACATTCTTATCAGGGTACTTATGCTGAAGTATGTTTTCATTATATTCACCAAAACCCGCTCAAAGCTGGCTTGGTTAATAAGCTTGAAGATTGGAAATTTTCATCTTTTAAAGAATACACTGAGCAGAATAGTGATGCCATCTGTAATAAAGATTTAGCCTCTATCCTACTGAATATTAAACCAGCCGACCTCTACAAGATAAGCTATGATGCAATTAAACCAGAACTTCTTGATAAAATTTTCTAAAGATTGTGTGTTACAACACAACTGAGCCACTATGCATTTAGGAGAAAATCGCTGTGGCATTTCATTAAGAACAAAAATCGTAACATCAGCACCGTTCTTGCGGTCTGACCGCGAAAAGCGGTACTGACCGCAAGCCCTATTTTTATAAATTATCGGACTCATCTAAATATGGAACTCCACCCCCGTATAATTATGCGGTGTAATACTTTTCAATTCCTTCTTCACCTTTGCGCTGACTTTCAGGGTGTCTATAAACTGGTGTATATCCTGTTTCGTGATACTCGCCTTGCCACGCGTAAGCTCCTTTAGCGCTTCATATGGCTGCGGGTAATTTTCGCGCCTCAGAACGGTCTGGATTGCCTCCGCCACTACAGCCCAGTTGCGCTCCAGGTCTTCATGCATTTTATCTTTGTTCAGCAGCAATTTGCCCATACCTTTTTCTATAGAGCGCAGGGCAAGGAAACTGTGGCTCATAGGCACACCTATATTGCGCAGCACAGTGCTGTCGGTAAGGTCGCGCTGCAGGCGGCTTATGGGTAGCTTGGCGCTCAGGTGTTCATACAGTGCATTCGCTATGCCGAGGTTACCTTCAGCATTTTCAAAATCTATAGGGTTTACTTTATGTGGCATGGCGCTGCTGCCCACTTCACCGGTTTTTACTTTCTGTTTAAAATACTCCATAGAGATATACTGCCAGATGTCGCGGCAGAAATCAATGAGAATGGTATTGATACGCTTCAGTGCGTCAAACTGCGCCGCAAGGTTATCATAATGCTCTATCTGCGTAGTGTATTGCATCCGCTCCAGGCCCAGCTTCCTGTTCACAAAATCATTTCCGAATTTTTCCCAGTCAAGTTGCCCAAACGCCACATGGTGCGCATTAAAGTTACCCGTAGCGCCGCCAAATTTTGCTGCAAAGGGTATGTTCAGCAGTTGGTCTATCTGCCCTTCCAGCCGCTCCACAAATACCATCAGCTCCTTGCCCAGTTTGGTTGGCGATGCAGGCTGCCCGTGCGTCCGTGCCAGCATGGGGATGTTTTTCCATTCAATTGCCAGGTGGTATAGTTGCAGGTGCGTGTTGAGCAGCAGGGGTAAATATTGCTCTTCCAGGGCATCCTTCCACAATAGCGGTACCGAGGTATTATTTATATCCTGCGAGGTAAGCCCGAAGTGTATCCACTCCACGCTATCGCCGGCGCCCAGTTCATTCAGTTTTTCTTTCAGGAAATATTCTACTGCTTTTACATCGTGATTGGTAGTGCGCTCAATGGTTTTTATTTTCAACGCATCTGCCTCAGTAAACTGCTCATATATAGCCCTCAGTTTTGCTGGCTTTACCTTTGCCGGCAATTTGATCACTTTCTTCTCCGCAAGAAACAGGAAATACTCCACCTCTACCCTCACCCGGTAACGGATGAGCCCGAATTCAGAAAAATACTGTGCTAATGATTCCAGTTGGGAGCGGTATCGCCCGTCTATGGGGCTGATGGCGGTAAGTGCATTGAGTTCCATAGGGCAAAGATATAATAAAGCCCAAACCCCTAATGGCTTTTTCAAGGCTTATTTAAAACCTCAAAAACTACTACTTAAAATTAAATATTTTTCTAACTGTCTGAGCGTTCATCAGGGCATGATACCAGGTTTATCAGAAAGCCCTTTTATTATACTGGATACGGTGTAAAAAAACGGGCATTTTAAAAAATGAACTTTGTGCCCTCCTTTATATCCTCATGGCTTCGTGTGCCTTGCGCTCAACATTTGTGCCCTTTGTGGTGAAAATTTAATGAACCAATTTATCCGGCGTTAAGTATAGTTGAATATATTAATGGGGCGACCTTACCCACAAGCGGCGGCCACCGTAATTATTACCCTTGTGATAAAAAAACTTACCGTGACGCTTGCTATACCATTTTTTGTCAGGATGCCTGCGGAAAAAACAAGAACTAAATGTAATTGCCGCAAATAAAAACAATATCAAGTTCCTTATGGTAATCTTCATCTTTTAATTCTTTGGGCAAAGAAAAGAAAAATTAATTTAATTAGCACTATACCTTGCCATAAATAAAAATCACTTCAATATTTAACTTAAAGAAAAATTGGCATCTGTAGCACCTTTGCTGCATCGTTTGTTCCCGGAATCAGGTAGGCAAAAAAGTGCATCATTCCCTTAGCCGCTTTACCGTATCTGTTTTACTGTATCTGCTTTAGGCAGTTCATTATCCATTTTCGGCTTTACCGTATCAGTTTTAGGTAGTTCATTATCCATTTTCGGCTTTACCGTATCAGTTTTTGGCTGGTCACCCGTTTTCGGCTTTACATTATCCTGGTTCGCCTTATCATTACCGCCATTTGCCTTATCATCTCCTTTGGCTTGGTCTCCGCCATCTTTCGACTTCTTATCTTTTTTACCTGCCAGTAATTTTTTCACTTTCTTGCTGCGGTCCGCCTTTTGCACTTTAAACGGATTTTCGTGATGCTTGCTGATCCGCCGCCGTTCCTTCTTCGATTTTAAGTAAAATTCATGGTGCCCGGTAGCAATATATCTTTCCCGCTCCCGTTTTTTATGACCGATCATATGGATCCGGTACAGTATATTTCGCTTTTCTTTCTTTTTATGATGATGCCCCTGATCCTTCTTTTTCTCCTGTGAAAAAGAAGGTATGGCGTTCCCCGTTGTCAGCAGGGCTATTGCTATCAGTATGGCAATAAATCTTTTCATAGTAAAAATTTCGTAAAAATAGATCAATCTTGCGAAGCGTAAAAGTAGTTTAAAAGTATTACTTTGTTTACAAAGCACGGGTTATAAACAATCCGTAACATTCAAAAAAACTTCTTTTTTCTTTCTACTCATTCCTCTTTACTTTTGGCAATAAGATAATTCCAGGTGCAAAACTTATCGGTTTTCACTTTTGACTTTTAACTTAATGAGTGACAATTACATAGTTTCCGCCCGTAAATACCGCCCGCAGACCTTTGATACGGTTGTGGGGCAGGAGCATATCACCACCACGCTGAAGAATGCCATCAAAAACCAGCACCTGGCCCATGCCTACCTGTTTTGCGGGCCGCGTGGTGTGGGTAAAACCACCTGCGCCCGTATCCTTGCCAAAACCATCAATTGCGAATCGCCTACCGCAGATATGGAAGCCTGCGGGATATGCAATACCTGTGTCAGCTTTAAGAACAATACCTCTTTTAATGTTTTTGAGCTCGATGCCGCCAGCAACAACTCGGTTGATGATATACGTGAACTCACCAACCAGGTACGCTTTGCCCCGCAGCAGGGAAAATATAAAGTATATATCATAGATGAGGTACACATGCTCAGCGCGGCGGCATTCAATGCCTTCCTGAAAACCCTCGAGGAGCCACCACCCTATGCCATCTTCATCCTCGCCACTACCGAGAAGCACAAGATACTGCCCACCATACTCAGCCGCTGCCAGATATTCGACTTCAAGCGCATTACCACCCACGATATTGTGGCGCACCTGCAAAGTATAGCCGGCAAAGAAGGCATGATAGCGCAGGAAGCAGCCCTGCACATAATAGCCCAAAAGAGCGAAGGCGCCATGCGCGATGCCCTCTCCATGCTCGACCGCATCGCCAGTTTCACCAATGGCATGCTCACCTATGCCAATACCATGGAGCACCTCAACCTGCTCGATGCCGAATACTACTTCCGCCTCACAGATGCCATGCTCTGCCAGGACGTAGCCGGAGCCCTGCTGCTGCTCGACCAGGCCCTCGAAAAAGGTTTTGAAGGCGATGTCATCATCAACGGGCTGGCAGAGCATTTCCGCAACCTGCTGCTGTGCAAAGACGCCCGTATGGCACGCCTGCTCGATGTGCCCAACGATTTCAGGCCCGTATATAATGAAAAGGCAAACCAAACCCCTCCCTCATTTATTCTCTCTGCCCTCAATGTGATCAATGATAGTGAACTGAATTATAAAACCGCAACCAACAAACGCCTGCATGTGGAGCTATGCCTAGTAAGGCTTTGCTTCCTGCTCCAGGCAGTTTCCGGCTCGCAGGTATCCATTGGCGTTGCGCAGTTGGCAGACAATACCGCTGAAAAAAAAAACAATAGTCCAAACGGCGATGAGCTAAAAAAAGGGCCGCAACCCACTTCAGACAATAACGCTCAGAATAACAATTATGAGCAAGCTGACATAAACAATCAAACTGTTCAGGAGCCCGATGATACTCAATATAAAAACGTTGATACAAAGCCCGTAAGCGCTGCTGCGCCTGAAATAAAACCTCAACCTGCTCCCGCTACACCACCTCCCGGCCGGCCATCATCAGGCAGCCGGAAGCTCAGCATGAATATCCTTGACGACCTCACATCAGAGATAACCAGGGCAACCGCCAACCAGGATAAAGAACAAAAAATATTATCAAAAGAAACAGCCGACCAGCTCTTCGAGAAATATAAACAGCAGCTGCAGGCCGCAAATAAAAATGTGATCTACGCGCAGTTTACCATGATGCGGGTAGATGTATTGCCGCCCGATGAATTACGCATCATATCGCCCAGCGAACTCACCGATACCTATGCCAAAGAGCAGCGCACCTCCCTCATAGATTTTTACCGCGCCGAAACAAAAATGATCGTGCGTATAACCACCGAGATACAGGAAGATGAATCGGTAAAAGCAGAGCAGAATAAAACCGTGCTCAGTAAAAGTGAAATGTATGAAGCAATGGCGCAGAAAAACCCCCAGCTTACCCGCCTCAAAGAAGGCCTCGGAATGTCAATAGAGTATTGATACCATTCAGACAATGAAAATCTGCATCAGGGTATCTGGCCTCTACGGTTCTTCGCGCTTCTTTGCGTATTCTTTGCGGTCTTTGCGGTTAATTTTTTATTGCCGTATTTAGTCTAATTGGTTGATTGTTGATTATTTATACCCCGAAAGAACTCCCGCAACCGCAGGTAGAACTGGCATTAGGGTTATTGAACACAAATCCCCTGGCGTTAAGCCCGTCAGAGAAATCAACGGTCATACCGAATAAATACATGCCGTGCG
>Ga0302185_10003113_pt1 | contig 10403 bp, 6 predicted proteins | sample II_Bog_E1_1_FD_200231 | JGI IMG/M metagenome (GOLD analysis project Ga0302185, IMG submission 200231) | Peat permafrost microbial communities from Stordalen Mire near Abisko, Sweden - II_Bog_E1_2 | ecosystem: Environmental > Terrestrial > Soil > Wetlands > Peat | place: Sweden: Abisko, Stordalen... | reverse complement strand
TTAATTGTTTCTTTCTGGCTCATTGTAGTTTGAAAAGCAAAATTGGCAGGCGGCTCAGGGTAAGCTAATAGCTTGTCGCGAGATAATGTCAGTAAATGTTTTGAAATTTAGGATTTGGCGAGAGTGAGTGATTCGTTGAGTGAAAAAGTATTCAATGAAAAGATTGATCAAATTGAACAGACAATTAAATTCTGCAATTTTAAGATTTCAAAGGGGAAAGAACTCAGTATTACTGAAATAGTTGACCTCAGAAAAGGTGGAGATGCTGCTCTATCTAATCTTATCTAAGTATCTTTGTCTTTATCAAGTCTTTGGCCTAAAAACGACTAAGTGAAATCAAATTGGGTGATGATAAAGGAGAGATTCATTTTGGCAGCGAAAGATATCCTATTAAAGAAGAGCTAATTATTAAACAAAAAGCAAAAATCGATGCTTCTCAAAGCAATTTGGATGAAATCAAGAAAAAAGCATTGACGAATTTATAAGATGATCATCTTTATGAGGAATTACTGTCTTTTTATAGTGATTTGGTACTGCAAATCTAAGAGGCAATAAAACTGTGTGACTCAGAAAGATAAGATCCAAAAAAGGTAATAATAGATCAATTCAGAAGGAGAAATATACTCAAGGGGAACTGTAAATCCTCAAAAAAGTGGCCTTTCTATTTCACTAAATTAAATTTAAGGTGTTTATTGATCGCAATTTGATTATCTTCAAATTTTCTTACGATACTAATCGGGGTAGAAAGAGTTCACCTCAAACAATTGCTAAACTTCTCACTGCCACTATGTCTCTTTTCCAAGAGTTGGGCGAAGTGATCAAGCAGAAAGGTCAAATATCAAATACCTTTGATATCTAATAAATACAGCAAATAGATGCAAAGAATTTCTATCTTAGATCGATGAAGCTTTTATTTGTTGGTCAAGTTTATTTTAATAATGGTAAACTCAGAGAAGCCTATGGACTTTGGTCTGAATGCGAGCGTTGCATAAAAATTCTGCAATCAAAAGAATAAATGAACGAAAATAAGAGTGATGATAAATTCATTGGTAGTTTAATTTCCTTGAAGGATCTCATGCAGTTGGTGTGCAAAAACAAAATTATATCTATCATAAGCCATTTTGAAACATAGGAGACCAAGAAAGATGATATCTCTAAAAAGATTAATGATATAGCCATTGATGAGGAAAAAACTGATAATGTTCATCCAACTGCTTCTTTAGAAACACTTATTACTGATAGAGCTAGTGGAGAGGCCATGCTTACCCTTTAATAAATATCCAAAATTCCAATCATTTAATTACCCGGTCGTCCACAGCCTATTCCGACGCGTCCGATCTTCTTCGACATATTGTAAATTTTCTATAATTCAGTGATGACAATCTGCACTATCCTGACTTAGGAAAGAAGGTAACTGAAACCAAAACTAAAACAAGTTGGTGGGGTCGTATCTTCAAATGATTCTCATTCATAAAACAATTATTATGAAACACCAACATAATATATTTAAATAATAGAAATCCGCATCATTTACAGTATAGATTATCATCAATCGAGGATGTCAATGAATGGAGCTGTGAATAAAATGAATTGTGGTTGAAGATTGGAGAAGATATTTGATTGTTGTTTTTATTGGCAAACAATTTCTTGTTGCTACTTTTGAGGTTGAGCGTCTATTGACTAACGTTTTTATTATAAGCGTGGTTTATCAGTTGCTGATTACATATTCATCTCCTCTTTTTAATTTGATATTTCGGTGATTGGTTACTCCCGAAGAGATTATTGTATCTATCTTTTTTCAAGCGATTACAATTTATTTGTAAAATATTATTTAAATTTTGCATACTTATCCTAATCGTTTTCCCCTTCGTAAACAGCTGGCTATACAACATTTTCTTGCCACAATTAATTTCTTTCGTCGCTCTTTTTTGTAATAATAAACATAACAGCTCCCACTTTTTGAAGCACTTAAACTTTTTCTATTTTTACTGCAAAATATTAATTCACTTTAATATGCTAAAACTTCGTTGATTGACCCTCAGGTGTCACTTTCCATTAAATTAAAAATTATCTGTTATTTTAATCTACAAAAGTTGTTATATCCTATTTCTTAGATCCTTTTATTCTGATGAGTAAGACTATGATATCTTTTATCTCTTGAAAATGATATCCAATTCTTTAATGGCCCTTTACAGTTGTTATTTTTTCATAGTAATTATTAATACTAAATTTTTTTAATTGTGATATTTGACTTTAATTATTTTATTCTTCTTAAACTAACTCTTCTTATCTTTAAGTCTTTGGTACTGGGAGTTCGTCTTATTCTTAAATTTCTTCCACTAGCTTGGGTCCTTCCTCTCTTTACTCTTCTTTGGCTAATTGGCATACTGATATATTTGGATCGCTAAAATCTAACACTTTATTTTTCCAAGTTTAATGCTCAACAATTTTGTCATTTGAAATTTATTATTCTGCTTTTAAAGTTTATGCTTAATTTTCAGGATATGACACAGTTTGGTCTACAGGTATCTCTATCTTGAGTGTTTTCTGCTTTTTGTCATATTTGGCTTTAGCATTAGCCGTTAGCAAAGCGTATTTTAGATTGAACTACGAAAATTACAAGTCGATGAAGTAAATTTCACCTATTTTTAGAACAATCTTTTTATCATTTATTTATAAGGTTTGAGTTGCAAGTTATTGCATTGATTGGACTCGGGGAATGTTAAAAATAATACTGAATGTTTTGGGAATTTTCGATTTTTTAACTGCTGCCGGATCATCAATAAATTAAGAATAATCCACAGAGTAAGTAGGAAGTGCCCGATATGTCGGCCTCTGTACCCCCTTCTCCATATCTTGCACCAATTGTTTTGTTTCATCAATATTTTCTTCTTTTTCTTATTATTATTTTCCATCTTTCTCTCCCGGCTTAGCGGTCTTATCGTGTTACTCTTTTTGTTTATTAATCTCTTTCTGAAGTTTAGTTTATCTGCCTTCATTATCTCTTTCAGGTTAATCATTTGGTCCCTAGCCTTTGTTATACATTTTTCCTTCAATATACCTTATTGGAAGCAATGCAGGCTTGCCATCTTGACCTTTGCAGATCAATTTTTTAAGGATAATATAATCTCGAGAGAGGGTTTCCTTTCTTTCACCCAATTGCTTTTCTGCGGCTTCCAAGGCAATATTGATCATCATTTCCTGGAACTCTTTTTTGACTGCAAAAAAATAAGTATCTGGATGAAAGGCAATATCAACAACTTGACAGGGACTACCATCTAAATAATACAACTTATACGTTTATCTTGATCGTAACGAATTTTGCCCATCGAGTTGGGTACTTTCCAACTATAACCAATTTTTCCATCTTATCCCGGAGTAGGCTCGCAACTTGGCTTCTCTAAATATTCACTTTCACACATGTTTACAAAAAATTTCATTTCATGATTTTTATTTTTTTGAGAGACAATGAACGTCCTGAAGCAAAATTTTGGCTTTAGCTCAACTATTTTCATGTGTTTGGGCAGTTAATGTTAATTCTCCATCTGCTTGAGGTAGTCGTCGTACTCTTTTTTATTTTTGGGATCGGATATCTCGAGCATATATTCATTTAGCAACCCCATGAACTCAGGTCTTTTCATTGACTTCTCTATTTTCTTGAGATCCTATCTCGTCATATTGTCGAATTTAAGATCACTTTATCCGGGTTAAGGTCTGGATGCCATTTTAAAATAATTTAAAATAATTATAATTGAAAAGATGGTAATCTTATTCTTATCAACTGATCCAAATTCCTTCATCTTGTTTCAGAGTGACTAACGTGCTTCCTGTTTTAACTCTAAAGTTTGTGCCAATGGTCTATCCTTGGATAAGGCTAATTATTTATCCTGCATAAAGTTAAGCGAGGCCAAGATCAATTAACGCGAAATCCGATATGAGTTTAAACGAAAGAGATTTCAAAGCTGCTCTTGAGATATAAACTTTCATCATATCACTCTAAATTGACAATTTAACATTATATTTAACATCTGCATCGAAATCTGAATTATAACAAAGCTACCCATGATAAGAGGACTTGGCTAGGGCCCAAGGAGATAACCTTGACATTGCCATTGCACATTTAGATTTATAAGATTACTTTATTCTTGAAATTGCCATTCGCTAAAGCTCTTAGGATTGCAAACTGCTTTGATGTTATTGAGGTAATAGGGAGCATATTGCGTAAGTAAATTATCAAATATGTATTCAAGATCAATGAGTCTGAATTGGAAAACTTTTGTTTAGAAGGTAGTATGATCCAATTTTAAGTTATGCCAATCTGTATTTTTCTCTATACTATATTCCATAAAATTATAAATAAAATCGAGAGTAATGAGAGTAGAATAGAAATCTGAATTTCTTTAATACAACTTTGATGGCTTCATTAAAGGATAGTTATTAAAATTTTTGATATATCCTCTGAGAGAATGAGCAATTCCATTTTAAATAGGTTTGACTTTTGCAGTGGTCATATCAAAAGTAATGTTGACTGAGTTAAATGCATACTGATAGGTTGAGTTAAATGTAGGGCTAAGCTTTTGTTCAACTAAGTTATCTTTAAAGAATTTTAATAACATGGCTCCAGTGAACTCTTGATCCTGAAGAAGTTTGAGGATAGTTATATTATTTTGTTTTGAAATTGATCCATTGTTTATTGCATCTAATTTTTATTGATCACCACTGCTTGGATGGGGTGAATATGTCATTTCAAAGCTTTTTGCATCAATTGTTACCTTAGGATTTTCGAACTCTGTTGTTCCATCATTGACATCGATTTACTTATTAACAACAGAAATACTTTGGTATAATCGAAGTAAATTTTCAATTTTGTCGAACAATTGTATGTTTTTCTGGTGGCAATGACAAGAGGATGAACTGTAGCATGATAAGTTACGACAAGATCGAAATTATCTCCGGTAACTCTGTGAAAAGAGGAGGTGGTACTGTATATTATCTAAAATACTTTGGAGTGATTGTTTTGCCTGTGCCATTGTACTTTGCCCTGTAAATTAAATTCTACACCAAAACATGATCAGAAGTAAATTTGCCCGTTTTAAATTAATTCGAGGATAGTTGGTTTTATATTAAAGTTCGTAAATCTTATGTTGGCATATCGAAAGGTACGATAAACTCAGTTATATAAGGAGTCAAGTTAACTTCATTTACTTCGACAGCGACTATGAAATGCGAGCACACTATGATGATGAAAATGGAGAGGATATTCATTAGTGCAACAATTATGCGATTATTATATCAATTATTAATAATAGAGATTATTCATCAAAGAAGAAAAGGATAATTTGAAAATAGTGATACCCTTATTATTATTATTTATTAAATCAAAATTAAATATCATCATTTCAAGTTAAAAATTAAATTCCAAAGACAAAGCATAGCTTTGTATTAATTGGTCGAAAGATAATCGCGCTTTTCTATTTTTATTTGATACCCAGTCGTCCTTTTTGTCTCAATTTTATCTTTACAAATTATTATTCATATAAAGTTACATTGTCAGAACCTGACACAAATTTTCCCCTGGTTTAGATAGATAAATTCATTTTTTTAACTCCCTCGAGAAGGCCTACTTCCAATTAATATTCACCTATTTTATTAGCTTTTATCCTGCTAATGGGAATTTTATTTCCCGCAAGAGATACTACTTCGGAATTGCCTTAAAATTTCAATCTAAGTTTAGGAATGACGAAGTGAATATGAAATTTAATATTGACTGGAGTTATTACCTAATCTCTGTTCAAAAAATTAGCTGTTATTACTGCAATTTCAATGATATCCCCATACTCTTAGCATTTTGGTTTGATCAAAAAATTGAGTTCTATTCTTTCCCAAGCCTATAAAATAATCTACAGCTGCTCAGCAAGGACGTAATTCAATGTCTTCTCCGATTGTATTTGGAAAGGACACTAATTGAATTTCATTTTTATTGGATTAGAAGTAGGGTTTGTAAAAATAACACTTTCTTAGGTTGTTTGAGTATGCAAGAGAGTGAGTTAGATATTAGTTTTGTTCACCATTAAATATTCTTGATTGATGTTGGATGGCATTTTGGAGGGAAGAGTCACTTTTAATCTTTCCTATTCTTATTTTATCATTTATAAAAATGTATCGTGATCTAGAGAACTATTGTCAAGAGAGTGATCAATCACGAATTCATTGGAATATTATTTGCGTCTTGGCTATGCTTCTGAGTTTTCGGAGTATGATTTTTAAAGTTGATAATGATCTTATGTTTTGATAGGCTACTGCTCCCTAGAGATTGATTCAAAGTGAGACTCTTCCATTGAAGAGTCATGAATTTCTGAAGGGAATTCATAATTTTCACTGATATGCTTCAAATTCAAATTTAACATTGGTATAATTATATAGTTGCATAAACAAATAAGGATATAAGAATCAAAGCCAAATTTCAGATATCTTTATGCATTGCTTTTTAAAGATATCTTCATTATTGCTCTTCCTTCTTCTCTCATAAATATTTAGTTAAATCATCCATAGTCGGCATGCGATTCAAGTTTAGTTTTGAAAAAATTAGATTTCCATCCATAAAAATTTCAAAGGCACCCGTTGAAGATACTGCGCTTTGCAGCATATTGAGACCAAAATAGCCACCAATAAATATAATCGTGCTCTTTTATTGAATTTTTTGATAGAACGGATGATTGTTGATGGCAGGAATAAATCGACCGCCAATTCCACCTATCACCAAACCTATTTGCAGAAATGAGATAATTGTGCTTAGAAATTGGCGAATGGGAGGAAGCGGATAGTTTTCGCCAATTACAACAACTTCAGAGTGAATATAGCTCATTTGCTTTTTTAATTGTTCGAAAGCTGCTCCATATGATCAACTTGAACAATACTGTACAAGCATTACTATAGTCTCCTCATAAGAATCTTTTTTTGTGTTATCTTTCTCCTTTGAGACAATTTTCTCAGTGGGTATTATTGAATCATGATTTGATTTGTTGAGACTATTCATTTAGTTCATTTAGTGGTGAGTTTACTGAGGAGGAGTGAAAGGAGTTAAAAATGAGGAGATATCCTGTGCAACTGCCAATATTATGGTGATTATGATGAAGGAGCGGAGAAAGTACCGGACGGACTATTCTCCCCTTTGCATTCAATTAATAAATAAATAGAATGAAGTATTTATTCTTGAATCAAATCAATTTATGATTGAATAGATATATTTTTATTTCTTTTCACGTAAAAATACGCTCCTTTCTCTCATAATATAAATCATATTCGATTTTAATAAAATAAGTTACAAATGAGTGATATTGCAGTTGTAAGAACGTAAATTCTGGAAAAATACAAAGAGCTATGCCGTAAGATTAGTCATGAGCCCAATGCTAGCTTTGTTCGAAACTTTGGAGGAGCTACGACAAAGACTTTTTATCTTGATCTTGCTTTTCGAGGAAATGAGAAACTAAATTTTGGCAATCGATTCATTGATCGAGATATCATTCTTTTGTCATCTGCTTTAGAAGGGCGAGAACAGGTAAGCATAAAGTAAATTAGTTACTAAGACATATAGATTTTTCTTTCAATTAAATCACAGATGTAGGCATATAAATTTTTGCCAAACTTCTCGAAAAATGTACTAATATTGAAAGTCTAAATCTCCAAGGAAACGCTTTGGGGTCACCAAGTGCAGAAAGGATTAGTGCAGCCTTGACAACATGTGAATCCATTAAATATCTCAATCTGCAATATAACAAAGTAGGGACTCCAGGTGCCATTGTACTAATATGCTAAATTAGAGTATTACGAAAAATCTATTATTTTCGAACAGCGAAGACCATGGTCGATCTCTTGAAGAACTCAATCTTGGAGATAATGGATTGGATATTGATGGAGTTATTTGCGTCACGAGCGTGCTCAACTGGAACAATAGTTCATTGAGATCACTTAATTTGGATAGCCCAGAATATAAAAGTATAGGACAGGAATGCGCCATCCATTTTGCCAAAATGTTACAGGTGAACAGAGGTTTAGAAAAGCTCAGTCTTCGTAAAAATCAATTAACCTGTGATGCTATCTATACGATTAAGCAGCTATCTTTGGAAAATAACAGATTAAGAGTTATTGACTTATCCGCTAATCGAATTGCCTTTAAGGGAGCTGAATCTATTCACGATTTACTCACATCAAAGTTTTGTGTTCTTTAATCACTGAACTTGGCTTCAAATCGTCTTGGCCATTATGGAGCTAAAGCTATTTCTCAAGCCCTCTCAAAGAATAGAACTTTGATCCATCTTGATTTGACTCATAACTAAATAGATGACAATGGATTAAAAATGTTGGCTTAATCTTTGGAGACTAACGATAATCTGGTATCTCTTAAATTATATTTTAATGATTTTGGACAACTTTCGCTTCGATAATTCCACAAACTAGCCAAACGTTTATAAAAAGTAACAACTTATTGGGATTTTACAACATATGTGGTTGACAATGAGATCCAGATGGCGCAAGTTGATAACTTTATTAAATACGATGTATCAGTATCAAGAAGCATCTATTTCTGATTCACAATATCATTCATTTATCATCACATGCAAATCATTAGACTTCAGTAGTTTCCTATTTAAAGTATTTTCTTAATTTTGCCAGTTTGCCTGGAATTATGTTGCAATAAGGATTTTATTTTCCTTTTAAGTTCCAATAATTTTGATGGTATCCTTCAGCAACATAAAGTTTTCCTAATTAAAGCACTTTTGTTGCTATTTTCAGTCCTTGGGATGAAAGTTATTCAATTTTTTTAATGGTTAACTGTTTTTGTACTTCACTATCGTAAAATACAGCTGAAAGATATTGAGAACCAATATCTTATCCTTGCCCATCCTCCTGTTGGGGGTCATGAACAGAAAAAAATATATCCAAAAGTCCTAAATTAACGATGAGATACTTGAGAAAGAAATAATTTGAGGATCGAAAGTCACTTAAATAACTTAATAGTGACCAGTGGTGCCTGTTTTCACTTGTTAATACGAGGGATTTTAGAGCTGTCCTCCTGTATATCCTGATCTAACTTGAATAACTCCCTTTACTCTCTGAAATTGAGCCTAGATGCACCAAAAACATCCACCAGCAAAGATTGCCTTTTCTACTTTGCTCATTTCTGATATATTAATATTAAAATAATTAGTATGATCTTAGAAATGACGTATCATTTATAAATTTTAAGAAGTTACCATCTTCAAAAGATAATTTATTAGGTAAAAATAAAGAATCAATGATAACAAATAACTTAAATATGCTAATTAGGATTTCAATTGAATAACAGATAATGCATCATCATATTTTAGAGACTTTCGCTTTGCTTTCTAGATACTTAACAAAATCTAAGGGATGAAGCAAAATCAAATTTAGAGTGTTATGAATTTTTATGTGTCCTGATTCATATTCAACTGCATATTATGTAGCCTTAGTCATAGAGTACTCTAGTTATCGAATTCTTATAACTGGATCTGCTTGATTACTTTTTTCGGTTTATTTGCTGATAAAAAGCTTTTCAATGTTGTTTTATTTAATCTATGGTATTAATGGAGCATCAATTTTGGTATCTTTGGAGTCCTCATTTTTGTCAGGTAAGCTACTGATTTGGGTTTATTGAAGATCATGTATCTGTGCTTCATTAAATGGTAATTATGTAGGTTCATTCAATTTTTATTTTTACTTTCTTGTAGGTATCTGCTATTTAAAGTCCAATTTCAATTAGGGCTCTTTGTTTTGTAATATTAGCGTCATCCTTTGTTTATCTTTTAATTTTTAGAAATTTAAATCATCATTGAACTTCTATTTCTTTCCTTAGACGTTCTCAGTTTTTTTATCTGCTGGATTTCTATTGGGTAAGCAACAACTCTTATCATAATAAGTGTTATTGTAATTTTAATGAATTTTAATATAAGGACTATTTTTACTTTCAAGAAGCAAGTCATCTCTTTTTTTAAGAACTTTTTTTATTTCTTCTTTTTGCTCCTGTTTGCATAGCTTTACAGCTTTCTTTGACATTTTATTATTGGATCTGCAATTTGATCCTTATCCCGATATTTTGCGAGTAATTTGAGAGAATTTTTTGCATATTTAACCAATCTATAAAGAAATTTCTCTTGAGGTATTATTAGTAACTGAAGGATTCGAATTATAGGTAGGTTGTTATACAGCTTTAACTAGATAATTTGCTTAAAGTTCATTGAAATTATTTTTGTCACTGTCTTCTTCTCCTATTGTTTTTTAGTCTTCCTCAACCTTATTTTCCAAAATCTATTTATCAAAATTAGAATCATCTTTTTCCAATATTAGACTTGACTTTTTTTATTCTATGACCTTCATATTGCCAT
>Ga0302185_10003106_pt1 | contig 10412 bp, 9 predicted proteins | sample II_Bog_E1_1_FD_200231 | JGI IMG/M metagenome (GOLD analysis project Ga0302185, IMG submission 200231) | Peat permafrost microbial communities from Stordalen Mire near Abisko, Sweden - II_Bog_E1_2 | ecosystem: Environmental > Terrestrial > Soil > Wetlands > Peat | place: Sweden: Abisko, Stordalen... | reverse complement strand
TGTCTCTGGCAAAGGCGATGTTGCCATCGGCTGTCATCGCGAAATTGGAAAAAACAAACGGCAGTTTCCTTTTCATAAAATCAGCATCGCGTCGCCATAGCTGAAAAATCTGTAACGTTCGCGGATTGCCCCGGCATAGGCGGACAAAACCATTTCACGCCCGGCAATTTCATCCGGCGTGGCAAACGCGCTCACGAGCATCAGCAAAGTGGAGCAGGGCAGGTGGAAGTTTGTCAACAGCGCATCCACGATTTTGAAATTGAACGGCGGAAAAATGAATATGTTTGTTTTTCCTCTATAAACATTGAGTGTTCCACCATTTTGGGCGGCGACGGTTTCCAAAACACGAACAGTTGTCGTCCCAACTGCAATCACTCGATTGCAGGACCTTTTTGCTTCGTTCACGGCGCAGACCGTATCTTCACAGACTTCAAACCTTTCCTCGTGCATTTTATGATTGGCGAGCGTTTCGGATTTCACCGGCAGGAAAGTTCCGAGTCCGACGTGCAATGTCACGAAACAGATTTTCACGCCACGCGCCCGAATTTCTTCCAGCAATTCCGGCGTGAAGTGCAAACCAGCCGTCGGCGCGGCGACTGACCCGGCGGTTTTGGCAAAGACGGTTTGATAACGGTTTTTATCCTCAGCAAGTTTGTTGTCGCGATGAATGTAGGGTGGCAAAGGCATTTCACCGAGCGAATCCAATTCGTCACGCAAATCGTTTGTGCCGGAAAATTTCAGACGGCGGTGACATTCTGAATTGGCGCATAAAACTGTGGCGGCGATTTTTGTCGGCTGACTGTTTGCATCGCTCAAAATGACTTGTGTCCCAATCCTTGCTTTTTTTCCAGGGCGGATCATCACCCACCAATCATTTTTTTCATTTTCTTCGAGCAGCAAAATTTCAAATTTTCCACCGCTTTTTGCGTTCACTCCGCGCAGCCTCGCTGGGATTACGCGGGAATTGTTGAGCACAAGCACATCTCCCGCGCGGAAAAAAGCTGTCAAATCAGGAAAATGAAGATGTTCAACGCGGTTTTCCTTCCGGTGCAAAACAAGAAGCCGTGATTCATCCCGTTTGTTCGCGGGATATTGTGCAATCAGCTCTGGCGGCAGTTCGAAATGGAAATCTGCGGTTCGCATCGGGCGAAAACATAGCAGAAAGGCATTTGGAAAACATAATTGAGATTTGTGGCAAATGCAGGTCATTTCAGAATTGTGAATAACTTTCTAATAAACCGTCATTTTTCCGTCACATTTTAGTTGACATCGGGTGGGTTAAAGTGGATAACAGTGGGGTGTTGTGGGTTACAAGACCGTTTTTAAGATTTCGGTGAATAAATGAGTGCGGCGAAAACAAACGGGCCGAGTTATTACAATTCGCTCTATCGGCATGGAGTGGACGAGAAGCGGCGCGTTCAGATTCCTGCAAAATGGCGGCCTGAAAGCGAGGGCACCGAACTGACCCTGATTCTTTGGCCGCAGCATCAAGCCGGAACCTGCCTGCGCGTTTTGCCGCCGACGGAAATGGCGAAGCTGAAGGCGGACATTGACGCGATGCCAAACGGCAACCCGAACAAGGTTGTTCTGAAACGATTTATCGGAAGCGAATCCGTCCAGGTGACCTTGGACAAAGCCGGGCGGATTTGTCTGCCTGAAGAAATGGCGCGTGCGGCGGGCATCAAGGACGAAGCCGTGTTCGTCGGCTTGCTCGACCGCTTTGAGATTTGGAATCCGTCCCGTCACGAAAACGTCAAGGCTGCAGACGCGGTTCTCGCGTCCGAGGCCTTCAAACTCATGGAATAAAAATATGAAACTTGGAAAGCTACTAGCAGCTGGAAAAAGTCTGGTCAGCGGACGCGGCGCAGTCGCGTATCGTGAAAGCAAACAGGCTTATCTTCCGAAATTTGTCTCGCCTAAAAATCCTTTTACGACTCTAGGGCAAACTGAATCGCCGAAGTTGCCGCTGGAAAATCCAGTTGCTCCCTTGGGAAAAATCTCCACGCCGACGTGGGCGAAGACGCAAAAAATGCCCGTAATTTCTTCGTCGCCGAAATCCCTGGCGACTTGGACGACGAAATTAAATCCGATGACGATGCTACGCGGTTCGCAGGAAGAAGTGAAATGTTTTTCGCGCCCTGCTGTGCAAGCCGAACTTTCCTTGGACAGTGTAAAAGTCGTCCACAACGATTTGACCGACGCAGACGTGGAAATTGTTCCAATGAAATCACGTCCTGCACCCAATATTGACATGCCTGATTTGCAGCCCGCAAAAAAATCTTGGGAGATTTTGGGCGAACGGCTTTTAAAAGTGACGGCGCTTTAACCAAAACAAAAAATGGGCAGTGCCAGAATTCATTCACAAACCAGTGATGGCGGCGGAGGTCTTGGACGCGCTGAAGCCGAAGGCGGGCGGGTGCTACGCCGACGGCACGCTCGGTGGGGCTGGCCACGCCGCGAGCATATTGGCGGAGAGTTCGCCGACTGGATGGCTGTCTGGGTGCGATCGCGATGGCGTCGCGGTTGAAGCCGCCAAAAAGCGGTTGGCGGAAAAATTTGCCGGGCGCTTTGATTTGCGTCGCGGAAATTTTGCGGAACTGGCGGACTGGATTGCGGAAAAAAGCTGTGACGGTGTGCTGCTGGATTTGGGCGTCAGCTCGCCGCAACTGGATTCGGCGGAACGTGGATTTAGTTTTCAGCTTGACGGCCCGCTGGACATGCGGATGGACAACCGCCAGCCGCTGACGGCGGCGGATTTGGTGAACGGCGAAGACGCCGAGACACTGGCGAAATTTTTTTGGGAGTTCGGAGGCGAACGCGATTCGCGGCGATTCGCAAAGGCAATTATGCATGACCGCGCACAAAGAAAATTTGAGACGACGCTGCAATTGGCAGAGATGATTGAAAGAATTTCCCCGCGCGCCGGAAGAAAGGCGCATCCGGCGACAAAGGTTTTTCAAGCGCTGCGGATTGCAGTGAACGATGAAATCAGCTCTTTAAAACGCGGGTTGGAAGCGGCGGTAAAAATTTTGAAGCCTGGCGGACGGCTGGCGGTCATCACGTTTCATTCGCTTGAAGACCGCGTGGTGAAAGATTTTGGCCGCGAGAAAGCGCGTGATTACACGTTCAGCGGCGAAGTGGACGTACCGGAATTGCGCCAGCCGCATGAACCGGAGTTGAAATGGGTTTTGCGCAAGGCGGTTTTGCCCGGCGAAAACGAATTGAGGGAAAACCCGCGCAGCCGGAGCGCGCAGTTGAGAATTTTGGAAAAAATCTGATATGGCGAAAAACAAAAAAAACCAGGCTGCGGCAATCCGGTTCGGTCCGGCGCTGGCGGCGTTTTTTGCATGCTTTGTCATCGCGGGCGCGGCGGTCGGTTACGTCTGGCAGAAAGGGCAGATTTATGAACTCGGCAAACAAATTCGTGACAAGGAAATCCGCCTGGTGCAATTGCAGAAAGACGACGATCAGCGCGTAAAAGATCTCGCGGAATTGCGTTCGCCGGTGAAACTGGACGAGCGTGCGAAGGAATTAAACTTGGGACTTTCGCCCGCGCAGCCGATGCAGGTTGTCCGGCTGACCGAGCCTGCGATTTCAATGCCGGTGATTAAAAATATGACGCGACAATTCGCCGCGCGGCCAATTGACGCAATGTCTCAATAAAGCAAAATTTTGGCCGCCGCTCGTGACGCCGTTGGTTGAGGAACCGATCGCCACGGGCGGCTGGCCATTTTAGTATGAAAAATCGCGGACAACAACTCGCCCGGACTGTGGCGATGATGGCACTAGTGGTGCTGGCGTTCATCGGGCTGGGCTTACGGCTCGTGGATTTGCAACTGTGGCGCCACGCTGAACTCGGTGCGCTCGCGGAAAAAGGCTCGCAGGAAAAAATTCCGCAGGCTGCGCGTCGTGGCGACATACTGGACGTGAACGGAAATCTTCTGGCGACGACAGTTCCGGTTAAAACCGTTTGCGCGAATCCGTTGCTCATGGGGAACCAGCAGGCCGCCGTCGCACACGCGCTCGCTCCACTGTTGCAGATGAATGAGGCGGATTTGCTTCAAAAATTGCAGCCGCGCCTGATGAAAAATTCAAAGGGCCAGACGGTCACAAATCAATATGCCGTGCTTCAGCGAAAAGTTTCCGACGAAACGTGGCAGAAAATCTATTGCACCATGACAAATCTGCCGCTGGCAATTGACCTGAGCAAAATGTCAAAAACGGAGCGGGTTGATTTCAGGAACGTCGCCTTCAATTTACGGCAACACGCGATTTTTGGAGAGGATGATCAATTGCGAGTTTATCAAAATGGAGCGCTAGCGGCGCATGTTCTGGGCTTTGTCGGCACGAAACAAACCACGAACAACACCTCTGAACTTTTTGGCTACGACGGCATCGAAAAATTTTTCGACAACAAGCTTGAAGGCGCTTCCGGCTGGCGTGTGACGGGAATGGACAGCCGTAAAAACGAGTTGACCGCCTATCGGGACGAGGATGTTCAGGCGCGCGATGGTTTGAACGTCGTGCTGACGATTGACACGGCGGTGCAGAACATTTTGGAGACGGAACTTGCCGATGCGATGCGAGAGCACTTGCCTGCAGGCATCACCGGCATCATCACACGTCCGGGCACGGGGGAAATTCTTGCGATGGCTTCGTTCCCAAATTTTGACCCGAACAATCTTCAATCCATTAATACGAACAACGAGCCGAACCGCGTTATCAGTGACGTGATGGAGCCCGGTTCGACGTTCAAGACAATTGTCATTTCCGGTGCGTTGAACGACCGCATTGTTTCGCTCAATGACACGGTGTTTTGTGAGAACGGGCTTTTTCATTACGGTGGAATCACATTACACGACGCGGAGCACAATCATCTCGGCAACATTCCTGTCTGGGAGGTTTTGGAAAAATCGTCAAATATTGGCGCATCAAAAATTGGGATAAAACTTCAGGCACCGAGGCTTTATGAATACATGACCGATTTTGGATTTGGAGCGGCCACGGGAATTCCGCTGCCCGGTGAAGTCAGCGCACACCGCTTTGTTCGTCCGGCAAATGAGTGGGGAAAGTACTCCATTGCGCAAATTCCGATGGGGCAGGGCGTGGCCGTGACGCGATTGCAGATGGCGATGGCCATTTCAGCGATCGCCAATGGCGGCGTGCTAATGCGTCCGATGCTCGTGAAACAACTTCAGGACAGCGAAGGAAATATCGTGCAAAAATACGAGCCGCAAGCCGTCCGCCGTGTTGTCAGTGAAGACACCGCCAAGCAGATGGTTGAGGCTTTGAAAACCGTCGTGTCGGATGAAGGCACCGCTCCGCTGGCACGCCTTGCGGATTACGTCGTCGCCGGAAAAACCGGCACGGCGCAGAAAGTCGAGGACGGAAAATATGCGAACGATCGCTTTGTTGTTTCTTTCATTGGTTTTTTCCCGGCGGACAATCCGAAGATTTGCATTTCAATCGTGATGGATTCACCGAAGGAAGGCGGACGCGCGTTCGGCGGTGCGCTTTGCGGCCCGGTTTTCCATAATGTCGCCGAGCGCTGCGCGAGCTACTTGAACATTCCAGCGGATGAGCATATGCAGGCGCCAAATTCGCCAGCGCTACTTGTGGCTGCAGGCGTTTCACGTTGAAATTTTGTGGAAGAACGCTCTTTGAAATTTGTCGCTGAAGCTTGCGCCGCCGAAATCATGAGCGGCAAGTCTGAAACTATGGTGAAAAATGTCTCCATAGATTCGCGACAGACACACCCAGGCGACTTGTTCTTTGCCATTCGCGGCGAAAAATTCGACGGCCATGATTTCTTGACCGAAGTTGTGGCTAAAAATGTTTCAGCAGTCGTCGTGGAAAAATCCAAAGTTCGAAATCCAAAGTCCAAAGTCGCGGCAGACGTTGCAATTTTACTCGTGGACGATGCTAGAATCGCGCTCGGAAAACTGGCGGCAGCTCACAGGCGGCAATTTGAATTGCCGGTTGTTTGCGTCGTTGGTTCAAATGGCAAAACGACGGTGAAAGAATTGCTCGCTTCGGTTTTGCGCCAGAAATTTTCGACACTGTGGAGCGAGGCGAGTTTCAATAACAATATCGGCGTCCCGCTGACGCTGTTGCGGCTGAAAAAATCGCATCAAGCTGCCGTCGTGGAAGCCGGAACGAATCATCCGGGCGAACTCGCTCCGCTTGTGAATATGATCAGGCCAAAATTTGGCGTGCTGACAAATATCGGACGCGAGCATTTGGAATTTTTTGGCAACATTGCGGGCGTAGCTCGCGAGGAAGGATGGATCTCGGAACTGTTGCCGGCGGATGGCACACTATTTGTAAACGGCGATAATGAATGGACGGATAAAATCGCCCGGAGGACGAAGGCGAAAGTTATCCGTGTCGGGCTTGGAAAAGACAATGATTGGCGAGTGGATAAAATCCGGCTGGACAAAAATGGCGTTACGTTTCGAGTGCAAACATTGAAAGAGGAGTTTTGCGGCGAATACCGGATCAATTTGCTCGGCCGCCATCAGGTAACGAATGCTTTGTTTGCGATTGCAGTTGGCGAGGAACTCGGCTTTAGTTGCGATGAAATTCAAAGAGGTCTGGCCGACTGCAAGCCGCCAAAAATGCGGCTGCAATTTTGGGAAGCGAACGGTGTTCGCGTGCTGGACGATGCCTACAACGCGAATGCGGATTCGACAATTGCCGCGCTGGAAACGTTGTGTGATTTGCCGCTGCAAGGCCGGCGCGTGGCGGTTCTGGGCGATATGGAAGAGCTAGGCGCGCACAGCGAAGTGGCGCACACTGAAGTTGGCCGGCGCGCGGCGGAATTGAAGATCGGTCAATTGTTCACCGTTGGAAAAATGGCCGCAGTCACGGGCAACGCCGCCCGAGACGGGGGATTAAGCCGCGTAATTGAATTTGAAAATATCGAGGCGGCGGTGACTGTGATCAGAAAATTTTTAAAAATTGGAGACGTGGTTTTGCTGAAGGCGTCAAGAGCGTCGCGACTGGAAAGAATTTCGGAGACGTTGAAGTCGGAAAAATCGTGAAACAAAAATGCTCTATTATTTGAGCCAGCAAATTTTGGATTGGACGCACGGGACGGCTTGGGAAAGCCGGTTCTCGTTCCTGCGCCTGTTTCGCTACATCACTGTTCGCAGTGCGGGAGCGGCGGTCACGGCGCTGGTGTTAAGCTGGTGGCTCGGGCCAAAAATCATTCACTGGCTTAAGACGCTAAAGTTTGGGCAGGATTACAAGGACAGAGCGGAAGAAGCCGGCGGTCTGGCCGCACGCGTTTTGAGCAAAAAAGGAACTCCGACAATGGGAGGCGTTTTGATCGTGGCGGTGCTGGTTTTCTCGACGATGCTGTGGACGCAGTGGAACGCGCAGGTGGAATTGGCGTTGCTCGCGGTCTTGGTTTTGTCGGGGTTGGGGTTTTACGACGACTACGCAAAAATAATACAGCAAAGTGGCGGCGGAACTCCGCCTCGCGTGAAACTTCTGGTTCAGACCGGGCTTGGATTGTTCGTCGGAATATATCTTTTGAAGCTTCCGGCGACGAGCGAATTGTTGGGAAATAAAAACGTGATTCACAGCAATTTGGTCAGCGATTTGATGCTGCCGTTTTGCAAATTTCCGATTGCAGCGGGCGCAATTGTCGGTGTGCTCGTTGTGCTGCTCGCCATCGTCGGTAGCTCGAACGCGGTGAACCTGACGGACGGTCTCGACGGCCTTGCCATCGGCTGCACCCTTATCACGGCCTTTGTATTTCTGGTTTTCACATATGTCGCGGGCAACGTAAAAATCGCAAGTTATCTGCAAATTCCATACGTCAGCGGAGCGGGAGAGTTGACCGTATTTTGCGCAGCGATGATTGGTGCTGGACTGGGATTTTTGTGGTATAATTGTCATCCGGCGCAGGTGTTCATGGGCGACACGGGTTCGCTTGCGCTTGGCGGCGCGTTTGGGATTATCGCTGTTCTTATTCACCAGCCGTTCGTCCTCGTCATTGCGGGCGGCGTGTTCGTGCTGGAGGCGCTTTCGGTTTTGCTGCAAACTGGTTGGTTCCGTTTCACGCGGATGCGGACCGGAACCGGTCGGCGGATTTTTTTGATGGCGCCGCTGCACCATCATTTTGAAAAAAAGGGCTGGTATGAATCGCAGGTGGTGATGCGGTTTTACATTTTGTGCGTGTTGTGCGCGGTGGTCGCGCTTGCCACCTTGAAATTAAGATGAAAGCAACATTGTCATTGGAGAAAATGCGTTTTGCGTCTTGCGCGCGGGTCGCGCGACTGTTAAAAATTCTGCCGGAAGCAGCAAGGCGCGCAGTCGGCGGCGAGGCATTTTTAATTTTCCCCGCCGACAGGAGTTATTGCGGAGGCCTGGTGCAAGTGAAAATGAACAGAATAAATTTAAACCGTCGCGAAATTTTTCGAGGGAAAGTTTCGTCGCGGAAAAATCAAACAAACAAAACAGACCTCGAAGAAAGGACGCTAATAGCGCCAAACTCATGAACAACCCGAATCCATTCGTTCCCCAAGGTTCCCTGCTCGAACAAGAAAAACGCCGCTCGCGCATGAAGCTCGCCGTTTTTTGCGTGCTCGCCGTCGGTGTCTGCGGTTTGACCGCGATGCTCATCCAAGGATGCAAGCGCGAAGCCGAGAATCCTGATACCACGCAGATAAGCGATCAAACGAATAACTTGGCTTCTGGCGATACAAACACATCGCCGACGGAAGCCACCAATTCGACAGCCATTGTTCCGCCAATTCCGACGAATCAGGTTGTTGTGCCGCCGCCGCTCGCGCCGGAGCCTACGACTAGCGAATACACCGTTGCCAAAGGCGACACTCTTGGAAAGATCGCAAAGAAAAATGGCATAACAGTGAAGTCGCTTGAGGATGCGAATCCCGGAGTAGTTCCCACAAAATTGAAAGTCAACCAGAAGCTTGTGATCCCCGTCGCCGCCGGTGGAGCGCCAGCGCTTGCGACAACTGACATGACAACCGCGACAGGCACCAGCGAAGAAACCTACACCGTCAAGTCAGGGGACACACTGACAAAAATCGCCAAGCGATATGATGGCGTGACCGTCAAGGCGATTGAATCTGAAAACAACCTGTCCACGACGAAGATCAAGGTTGGCCAGAAATTGAAGATTCCGGCTAAGGCGGAAACAGAAACTCCGACTCCTGCTCCAGTTACGCCGGTGGTTTCGCCCGCGACAGCCACGCCTGCACCGAGTCCGACGCCTGCGCATTAAGCGTCGGCGTAAAAATACGGTCGGCGTTTGTTTTGAAAATTTGAAATGAAAGTCGCCGTCACAACTCTGGCAATTTGCGTAGCCGCCCTGCTCGGGCTCGGGCTGGTGATGATTTACAGCGCGAGTCTGGGGCTGGTGCTGGTGAATAATCGCACCCATGTCCATGCCGAAGTCGGCGCGCATCTGCTCCAGATGCAACTCGTCTGGTGCGCACTTGGTTTTGCAGCATGCGCGATGATGGTCATTCTCGACTACGCGTTGCTTAAAAAACTCGCGTTGCCGTTTTTTATCGGCTCGCTGGTTCTGGCAGCTTGCGTATTCATCCCGCATTTTGGAATAAGCCTCAACGGCGCTCATCGCTGGATCAAATGGCACGGTATATCTTTCCAGCCGTCCGAACTTGTCAAGATAGCTCTCATCATCATGCTTGCTTGGTATTGCGATCGCTCGCAGCGGAAAATGGACACGTTCAAACGCGGAGTCGTTTTCCCCGGCCTCATCATTGCGGTGGCGCTTGGCTTGATTTTTGTCGAGCCTGATCGTGGCACGACAATTCTTCTCGCCGCCGTCAGCGGCATGATGCTTCTGGTTGCGGGCGTCCGCTTGCATCATCTGCTGCTTCCCGTACTGGCTGGCGCGGCGGCTCTGGCCGTTTCAATTTTGCACGACCCGATGCGCATGAACCGCATCGCCGCATGGTTGCACCCGCAGGATCATCTGAACGACGCAGCTCGTCAGGCGCAACAGGGCATGATTGCGCTCGGCTCTGGCGGCGTGACCGGCCTCGGCCTCGGCAACGGACTTCAAAAACTGGGTTACGTTTCTGAAATTCAAAGTGATTTTATTTTCGCCAACATCGGTGAGGAATTGGGATTGATTGCCACTCTCTTCGTCATCGTCGCCTTTCTGCTCATCGCTGTCTGCGGAATCTTCATCGCGTTGAACTCGCGCGACTATTTTGGCTGCCTGCTCGCGTCGGGCGTCACCTTTTTGATTTCGTTGCAGGCTGCCATCAACATCGGCGTCGTCACCAGCGTTCTTCCGAACAAGGGGCTCGCGCTGCCATTCATCAGTTCCGGCGGCTCAAGCCTGCTTGCGATGCTTATCGGCGTCGGAATTCTGTTGAGCGTCGCGCGCCGCGCGCCCGTGCGCGAAA
>Ga0302185_10003102_pt1 | contig 10414 bp, 8 predicted proteins | sample II_Bog_E1_1_FD_200231 | JGI IMG/M metagenome (GOLD analysis project Ga0302185, IMG submission 200231) | Peat permafrost microbial communities from Stordalen Mire near Abisko, Sweden - II_Bog_E1_2 | ecosystem: Environmental > Terrestrial > Soil > Wetlands > Peat | place: Sweden: Abisko, Stordalen... | reverse complement strand
GATGCGGGAAGTTGGGACAAGAAGTTTTTGATCGCGGATTAAACAGATTACACTGATTTTATGGAAAAAATAACAAGGTTGTGATTTAGCAATAATTTATTCCCCTTCTTTTTCAAACCAGTAAAAATTACTTTCGCCGTTTTTTTTGTAATTGAATAAATAAAAAAAACCTAAATAGTAACCTAAGAAAATGCCCTTCTCCACTTTTGGGTGGAGAAGGGTTCGGGATGAGTCAAAATAAATTGTCTGAATCGCAGGTTAAACGGATAGCACCGATTCAAAAAAAATGACTAAATGCTCGATTGAATCTACGTTATGCCTTTCCTTTTTTAAGGACGGAGAACAAAGTGCGTGGGACTTGTAACAAAAGACCCGACTGAGTTGAGACCGCCGCGCTATGCACGGTAATTATTTACGGTACTATAATAGTTTTACTTGTAACCGCATAGGCGCTAAAGTAACCCAGTGCGTTATTGCTGATATTTGACGGAGGATTGGCGGGCGCCGTATCAAAACCGGTACCACCTGCATTAAAAAGGGCAGTGTAATAATTAAATATATTCTGGTCGGTACTCTGTAATTGAACCATAACGGTATCACCCGATTTAATTTTAAGGCTGTCGTTCGGGCTTCGCAATTCAAAATTTATAGGATTACCAAGCTGGTATTCGTCACTGAAGGCAAATATGGGAGTTTGAGTAACATTATTTACTGTGGCCACAAAATGATAATAAGTAATAGCACCCTGCGGGCTTTGAAAATGAATCACTACAAATTTATTTTTTTTGGAAAAAGCGTCATTTTGAATAGTAAGTGAATCAATAGCAATAGGCTGTGGCATGGTGGATGCCGCAGCATAAAATTTCCCGTTTGATGAAATGGAAAGGGTGTAGGTTCTGCCCGGTGTGCCCATAAGTTTGTGGCCCGTGTAGTTGCCGGGTATGCTGTCTTTTAAGGTGTCAATATTTCCGAGGTTGTCATTAATAGTTACTAATGCGCCGGGAATAGGAGGAAAAGTATTAGGATCGCTAAAATTAACTGATTGAGATAATATAACAGCATAGGTGCCCGGTTGATTATTGATATTACCCTGCACCACAGGCAGCGGGGATGCGCTGTTGAGGTTAATATTAATTACTTTGGTACAGGAATAAAATAAGCCCGATGCAGCCATTAAAATGAAGGCAAATAAAAAGGTTATATGGCGCGCACTAATTCTCATAAGCTGAATTTAAAATTGTAGGTAACTGATGGTATAATGCCAAACAAGGTAGTTTGTATGGCCTGTGTTTCGGAGGTATTGTTAGGGTTTTGTTGGAAGGTAATGGTGTAGGCGTTCCAACGGTCATATACATTGTAGATAGAGAAGGTCCAGTTGGCCTCAAAGTTTTTCCTTTTTTTACATTGCACCGTGGCGCCAATATCTAAACGGCTGTAAGGTGGCATACGGTAACCGTTGCGTGAGGTGTAATAGAAATAAACATTGCCATCCACATCATACTTACCGCTTGGAAATGTAACAGGATTGCCGGTGTAATAGACGAACGTGGCAGAGAATGACCATTTTTTAGAAGCCTGGTAAATACCTACCACTGAAAGATCATTGGGCCTGTCTTGCGGCGAATTATACCAACTGCCATTATTTACTCCGGCAATTTGCTGCTGGGCGGATGACAGTGTATAACCTATCCATCCATTGAATTTGCCATACTTCTTTTTCAAAAATAATTCTACACCATAAGCCCTGCCTTGTCCGAACAGTAATTGAGATTCTATATTTTCATTGTACTCCAACTGGGCATTGTCTCTGTAGTCTAACAAATTTTGAACTTGTTTATAATAGCCTTCAATAGAAAATTCGTAAGTATTATCAACAAAATTTCTAAAATAGCCCAATGAAACCTGGTCCGATATTTCGGGTTGAATGTAGTTGGTGCTTGGTATCCATTGGTCGGTAGGATTTTCGGTAGTGGTATTATTTAGCAGGTGTATGTTTTGTGTGTTGCGGGCATACGATGCTTTAATTGAGCTGACTTTATTTAAGGTGTAGCTGGCTGAAATACGCGGCTCAGGATTAATATATGTTTTTACAAACTGTCCCGATTTATAAACGGTGGTATCTAATGTTTGCCCTGTGGCCGCATTATAGTTATAAAAATCACCCGGCCCTAATACGCTGAATGCCGTTAAACGAACACCGTACTCTAAACTAAAGCTGGATGTGGGTTTTAGAATGTTGGAGAGGTACAAGGAATTCTCCCAACTGTAATCATCAGTTAAGTTTAAAGTAGAGACCTGTGAATTATTTTCAGCAACAATTTCGCCGGGCACTATTTGATGGTAAGTAGAATTCAATCCGAAATTCAATGTGCTTACATCAGACATATAATATTGAAAATCATATTTAAATCCATAATCCTGTATGCGCGACACAATGCCTATGCTGGTGCCTGAAAAATTGATACCAATATTGTCGGTATAATTGCTGACTATGAACGAAGCATTTGAAAATAATTTATCGCTAAACAAATGGTTCCAGCGCAAGGTGCCAGTGGTATTGCCCCAGTTAATACTAAACGTGTTGCCAAAACCCAATACATCTTTACCAAAATAGCCGGAGAGATAGAGATGGTCTTTTTTACCTAACTCATAATTAGCTTTAATATTTATATCGTAAAAATAAAGAGAGGATTGATTAAGGTTGCTGTCTGAAGATAGTTTAAGAAATAAGTCGGCATAGGTGCGCCTGGCACAAATAATAAAAGAGCCTTTATGTTTTACAATAGGCCCTTCAATGCTTATGCGCGAGGCTATCAGGCCAATACCACCACTAATGATATAGTTTTGATCGTTACCATCATTCATTTTTATATCCAATACAGATGAGAGCCGCCCCCCGTACTGCGCGGGCTCATCGCCTTTATAAACGGTAACATCTTTAATAGCGTCAGAATTAAATACTGAGAAAAATCCGAGTAAATGAGAGGCATCATATACAGGCGCTTCATCCAGTAAAATAAGATTTTGGTCAGAGCCCCCGCCACGCACATAAAATCCACTGTTGCCATCACCTGCTGACTCTATACCCGGTAATAATTGCAGGGTTTTTAAAATATCTTTCTCACCGAACAATACGGGTATGGCAGCAATTTGTTTTACATCTAATTTCTCAACACCCATTTCCGGGTTGGTAATATTATCGTTTTTCTTTTCGGCGCCTATAACTACTTCTTTTAGCGAGGTGCTTCTTGAAGAGAGATTAAAATTTATTATAGTGTTCTGCAGCAAGTTAACCTGCACCGATTGGGCACTATAACCAATTACCTGTGTGGTAACGGTATATTTACCCGTTGGAATAGTTAAGGAATAAAACCCGTAAGCATTGCTAACTGTGCCTGTTTCTTTTAGTTCAGCAATAGAAACCGAGGCGCCTATGATCGACTCACCTGTGGTCGAATCCTTTATAGTGCCGCTAATGGTAAACTTATTTTGAGAAAATACAGAAGAGACGGATAGAAATAAAAGCGTAATTAAGATTACATATTTTTTAAAAAGCGACATTCGTTATTCTTTTTTAACATGGTTATAATTTATGGAGCGTTAAACGTTTTTTTTGATAGGTTATTATATGTGGTTATGTGGTTTTGCGATAATTTAGTACGGCCCACGTATTCAATACAATCCCAATCAAAAACACTTTCCATATAAAGGGAAAAATATCTGCAAGATCGCTACCTTTTATTACCACCATGCGCATAACCTGTATAAAGTAACTTACAGGAAAGAGGTGGCCCACAAACTGCGCCCATTGCGGCATACTGTCATAAGGTGTAAATAAACCGCTCATCATATTAAATACCATAATAAATAAAAACATCAACGAGTTGGCTTGCATTTGGGTATCGGTATAAGTGGATATAAGCAACCCGAACCCAAGAATAGCAAACATATAAACGCTCGCAAATAAATATAGAATAGCAATATTACCTAAAGGTACAATGCCGTATATCACCCACGCTACTATAAGCCCCAATGAAAATACTACAATGCCTGTTACCCAAAAAGGAATAAGCTTGCCTAAAATAAACTGCCATTTTTTTATGGGCGTTACATTTATCTGTTCAATGGTTCCAATTTCTTTTTCCTTTACAATATTAAATGCGGCAGATAAACCTGAAATGCCGGTGATAAGAGACACCAATATGCCGGGCACCATAAATACATAATAACTAAGCAATGGGTTGTACCAGAATGACGTGACCACATCAATAACCGGCGAGGCGCTAACTATTTCAGGCTGCACCCAATTGGCCCGTATTTGGTTATTAAAATCAGATAGTATGCTGCCAAGGTAAGCAAAACCCACACTGGCTTTTACGCCATTGATGGCATTTACTTCAATAGCTAATTTGTTGGTGTTGTTGTTGATGAGGTCGCGCTCAAAATTTTGTGGTATTTCAAGTACAATGTCAGCCTGATCTTTTTCTATCAATTTATTAGACTTGGAACTGTTATCAGTGTATCCTGTCAATTTAAAATAGCCTGATGACAATACTTTATTGATCATTTGCTGTGAAGTAACAGAGCGGTCATTATCTACCACAGCAATATTTACATTTTTTACCGTAAGGTTAGCAGCCATTGGCAATAACAGCAACTGGATAAGCGGGGCAATAAAAAGCCGTCCCGTGAAACCTTTGTCGCGAAACATTTGCCTGAACTCTTTTTGTAATAAAAATCGGAGCGGTCTCATTCTAAACGTATTTTAAAGTTTCGCAGGCTTAGTGTTAAAAAGAATGCAGCCATGCCAATAAGAATAAGTGTTTCGCGCCATATAGCCGTAAAGCCTAATCCTTTTAGCATAATGTTTTTTACAATAATATAATACCATCTTGCAGGTACAATGTTAGAAATAAGGCGCAGCACGAGGGGCATATTTTCAATAGGAAATAAATAGCCGCTTAATAACATAGTAGGTAACATCATACCGATCATAGAGGCAAACATGGCAGATTGTTGTGTTTTAGTAACCGTAGAAATCAGTAGCCCTAATGATAAAGCTGTTATAATAAGTATAGTGCTTTCAGCAAACAAAAGCGGCACACTTCCTTTAATAGGTAACTGAAGTGCATACACGCTTAACAGCAGTATTACCGTTAAATTTACTATTGATAATACCAGGTAGGGTATAGCCTTGGAAATGATAACCAGTATAGGCCTGACCGGCGATACTAATAATATTTCCATGGTGCCCATTTCTTTTTCCCGAACAATGGAAACAGAGGTCATCATCACACATACTAATAATAACACCATAGCCATCACACCAGGCACAAAGTCAGGTGCGCCGGCTAAATCGGGGTTGTAGAGCATTCGCACTTCAGGCACTATGGTGTAAGGCATAGAGGCATTTTGATTGAGATTGGCCTGGTAGTCATTTACAATTGAGGTGAAATAACTGGTAAGTGTAGTAGCCGTGTTAGGGTCTGAGGCATCTGCAATAAGTTGTATACTGGCTTTGTTTAAATGTAAAAGATCAGTGTTAAAATTAGCGGGAAACACCACCACCATTTTTATATCTCCTTTTTTAAAAGCGGCATCAATTTGTGTAGGATTTAGCATGGCTTTCTTAACATAAAAGAAATCGCTGCTTTCTATTTTATTGATGATCTGTTGTGAGGCCAGGTCCTGTGCATTATCTACAATTACAATTTTAGCATTCTTTATTTCATTGGTAAGCGCAAAACCAAACATGGTTATTTGCACAATAGGCAGGCCAAATAGCATTAGCAACGTTCTCCAATCTCTGAAAACGTGTTTAAATTCTTTTTTTATGAATGCCAGTAATTGCTTCATTGTTTTTTTTAATAGTTGTTACTAATCGCCCGAGCGTTTTGCACCCCTTGCCAGTTTATAAAATACTTCTGTCATATCATTAGATGAGAAATTACGTTTTAGGTTGCCCGGCGTATCTAAGGCTTCTATCTTTCCATCTACCATAATACATACCCGGTTACAATACTCTGCTTCATCCAAATAGTGTGTGGTCACAAAAATTGTTATCCCTCTTTCAGAGGCATTATAGATCAGGTCCCAAAACTGGCGGCGCATAGAGGGGTCAACACCACCCGTAGGCTCATCCAAAAAAACTATTTTGGGTTGATGTACTATAGCTACTGAAAATGATAATTTTTGTTTCCATCCTAACGGCAAAGAACGCACCAGTTTATTCACCTCATTTTGCAAACCCAGTTCTTCGGTAAGTTCTTTTATTTTATCTTTTAGTTGTTTGTTGGATAGGCCATAAATACCACCGTAGAACTCAATATTTTCTTTAACGGTAAGGTCCTCATAAAGTGAGAATCGTTGGCTCATATAACCGATATTCTTTTTAATTTCCTCGGGTTGTGTATAAACATCAAAACCTGCTACCGTAGCTTCGCCGGATGTAGGTATCGATAACCCACACAACATCCTCATAGCAGTAGTTTTTCCTGCACCGTTGGCGCCAAGGAAACCAAATATCTCACCTTTGCTCACATCGAATGAAATTTCATTCACTGCCACAAAATCGCCAAAGCGTTTAGTGAGTTTGTTCGTTTTTATTACTGTCTCGCTGTTCATCTTGCTTTAATAATGCTATAAATGAATCTTCTATAGTTGGTGTTACGTCAATAAATTCAATTTGTGTGTACCCCCGGCGCTGCAAATAGTTTAAGGCTTCTTCTTTATTGGTCTTTAGTGATAAATGCAGGTATTCTCCAAACGTATAGCAGCGTAATGTGCCCTCATAATTACGCAGGTCCGTCAGTAATTGGTGCATGTGCTGTGCCGTGCGCACCCCGTATAATTTGTCGGGATAAGCTTTTATGATGTTTTCAGTTGTATCTATAGACAACATTTTACCGCCCAGTATAAGCCCTATACGATCGCATAAGCTGGCTTCATCCATATAAGACGTAGATACCAGGATGGTAATATCCTGTTCTTTCAGGCGTTTAAGCATGTCCCAGAACTCTTTGCGTGATACGACATCAACCCCTGTGGTCGGTTCATCTAAAAATAATACTTCAGGTTTATGAATTAAGGCGCAGCATAGGGCCAGTTTTTGTTTCATACCGCCTGATAACTTGCCTGCTCTCCTGTCCTGAAAGGGTTCTAACTGCACGTAAATATCTTTGATAAGGTTGTAATTCTCTTCAATAGTGGTGCTAAATACCGTGGCAAAAAATTCTAAGTTTTCTTTTACCGTCAGATCCTGATATAGTGAGAATTTACCCGGCATATAACCCAGTATGCCACGAATGGATTTAAAGTCTTTTACAATATCATATCCGCCAACTGTAGCGGTTCCCGAATCGGGAATGAGCAAGGTGGTCAGCAAACGGAAGATGGTGCTTTTGCCGGCCCCATCGGGCCCGATTAAACCAAATATCTCACCTTTTTCTACATTAAATGACACGTCATCTACCGCCACAATACTTTTTTTGTTGTAGGTTTTAGTAATGTTATTTAATGTAATGGCACTCATTTGGCGTCAGCAAATTTTACTTCACCATACATACCTATCTTAATATAACCATCTGTATTTACCACTCTTACTTTTATTGCATACACTAAATCAGCGCGCTCATCTTTTGTAGGAATAGTTTTAGGTGTAAATTCTGATTGACTGGATATCCAATACACCGTGCCGGTATAGTATTTGTATTTGTTTTCGCCCTCATCGGTACGTACTTTTACCTGTTGCCCCAATTTTACCTGGTCAAGTTGTGTGCCTGTAATATATGCGCGCAAAATAAGTGTATCGGTTTCTGCAATTTTATATAATGCTTTACCTGATTCGGTTACCTCATGATCTTCAGCATATTTAGTTAATACTGTACCATGAATAGGATTAATGATATAGCTTTTTTTCAATTGGTCATTGATCTGGTCAATCTGTCGTTGCAATGGGGCCACATCTTTATTTATGGTGGTTGAGCTAATGCCCAGTGACGATTGCTGTGCCGCAATTTGTTTTTGCAATACATCCACCTGTGTGTTGGCATCATCTAACTGTTGTTGGGTGGCGGCGTTTTGTTTGAACAAATTGCTGATACGTTTTTGATTGGTTTGTGCTTGTTCCAATTGGGATTGTAATGATGCGATTTGCACCGGTATATTAGGCAGTTGACTGGTAGTGGAACCAATTTGAGCTTCCAACATCGTTTTCCTGTCATAAAGCTGTACGGTGTCAATGTAACCAATAAGCTGCCCGGGTTGCAAGGTTTGGCCCTCTTCCACATTGAACTGCATAATGGTGCCGGAGGCTTCAGAAGACACAATGGTTTCTACAGATTCAAATGCTCCGGAGGCATCATAAGCATTCTCTGAGTTGTTACAAGATGCCAACAACGCTACAGCTAATACAATAAGTGATAATTTTTTCATTGGTAAAAATTTATTTTAGTTGCCTGATGTATTTTGATAGTTATACTCATCCATTAAAAGTTGTACCTGGTGCAGCAATAGGCTTTGCCTGGCAAGGTCCTCATCATCTAATTCCGTCACGTAATCGTGAAGGGTAATTGTGCCTCCATTTAATTGCGCTTTAGAAACCTGCGTAACTGCACTGCGTTTTTCAACAATATCCTTATCCTTATTAATTAGTTGTTGAAGTTGCGCAATGTCTTCACCCTGTTGTTTTAAAGTAAGGTTGGTGTTGAACAGAAACGTTTCGCGTTGCACATCTATATTCTGCTCGTCAATAGAAATTAATTGTTTCTGATTTTTTTGAGTGTAGAAACTACCAAACTGCCAGCTAAGCCTTAAGCCACCAATGTAGTAAAAGGCCGGGTTGGCATCAAATTCATTTAAACCCGGTAAAGCATAGCCACCCTGTAAGAAAAATGAAAATTTAGGACGATTAGCCACATCAATCATTTTTAGCTGTACATCATCGCTCTTTTTTTGAGAATCATATAGTGATAATTCAGGCCTTTTTATATTGTCTGAAACTATTACAGGCGGCGCATCAAGTGTGACCGTGTCGATAAGTGGTTTGGCTATGAAAAGGCTTAGCATATCTATGTATGCTTTGCGCGATGTTTTGTAGGTTATTTCATTTTGTTGTTGTTGCAATAATTCAGCTTGCAATTCATTAAGGCTGCTTTGTAATGCCATGCCATTATTTACAGAAGCTTGTATTTGGTCAATACTGCTTTGCAGGTCATTTTGCTGTAAAGCATTTTGTTTTAATTGTTCGTTTATAAGCAATGCACCAAAAAATAGCTGGTTAACGCGGTCCTTCAAATTATATAATTGTACTTCTAAGCTTTGTTGTTGTACATCGGCATTAGCCTGATCTGCTTGTTTTTGTTGCTTAATAGTTCCGCCATCATATATTGTTTGGTCAAGTTCACCATGCACATTGTATTGGTAAGCTGTGTAAGTAGGGAAGGATAGATTTAACCCCGGTATGTGAATACTAAATGGTATGCTAATAGTAGGTTGTTGGTATGTAGCTTGCCCGTTAATGCTAAATTGAGGGAGGTAACCTTTAGAGGCATTAGAAACCGTGTATTCGCGGGTTTTTTCAATGAGTCCTTTTTGCTTTATCTGCGGATATTGCTGCTTGGCCCATGAGTAGCAGCTATCAATATTTAGTGATGCCGGGGTTTGAGCTTTAGTGAAAAAGCAGGCTATAAGTAAGTTAATCAGTAGAAGTATTTTTTTCATTCTTAACGTCTTTATAATTTCAATTAAATTATTTTATGTTTTGCATGGCCATTAACCACTTTGGTATCAGTGTTTTTCGCTCCTGCATATAGGCATTAAACTGCTTATCGTTAATGTTGGCCCTTCTCATTAACAAAGGACGAGCGACAAACGGAAATATTGTTAACCCTATCATGTTGGCTATTAAATGAAAAGGATCCATAACAGGTTGTGGTATTTTACCTGATTTTATCTCCCGTTTTATTTGTTTCTCAAAAAAATCACGCGCTGCTCCGATTTCAGCATTCATTTTTATTACCATTTCAGAGGGGTTATTGCGAAGTGTATTTATGATAAATATAGGCAGGTCGGGTTCTTGCGTAAGCATATCAATGTAAATGCTTATCAGTTTTTCAAGTTTTTCAGATACCGACGCTTTTTCATCAAGCATTAATACAGCAACACCCCTGATGAATTGCTCCAGGTTCTCAGACATTATTATGTCAAACAATTTTTCTTTACTGCGGAAATAATAATTAAGCAAAGCCAAATTAATGCCGGCTTCGTTGGCTATATCGCGGGTTTTGGTGGCGGCAAACCCTTTTTGAGTGAAGAGCTTGCGGGCTGCTTCCTTTATTTTTTGTTCAGTGGTGCCGTCTTTACCTTTTTTTGTTTTGGTGGCCATAATGGAGTTAAAACCTGGCTGCAAAATAAA
>Ga0302185_10003101_pt1 | contig 10416 bp, 8 predicted proteins | sample II_Bog_E1_1_FD_200231 | JGI IMG/M metagenome (GOLD analysis project Ga0302185, IMG submission 200231) | Peat permafrost microbial communities from Stordalen Mire near Abisko, Sweden - II_Bog_E1_2 | ecosystem: Environmental > Terrestrial > Soil > Wetlands > Peat | place: Sweden: Abisko, Stordalen... | reverse complement strand
CGACGCCGCTTACGGGCAGTTGCAATACTCCCGGGTGATACTCGCCCCGACTCATCGCAAGGAGTCGCGCGGGCTGAAGTTTCAGAGGCAAGGCGATTTTCGCCAGTGATTCTGGATCGAGTGAACCTCTTTCAAGGGATAGAATCGGCTCAACTTGCAGTCCGCATTGCCTGGCGAGATCTGCCTCCGAGAGGCCCAAGCCGCGCCGCGCCTTGCGGATCACATCGCTCCAGGAATCCTCAAGTGGAATGCGTGTCGTCATGGCAGGCGGTGATTAATTCCGATTGGAACGAATCTGGCGTTTCAGGATATGAAACAGCAGGACAAAACTTAAGAGGGTGGAAATGATCATCACCCCTGAGTTGAACCACAGGAGTGGAATGTCGATGCCGAGGTAATGCTTTACCGGTCCAAAAAAGACATTCGGGTGGTGTCGGTCACGGTAATCCGCCTGTTCCATTTCAGCCTTGGAGACGAGATCGAGCACCTTTTGGTTGGTGTAGAGTTGCTCGGCAGTCACCCCTTCCTCGTGACTGATAAGATCGGAGCTGTCGAGAGGTCCGCCCTCAATCACCTTGTCGATACGATGCAGTCGTTTGTCTAGGTCGGAGGCATCACGGGCCTGGAGGCCGCTCAGAATCGCCAAAAGATCTTTCAGATCATCGAGGCGGTTTTCCTGATAGTCATCGGGATTTTTGATCGCAGCGAGTTGGTTGATCTGCCGTTGGATTCTCGCTTGCCTGATGGACAGAGGATTGAGCTTGGCTTGGGCATAAATGATCCCCTCATACGACCAGCGCATCGGGACGAACTCGCAAATGAGGGGTACCTGAAGATCGCTGTGTGGCTCCATCGCCGTGTCCGGGTGCTTGTTGAACCACTCCTGCACCACATGGACAAAGTCGAGATTACGGTTCATCTCCTCGTACTTTGTGAAGGCTCCCGCAAGAATCAGCTGCGGAATGAGCACCACGGGGATGATCAGGACGCCCGTTTTGCTTTCGTTCACAAGTGCTGAGACCAGCATGCCAATGGCCACTCCGCTCATGGTGGTGAGGAAGAGGGCGGTGAAGATCACCCAGAACATTCCGCGAACGGCCAGCAGATAGTCCCCGACCAGCGTATAGAGGGCGCATTGAATCACGGCAAAGACGGCCAGAGTCAGTGCCTTGACGATGACATAATACCCGAGGCGGACATTCAGATTTCGTTCCCGCAACAAGACGGGGCGGTCGCGCGTGATGTCATCAACGCTGTTAGTCAGGCCGAGAAACATCGCCACCACCAGCGAGAGAAAGAGATAGATTGGGATGTGGAAGGCCGAGGCGAAATCATAGTGATCGCTCTCGGAGTAGCGGTAGACGAAGCCGATCAGGAAGGCGAGCGCAGGTGCCGCCAGCAGGGTAATGATGAGATTGGGCTTGTTTCGCAGTTTGCTGATGAAGGCTCGCTGAAGGAGGACGAAAAACTGCGACACCTCGTCACGCCACCGCACGCCCTCCCATCCCTTTGCCCGCTGCATCAGGATCCCCCGTGACTCAGACCCAGCAGGAATCGGAGTGCGGGAGGATGCCGGTTGCTGCACCTCCTTCATGAGGCGATAGGCTTCGAATTTGTCGCGCCAGTATTCCGGGGAGAAGCGGCGAGCCGGCACCAATTGGCCGCGGTTGTTCTCCTCGTAGATGATGTCTCCACTAAGATCGCGGAGAGGGGTTTCGAGCACATCAAAGACGAATTCCGGGCGCGTCGTGCCGCAGGACTGGCAGCCGCCGAGCTCCGTGCCGAAGAGTTGCTCGTGCTCCGCCTCAGCGAAGTAGGAGAGCATCTCTGTTGGTGTGCCGAAGAAAACCAATTTGCCCCCCTTGTCGAGCAGGAGGGCTTTCTGGAACATCTGAAAAATCTTCGACGTCGGCTGATGGATCGTCACCAGCACGATCTTGTTGTGGGCCATGCCACGGATGATCTCGATGACATGCTCCGAGTCCTTTGAGGAGAGGCCGCTTGTCGGCTCGTCGAAGAGATAAACATCGGCGGTGCTGACCATGTCGAGACCGATATTAAGACGCTTCCTCTCGCCGCCGCTGAGGATTTTCTGATGGGTGCCTCCGACGACCTCCTTTCTGCGTTCATTGAGGCCAAGCTCGGCCAGCTTGCTGTCGATGCGTCTCTGTCGTTCCCTTCGTGAGAGATGGGGGGATCGGATGGCAGCCGCGAACTTCAGATTTTCCTCAATCGTGAGCTGCTCGTCGAAAGCATCGTACTGCGGAATGTAGGTGATGTATTGCAGGAGCGCGTCGAGGTTGTTGTAAAGCGATCTGTTATTGAACAGTACTTCTCCGGCGATGGGTGGGAAGAGTCCGGAGAGAGCGCGCAGCAAGGTGCTTTTGCCGCAGCCGCTGGCACCCATGACGCAGACCATCTCTCCCCGTTCCACGGTAAAACTCAGGTTGTCGAGGGCGGTGTCCCCATCGCGGAAGCGGCAGACAAGATCCCGGACATCAAGATTACGGATGATATTCCGTTCCTCCTCGATGATCCGGTCGGTGAAGTTGCAGCGCAGAACCTGCCCCGCATCGATGCGGATGGTGTCGCCATCAACCAGATCAAGAGCTCCCCGCACGGGTATACCCCGCACCACGATCGGCCGGTCGGCCTGAAGTACCTCAACACGCCCCGTCTTGTCCTGATAGTCACAGGAGATGCGAAGCGTCACTTCGCCCCCTATTCCAGGTGAGAGCAGGATGTCGTCATCTTCCAGACGGGCTGGATTGTTGGATGCGATGTATTCCGTCTTGGAGCCCTTCAGGACAAAGCGTCCCCCGAAGGAGCCAACGCGCCTCTTCAATTCCTCCAGATCGAGTTCACCGCCATCACGAAAAAGAATCTTGTCCGAAAGTTGTGCCTCAACGATCGACCCCTTGCGCAAGGGTATCCCGCACAAGGTCGCCCGGAGATCCTGGATCGCCTTGACGCGCACCCTGAGCCCGAAGGCTATTTCCAGATCACTGTCGCGACCGCGAACTTTTTCCAGTCTGACTTCCTCGTTGTTGATCGCCACAAAGATATGGGGGAGGGTGACATTTCTCTTGGCGTTAAAATAGAAGACAAGATCCTGCGTTGTGATGACCTGTTCGCCGACCAGTACGCGCTGACCAGGATAGATGCGACAGAACTCCGAGGGTTTCAGCAGTCGACCCTGCACGATCAGGCTTTTGGAGGAGAGATTCTTGAGGATGATGAGATCGTTGTGCCGGTAGGCCAGGAGCTTTTCCCCGGAGGTGAAATTCTTGAGGGCAACATCGCACTGTGCCGGATCACCGAAGCTCAGCATCTCCAGCGGGGATACCCCCTCGTGGAAAAATTCAGGATCGGTCTGATCGTTGGCATTGAGCTGATAGACAATGTCGATGGCCTGCGCCGCCATGCCGAGTTTGCCCATGAAATCATGATAGGCCGCCACCTGTTCGGCCTTGAGGCCGGATCGGTTGATGAGGTCGAAGAGTTGGACTCCGAGCAGAATTTTTCTGTCATCACTTAGTTCGTTGGCAAGCTTGCCAGCCATGGCGCCAAGATCCTGTTGCTGCTCGAGCGCCTGTCGGAAAAGTTTCCGCAGTTCCGAATAGACAGCCTCCGGGTAATCGTAGCGCAGGAAGCCAAGGCTGGAGTCGATTTCCTCCTCCAGCATTTCGCCGTCAATCCGGGTGAAGGCCGCCAACACCTGGATCAGGGTGGGAAGCAGGTTGGCGGTTTCGGCAATGGTCTGCGGCTTGCGTCTGATGCGTCTCCATCGTTTTTCGAGGGAGTGCTGCAGACGCGAAGCTCCACGAAGGACACTGTCGAGCGCGAGGACGGACCTCCGTCCCTCCACGGAGGAAGAAGCGACTGGTGGCGTCGCCAGGGCAACGCTGGGTTTTTCTTCGGGGGCTGGGAAGCCGGATTGCATCTAGGTGAAGGCTAGCACTCCTGATTCACTCGGGAAGCGCGTTTCTAACCGAACTCCTCTCCTGGTTAAATCGCTCCATAGCGCTCCACCACGCGGCGGATGGCCGTGGATCTACCGTTCTCGGGATTGACTTCGACAAGGACGCCACAGGCCATGATCGGGCCGCGGGCCACTGGGAGCTTGGAGGGCATGGAGGTCACAAACCGTTCCACCACCGTTTCATAATCACGTCCCAGGACGGAGTCCTCCGGTCCACACATGCCAGCGTCGCAGAGAAAAGCGGTCCCCTTTGGAAATATCCGCTCATCGGCTGTCTGCACATGGGTATGGGTTCCGACAACCAGGGAGACGAGTCCGTCGAGATGGCGGCCCATCGCGATTTTCTCGCTGGTGGTTTCGCCATGCACATCGACGACAATCACGCGGGTTTCCAGATGGAGGCGTTCCACTTCGGCGGAAGCAGCCAGGAAAGGATTTTCGAGCGGATTGCCCATAAAAGTGCGGCACTGGACGTTCATCACCGCAATCGGACCGTGCGCTGTGTCGAGCACAATGCTGCCACTGCCGGGAGTGCCGGCGGGGTAATTGATCGGGCGGAGCAGTCGAGGCTCTGTGGAGAGGAAGGGATAAATTTCTTTCTGATCCCAGATATGGTCCCCGGAAGTGATCACCGCAATGCCACTCCGCATCAGGTCGATGGCAAGTTTCGGAGTGATCCCACGGCCGTTGGCGGCGTTCTCCCCGTTGACGACGATAAAATCGGCATCGCCACGCTCCAGATAGAGTTTCGCCGTGCGGCATGCCGCCACACGACCCGGTTCACCCACCACGTCACCGAGAAAAAGGATTTTGATCACCCAACGGTTTTTATCGAAGGAAAGCGCCGGGACGATGTAAAAATCATTCCCAGTGAAGAAATCTCCCCTCCTCCTCGTTGTCTCTCTGATGGCAATCCTGCTTTTGGGCATCCCTTTTGGGCCTGTTTTGCAGGCGGCCTTCCTCAGTCCGTTGGCCCCGCAACCCGACTGGTCCAACATTCAGCATTATGCAGGAACGATCACCGCGGCAGAGTTTCAGGATCTGCTTCAGAAGGTCTATGTGCCGGATGGTTCCTGGCGGAAGTGGATCACCCTGAGCCCGTCGCAGGCGGTGATCTCTCCGGGTCCGGGTGCCGCACCCATCACGTTGGAACTTGCTCTTCCCGGAACCGCTCCCAAGGCCCCGCCCCGTTACTGGAAAGGGCGTGACGAGCGGCTTCCAGCACCTGGTAAGCCGTTGGCCGGGATGAGGATTGCGATTGATCCCGGACATCTCGGCGGAGCCTTTGCCAAGATGGAGGCGCGATGGTTTCAAATCGGCAATAGCCGTCCTGTCGAGGAAGGAGAAATGACTCTGATTGTCGCGAAGTTGCTGAAACAGCGGCTTCAGGATCTTGGTGCCCGGGTCTGGCTGACGCGCACCAGAAATGGTGCGACCACGTCACTTCGTCCCGGAAGGTTGGAAGATGTTGCCGCCGCTTCACTTCAGCAGGAAGGCAAACCGCCCACCGAGAAGACGGTGCAGAGCGAGGCCGAACTGCTTTTTTACCGTGTCGGTGAGATACGCAACCGCGCCGATCTGGTGAACCGGGTGATCCGTCCCGATCTTGTTGTCTGCCTTCATTTCAATGCCGAGGAATGGGGTGATCCCGCGCACCCGAGTCTTTCCGACAAGAATCATCTGCATCTCATTCTCTGTGGTGCGATCTCGGAGGAGGAACTGCAGCACGAGGATGAGAGATACAGTATGCTGATAAAACTGCTCGGTGGCACTCACCAGGAGGAACTCGGTGCCTCGGAATCTGTCTCCCGGTCACTTGCCTCGGCGACAGGATTGCCACCGTTCGTCTATCACAATGGGAAGGCAATCCCCGCCTCGGGAAATCCCTACTTGTGGATTCGCAACCTTCTGGCCAACAGGCTGTTCGAGTGTCCTGTTGTCTATTGCGAACCGTATGTGATGAACAGCACGCCAGTCTTTCACCGCATTCAGTTGGGAGATTACAAGGGAGTGCGGAAGGTGGGAGGGGTGCTCCTTCCCAGCATTTACAGGGAATATGCCGATGCCGTGGCGCAAGGGCTTGCCGACTACTATGGTAGGACGGCAAACTGAAAAGCTGAAAAACGAATGCTCTCACGCGGAGGGCGCAGAGGAGTGAAAAGAATCCTTCTTATTCTCCTCTCCGCGGGCTTCACGTCTCCGCGCGAACCTCTCCTTTTCTACTCTTTTGTTCTTACTCCCTTTCCTGAGTTCCCAATTTTCCCTAACCTACAGCCTAAATCATGAAGACCAAAGTCATCGCCATCGCCAACCAGAAGGGAGGCGTCGGCAAAACCACCACTTCGGTCAACCTCTCCGCCGCCATCGCTGCCGAGGGGCATCCGGTTCTGTTGCTTGATCTCGACCCCCAGGGGAATGCGTCCAGTGCCCTTGGGCTTGAAACGGCACCCGAGCAGAGTCTCTACACCGCCATGATCGGTCAGACGCCGCTGGAGGAGTTGATTCAGGAAACCCGTCTGCCGAATCTCTTTGGAATTCCAGCAGACCTTGACCTGGCAGGAGCGGAAATTGAGGTGGCTCGCATGGAGGAGCACATCACCCAGTTGCGCCGTGTACTCCAGTCAGTGCGTGACTCCGGACGCTTCGCCTACATTTTTCTGGATTGCCCTCCGTCTCTTGGCATCCTCATGACCAATGCGCTCTCGGCTGCCGATGAACTTTTGATTCCCATCCAGTGTGAGTATTATGCGCTGGAAGGACTTGGAAAACTGGTCGGAGTCATGGGACAGATCCGGGACTCCGGGGCCAATCCCTCCCTTGCGATGTGCGGGTTGCTCATGACCATGCTCGATGTGCGTACCAATCTCAGCGCCGCCGTTGTGCGTGATGTCCGCGCTCATTTCGAGGAAGTCGTCTTTAATACTTCCATTCCACGTTCGGTGCGGATCAGTGAGGCCCCCAGCTTCAGTCAGACCGTTCTGGAATACGATTCAAAAGGATCCGGCGCCACCGCCTATCGCCTGCTGGCCAGGGAATTTCTCGACCGACAGGAGCGAGGACTCTCCTTCATCGGCGCTCCCTTGGCCGCGGAAGAAGGATGAAATTTCAAGGACACCCATTCTCATCTTTTCCTGCTTCATCTGTCTGCTCCTCCGCAAGACTTCAGCCTAAAATCTTCAGCCTTTTCTCATGAGCGATATCCTTGCACTCTTCAAACAAACCGGAGCCCTGTTACACGGTCACTTCATTCTCCGTTCCGGGCTGCACAGCCGGGAGTTTTTTCAATGTGCCCTGCTGCTGCAGGACGCTCCCGTCGCCGCTTCTGTCTGCGGTGAGTTGGCAGAAAAACTAAAACCATTCGCCACCGATACGGGTGGTAAAAAGGCGACCGTTGTTTCACCGGCGGTTGGCGGGATTATTGTCGGTCAGGAAGTTGCCCGACATCTCGGGACCCGCCATATCTTTGTGGAAAAAGATGGAACAGGAGGATTGGTGCTACGTCGTTTCACGATCACTCCAGGAGAAAAATTTGTCGTCGCGGAAGATGTGGTCACACGAGGCGGACGGGTCCAAGAGACCATTGATATCATCAGGGCTCACGGTGGCATAGTCGTGGCTGCCGGTGCCATCGTTGATCGGAGTGGAGGGAGGATCCCCTACTTTGGGTGTCCGTTTGTCAGCCTTGTACAGATGACGCCCGAGACCTTCCCTGCCGATGCCCTGCCTGCTGATCTGATCGGTATCGAGGCCGTGAAGCCGGGGAGTAAGTAGAAAGTCGAGAGAAGGATGAAACCTGAAACTTGAAAGCTGAAAAGCAACAGGTCGAAAAATTCCCCCGATCTCATCCTTTGTTGAGTTCCACGCCTTCCCATTTATCAGCTTTCAAGTTTCAGCTTTCAGGTTTTGTTCCCATGCATCCTCTCTCCCGCTTCCTCACCTTCATTCGTTTCTCCCACACCATCTTCGCCCTGCCGTTTGCTCTTGGATCAATGGTTGTGGCTGCCAGATCACAGCGGGGGTTTCCTGGGTGGAGGATTTTTGGACTCATCCTGGTTTGCATGGTTTTTGCCCGGACGGCGGCAATGCTTTTCAATCGCATCGTGGATTGGGAGATCGACAAACGTAATCCTCGCACTGTGGGGCGACATCAACTTTTTGGAAAGGGTGCTGCCATCGCTGCCTGCGGCGTCAGCGCACTTCTGTTTATCGCCACGACCTCCTTGGTCAACCCGCTCTGCTTTCTGCTCTCTCCAATCGCAATCGCGATTGTCTTCTTCTATTCGCTGACAAAACGTTTCACCCATGCCGCGCAACTCTTTCTCGGGCTTGCCCTCTCTGTATCGCCTGTCGGGGCATGGCTGGCCGTTACCGGTTCCTTCTCGCTTCCGCCGCTGATCCTGGCAGCGGGAGTACTCTGCTGGGTTGCCGGTTTCGATATTATCTACGCCTTGCAGGATGTGGAGACTGACCGCAGAGAGGGGCTTCATTCCCTAGTTGTCTGGCTGGGAGTTCCCCGGGCGCTCGTGCTAGCTGCGGCGCTTCACCTTTTCCTGCTGCTTGCGCTGGTGGGATTTGGTTTATCGGCACATCTCGGCACCATCTACTTTCTCGGACTGCTCCCGGTTCCCTTGCTGCTGATCTACGAGCACAGGATGGCCCGCACACTCGATGTGGCCTTGATCAACAAGGCCTTTTTTGAAACCAATGCAGCGGTCGGATTGCTCTTTGTCATCATGACCACGCTGGATGCTTTTTTTCCTCATACCATCATTCATCATTAATTGGACTCCCTTGCTGGTTCTTTTGGCGCATGGCAGCGTTGTCATTCCTCTGGTTACCTAAAGGTAGCCATCGGCTTTCCGCCTTGCCCTTCGCCAAAATTTCCGCGCAATTAAGTCCAGCTATCTCAGAATGATGGTATCACAAATTCTGAAGGGCGGTGGGTTCCGGGAGGGGCGTATTTTCGCTGTTCGGCAACGGGATAGGACTCTCAGCAGGCAATGGTGTTGGCTGCAACTGAGTTGGTGGTTGGGGTGGTGTTGCCTGAGTATCCGCAGGAAGGGCTTTGCGAATTTCGACCGGAAGGGCTTTCTTGACCGGGACCGGTGTTGGTCTGGGTGAGCGTTTGAGCTTGGGAGTAGGGCTCGGTGTGGATGTGGCCTCAGGCATCGGAGTGATCACAGAGGGATAGGCTATTCTGTCTGAATGAGAGTCAAGACGTGTGGCAAGCAGGAGGTTGGCATCACCGGCATTCACATGATAGCCGACGCCGAATGGGAGAGATCCCGCGTAGTCACTCCCGGAATAGGCGGCGGTCAGTGCAGGATCGCGGGAGAGTTTGAAGATCGACAACGGATCTGTATAGACACCGAAAACCTGAATCTTCCAGAGATCGGGGCGAAAATCGGGGAACGGAATGCCTGAATCGTCCTGAAGGATGAGGGTGGACGTCTTGAGAAGAAAATCCCTTGTTTGGGAGAATGACGGAAGCGGCAGAAGGAAAGAAGCTGCCTTAAGGTAGGAAGCTCCTTCGCCGAGATTGCCCAACCAATCTAGAAAACGCTTTCCTTCCTGGCCGTTGGAGAGATCTGCCTGAAAGTAAAAGAGGGTCTGGGGTTGCGTGTCCGATCTGGGGTCGAAGCGGGCATAGGTGATCTTTACTCCGGGAGACCCAAATGGTTTCACCTGTTCCACCGAAACAATCTGATTTCCCGTCAAGGCAAGTTCCGTCATCAAGACGGGTAACACACCGCGAAAGGATCCTTGCAGGAGCTGTGGCTTCATTTCGCTGGTGATGAAGTAGCCGCAGAAAAGGGAGGTGTGAAGCGCCTCGCGCAGGGCCTTGAGGCCCACCGCCATCGTTTCGGGCGCTAGGGTCTCCGGTGGGGGAACTTCGCCGACCGGCTCCAACCCCCCAAGTACCATGATGCGTGCGTCCGGGAAAAAAGCATGGGCGTTGAGAAAGTCGGGTCCGCCGAACAGATAGCGGACGACGCCACGGGTCGAAATATTTTGACTTAGATGTTCTCTCCCCCAGAGCTGCATGGCTTCATAGCGAAGGCGTTTGCAGAATGCCCACTGCTCCTGAAGTTCCTTCTGGTGGGCGCGGTAGTCCGGGGATCGCTGAAGAGTGGCCAGGGAGCTGCCTGGAGGGAGGGGCATTCCGCTCAGAAACGCCGCCTGTTCCTGCACCGAGGAGGCGAGGGCGGGAGCGAGCAAAACTCCCGTCAATAACAGGAAGGCCAGAGAACGTAACATGGCGGAATTTACTCAGTCTTTCTCCCGGGAAGCAATCCACGGATGCACCAGCAGGGGGAGAATCATTGTTGCAAGACCGGCAAGCGTGATCCAAGGCTGCTTAAGGGCCGAATAGAGCAGGGCACCCAGTGTGCAAAAAATAAAAAGAAGTGGCGGAAGAGGGAACATCGGGCAAC
>Ga0302185_10003097_pt1 | contig 10423 bp, 10 predicted proteins | sample II_Bog_E1_1_FD_200231 | JGI IMG/M metagenome (GOLD analysis project Ga0302185, IMG submission 200231) | Peat permafrost microbial communities from Stordalen Mire near Abisko, Sweden - II_Bog_E1_2 | ecosystem: Environmental > Terrestrial > Soil > Wetlands > Peat | place: Sweden: Abisko... | reverse complement strand
CCCGATTGAACTTCCCATACCAGTATATATATAATCTAAGATGTAACTCTATTGGTAGATCGGAGCGACATAATTCTCCAATTGATTTGTTCCTACGGTTTCCAATTGCATGATGGCATTATTGACTAATAAATTTGTTGACATCATGTGAAAACTGGATTAATACACGTCAAGGTCTATATTTTGATCTTAAGTTATTTTTTAGTTGGTATAAGGTCCATCTTGATTTGAGTTAGATATATTAAACCGAAGAGAATATTGATAGATATTATTGGCTGAACTTTGTACGATAATTCCATAGCATATCTGTGTGCTTGTACTGTAGGCCTGATTTCGTATATATGTCTAAAAGTCAGATTCTGTAGTAAAATTGAGGACTGTTTGGCTTGTTGCTGTAATCATAGTGGATAGCTGAGCGACCAGAGGATCACCGATGGGAGCAAGTGCGACAGCCTGCCCTTGGCATTGTCTGTATAAAGACATTTTTACTTAGAGGTGCTAGCAAGATTAGCATTAGTGTAGTCATAAGCATATCGAGTGTTTGGTGGATCTATGAAAGATTGCTGATTGTAGTTTGTGGGGGTGTCCATATTCCTTATCAAGACAATAAAGAAGATAAAGAAGATGGGGATGGCAAACTAGAGGATATTACCTACTATACTACGCTTGTAAAGCATCCAGTTCTTGTAGAAGAGAGCACTGAGTTGTCCCATTCTATTGATTATAAAATAGACCTTTTTTGATGGGATTTTAATAGACATATCATGTTTATTTATTTTTGTATTTGCAATAATAATGATAAATCAATCATTAAAAGTCGTACTTCCTCTGGTCTTAAATCAAATCATGGCTTTAAAGGAACAGCTCAATTATTTTTATTTTGTTGATATTGTTTGATGATTGCTCAAATAATCAAAAATAAATTATGACTTATGAACTTAGCAATTTAAGTCTTGCGACTGAAAATAAAAACAAATTCAATGTCAATAAGCTTCACTGTTATTGATTTAATTTTTGACAATTTGTCAATATAATTTTTGTATTTTTAGCAATTAAATCTATCTTCTTTCAGTTGTCCTGATTATGAGCTAGCTTCTCATAAATATTCTCTCATATTCGTTGTGGCTATTAATAATGATACTAATATAACTTAACTTGTGATAAATTCAAACTCACTCATTATCAGCATCATGATTTCGGATTTTGTCGATTTCCTTCATGTAGGCCGGCTTGCTATTGCAAGTGAACAGAAGGTAGATGAAAGTAAGAAACGTCCATATTATTAGAGCGATGGGAAACACATTGTTGTGGTAAAACGCCGAATAGAATTTCATGTACTCTAATTGAATGCCTACTATCGCGTAAATTTCTGTGTTTCTGGTATAAGTCGGGAATGAACTGATGCAGAGCTGAATCACCCCGACAGAAGCAATTAACATTAGAATTACGTTAAACAAAAAGCTGTTCATCCATGTTTAATTTTCCTTCATGGGGTGGAAACGGCAACAACAAGGGATGCGGATTCCAAATTTCACAGTACCCTTCTGCATGCACCATAGCATGTAGAGACAAAAGTATGCGAATATTCCAGTTGCGATAAAACCTGCGTTACCTCCATCCAGCGACATTAAAAACTCGTTTAAAAATGGAATGAGCGGGCGATTGAGAAATCCTTTGGCAATGTTACCAAAAATGCTGAATGAGGAAAAAAATACATCTGCAGTATCCATATAAGCGAGGTTATAAAGAATATTACTCCAAGGATGAGTTTAAGGACAGGAATGACGGGATTAGTATCAGCGTATTTCAGTTATAAGTTAAAAATTTACACTTCATCTGATAAGGCTGAGAACTTTGCTTTAAATTCAGTCAGTTTGTTACCTACTTCACGCTTGCCTCGCCATCTGTCAAACCAGCCAGCCTCTTCATCCTTGCCGCTTTCTTAGTCAGTTTTTTTTAATTATTAGCCTTCCTTTATCATTGATGAAATTGCTGTTGCGAGGTTGTTCTTTGTCTTTTTCATCTCGTCCGTCCTTCTTGCAATAGGTCGATGTCTGAATTAGTTAATCATATCGATTGGTAATGAAAAAAGACCCACTCCCCCGAATATTACTAAAAGAATCCATCCGAACCAAGACATGAGAGCAATAACATAAACCGCAAAAGAAGCCTACAGTTCCATTGTGATATCTCCTTAAACCTGGATGACGCTTGCCACTTTGAAGTTATCAGTAAAGGAAGTCTGTCCGTTTGCATCGACAGTATGTATAGGAAGTTCGACATACTTAAGGTAGTTCCAACTGATAAAAAGCACGAGTATGGAAATGATGTTGGCAGCTAAAGTGTAAAGCAACCCTTTGACTAGTCTTTTGCAAAACCCTTCTTCTTCGTCAGTCTCGTAGAAAAATAGGGCGAATGGCATGAGAAGGCAGATGAAAGATAGCACCAGCAAATAGATAAAATACCAGAAGCTTTTCATATCGATGCCATTACTGTCGAGCGCGGAAACATTCGCTACGTCAAGTGGGACCATTAGGGCCTGTGCCTGACACATTGTTAGTCCCACTACCACCAATATTTTGCAATAGACAGCTGTGCCAAACCCCTTATCGTCAGTGTGTACATAGAGAGCTAGAATATAGAGGTTTATTGCGAGCAGGATGATCACAAAGATGATAGCCAGTGCGATAAGCAGTCCGTTGTTCATATTCGGATTGATTTTTAAATACGGTCATTTAAATAGAAGTGACAGCAAATAGAGTTTTACAATAAATCAAAATGCTACGCTAAACACTTAGTACTCGATCACTTTGAAAAGGGTGTCTTTTGTAACCACACTAAAAGCAGCATATTTTTTTATTCCTGTTATAAGGACTCTTTGATCACTTGTAGTAATTAGGGAAATTGCTCCAACCTCTATTTTGAGGCTCATTTCTGTAAATATACGTTCTTTTCTTTGGTATACGGTCCTTGGCGCGACTATCAGAGCAGAGTTATGGAAGAAGCTAATCTAACTCTGTTAAAAATCCTTTTTATGAATGAAAGCTATTGTAAAGTTCAAACTTAATTTTATATCGGAATGTTATATAAATAATACATATGAACCTAACCATTTTCGATTCCTATTCAAAACTGAAACCTAGAGCAAATACCCCCTTAGCCCCCGGCTCATCCAACAGCAGTCATGTTCATTCTGTAAGAGCATTGCCTCCAAAGTACAATCAAAAACCAAACATACAACCAAATTGTACCACCTCTTTTTTTGGCACTTGTGTGGAGCCCAAGTAAATATAAAATAGCGATCAAGATGAAATATTATTGAAAGGGAAAATGGTTAATAATAGCCACTTAAATATTGCTCTTTAACAAAAAGATGAGGCAAGGTCTTCAGGCCGCAAGCAGAAACTCTCACTGAGCAGAAAGCAGTCGAAAGATTCCCATCATATGAATGTAACCCCCCTTAAAAACAAAGTATAGCAAGGATAAGTTAAACAACTTTCAGCCAATAAATTCTATTCTGAATAAGTGAAAAAAAACGGAGAATCTCATAGTAAGACCCAAAAGATTAATATCTACAATGTGAGATCAGAACCCAAAAAAGAGTCCTCTTAGACCATCACCAGCTTACAGATGAAGGAATCTATTAAATTGTCAACTAATATGGCCTCAGCTAATGCTAACTCTCTCAAGAAAGAGGACGATTCGGCCAAAAAGCCTAAGCTTACTCTTAGTAACAACTTTAAATCGCAAATGCAGGAACCAAAGGACAGTAAGCAGGATATTTCTGAGTTCAATCCAAATTTTATAATAAACCGTCAGTCAGTGCCAAAGACGAATAGTCAATCTGTAATGATAGAGTAGTCCTTTATGACTGCCAGACTAAAGAATATCTATGGAGAAATGAGTAATACTTAAGATTTGTATAGTCCCAGTAGCAACATTGCACTCTACAATAACCTAACTGGAGGATAAAGATAAATGATAAGTTGTGTCAAAAATCATGAGAATGGATCATAGCCTGAAGTTGAGAAATATCGGTCCCATGATAACTCAGTCAATTATTCCAATGGCTCCATTCATCAAGATACCAGCATTCAGAGGAATAATAATTAGGTTTTAATAGAAAATGATTAGCGTCGAGATGTCATCAATGATTTTAGTGGCTTTCAGCCTGAATCCAAGGAGAAAAGATGGATAGGCTCATATGCTAAGACAATTAAAACATTCAATGATGACAACAGATCAGAAGAAGAGTCAGTTGTGTTAGAACACTTTAAAAACTAAGGCGGCTTCATGACGTGCCTTCCTTTGAATAGAGGCAGTATCAAAGACAACAGTGGAGAAGATGCCCTGGAAATATATCGCAGGAGATATAGCTCATTCGGAGAAGATAGCGGTGAAGGCTTATCTGCCTATAGGGATAGATTGACTCGATACGTAAACCAACCAATAGAAGAAGATGCAAACGATGAAGAGCGGTAGTCATGAGCTTATGATTAATGCTTTTTCTTTTCTATTTCTAATTAACACTAACTGTTAATGTCCCTGCAGATTTCGCTGCTAATAGTTTTTGCAGTAATTAATTTAATATAAATTCAGATGGAGGTAACATTTTTAATGAATTTCAAAGGATAATCTTGGGGTTCGAGCATCAAACTGAGGATGAATGTTTCTCACTGGTTTCAATATATATTTTTATCGCTAATACTACGAGCTGATTCAAGATTAATATTAATAAACTCATCAAATAAAATTATTCCTATCGATGGCAAACATTCGCGACCTGCAAAAGCTTCGAGGAACAAAAAATCTATCACTATTTGCTCAAACTAACTATATTCAGCAGTTGAACCCTGAGAGTAGGAAATCTTATTACTAACCCTTCCTTGAAAGGACTCCAGTACTGTCTTCTCGCTCTCCTCAAAAATACAGGGATCCTTAAGAGAGAAGCAAAAGTCCATCCCGCCTCCAGATTCATCGCCGGGGAGGTAGTTATGGATTGAATAACAACTAGGACAAAAATCCAGTCATTTTTCAAAATCCACGCATGTCTCTGTACTTTTCCTTTAACTCTAGATACAGTTTTTCTATGAAACCTCTCTAATACAAGAAAAAATAAGCAACCCCAAATGACTTGCCTTTGTCAGACCTCGTCGACAGAAGAGACAAAGATAATTTCTTTCAGATGAACGAGGTGCCCTTCGCACGTAAGAAGAGTGTTTTATCATCTTCTCCTTCCAAAACGATGGAGGTTTCTAAGAAAATGTTTAATGTGCTCTATCCCATCGGTAAGGGCGGCTTTGGCAAGGTTTGGAAGGTGGAAACAAAAAAAGGTAAGCAGATCTATGCAATGAAGATGATGAGTAAAGTTAAAATCATCAATAAAAAATCAGTCCAATCGGTGATGAATTAGAAAGAATTTTTGTCAAGATTACACCATCCCTTTTTAGTCAATATGAGCTCAGCCTTTCAGGATCGAGATTATCTTTATTTGATTATGGACTATCTAGATGGAGGGGATCTTCGTTACCACCTCGGCAATAAGCGTTACTTCAACTAAAAAGAAACCAAATTTTTTGTAGCAAATATTCTGATTGGACTTGAGTATCTAAACAAAAACAAAATTATTCATCGTGATATAAAACCTTAAAATTTAGTATTGGATTCTCAAGGGTATATTAGAATTACTGATCTAGGAATTTCAAGATAGCATAGAGCCAATAACTCTCAAGACACAAGCGGCACCCCTGGTTATATGGCTCCTGAAGTTATGTGCAGGAAGGAGCATTCATTTTCAGTTGACTATTTTGCTCTTGGTGTCATTACTTACGAATTCATGCTGGGTAAAAGACCCTACTTGGGTAAGGACAGAAGATAAATCAAGGAAAACATGTTAGCTAAACAGGCACAGGTGAGGATTGATGAACTTCCCTATAAATGGTCTCCTCATGCAATCGATTTCACTAACAAGGTACTTTCTTGATGATTTAGTTACTGCAAAGGAATCCCCAGAATAGATTAGGCATAAACGGTATCGAGTAAATAATGGACCACCAGTGGTTATAGGATGTGGAATGGTAAAAAATACTAACAAAAAAACTGAAAGCTCCTTTTAAGCCTATCGTACGTTCTAATTGATGCAGAGTATTGAAGAGGACTACGAGTCATATAAGGAGCAGATTTCCGAAGATACAATTATATAAAACGAGTAATAAACCCTACTGATGCTGAGAGACTCCGAAACCCAAAGTCTTTTCGATGGTTACCATTTCTAAAAGAAAGAGACCGAGCCTTCAGCATATAAAAAGACCTCCTCAACAACAACGAACTGCACGTAATAAAATTTAAGACGCAAATGATATCCATCATTTATTATTATAGGGTAGAAATTTAAATATTTAATCTCATGTTTTTGTTCAAGTGCTGCCAGGAGTTCCAAACTGGAGTGGGATATTAACTGGAGAAAAACAATAATCATTAAAAATAATTTGTAACCAACTTGAAGGAAATCGATCCCAGTGATCTGTGCCAAGACGAAAATAGAATCATCAAATTAAAAAAATCAGAATACGATTAACTCTATTCTGCATACTGTAAATCTGGGAAAAAATTTGTTGATGACGAATTTCCTGCAAACTCCAACAGTCTTGGCGAGATCGAAGGGATCAAAGAGTGTCAATGGAAGCGAATCTCAGATATTATTACGTCGCCTGTACTACTTGGAGAAAAAATAGAGCCCAATCAAGTCATTCAAGGAAGTTTAGGAGACTGCTATTTTTTATCTGCTCTCGCTGCGCTTGCTGAGCACGAAGAAAGCATTAAAACTTTATTTGGTAATCAGAAGTATAGCCCCTCGGGGATTTATCGAATTTTAGTTAAAATTCACGGATAAATTGAAGAGATAATAGTGGACGATTACATCCCCGTCAACTAATAAGGTGAACCACTGTTTTGCCAGGCCAACAAGAATGAATTTTGGGTTTTGATTCTATAAAAAGTATGGGCAAAAATTCATGGAAGCTATGCCAATATTATTAGTATGTTTAATGATATGTAGTGGGTAACCCGACTGAAGTGTTTGCCTCTTTCACTTTTGCACCTGCTGCCATGCTGCTCATAAAAGAAACGCATTAAGAGAGATAAAAACAATGGAGCCTTTTACATGATTACGCCAAACAACAATTTCCCATATGCTGCAACACAAACGAGGATATAAATAAAACGAGCAATCTTTCGCCTAATCACTCCTATACATTAGTAAATTCTAGTTGATTTAGCTAGATACTGCTATTCTCGAGGATATGGATGGCTAGCATCATAAGTTAGTAAAGCTGCGTGACCCTTGGGGCAAAGGAGCATGGACTGGCACTGCAAGCAATAACGATACCAATTTTTGGACTCGAATCGTTAATAGCAGTTCGAGACACCAATTTTGTAAATAGTTAAATTTATACGATAGTGGAATTTTTTGCATGACTTTTACCGATTTCAGCAAATATTTTTCCCAAATTCACTACTGTCTCTACCATAAAAATGGCAATTACATTTCGTAGCCCCTTCTCTGCAACAAAAAGAATGGCAGTTTGTTTGAAGTTTAAATTCACAAAAGGGGACTATATTCCTTTGAACTTAATCAATCGGATCTCGAACAGATGGGGCAATAAGATCGAAAAGAGGAAGGGGTTTGCAGAGCAACTCTTCTTCTCATTAAAAATAGTAAAAATGCTGGATTTGATTTTGTTAATGGACTTCTAAAATATAACGATGACGATGCCGTACTTACTGAGTTACTAGAACCGGGCAACTACTTATTGTTTGCCAAAATCGATCCAACTTGTGCCCATCACTTGATTCCTACTAAGACAGTGGCAAGTATCTATTCAACCTGCTTTACCGTATTATAACCGACATAGCAAAGTAAATACCCCAATCTTTTCAAATAAGTCTTCCTAAAGCATGCCAGATCGAACAAAAGAAACAAATACAATAATGGCTTAATGTGGATTTCATGGAAACTGCTATTTCAGCAGGGAGGATACGCTTATGTTGGAATGGGCGTGGATTCAAAGAGCAACAAAAAATTTGTCATTGACTTTTCGGAGTAGTACATATGTTGCTATTTAGATAATTTCACAAGATGAATTTCAAGCTCAAGGGATAGTTCAAGAACAAGGGGAAGCAAAGGATAGAAATCAACCCGGGAGAGTAAAAGATAATAATGGCTCGAGTGAAAAACTAAACAATTAAATCTTTGAAATTTCCACCACCGCTGGGAATCAAAATGTAGCTGATTGAATGAGTGTGATTTTCACAATGACTGGTCCCTATATAAATCAAATATCATTTAATGCTCGTTTGGTCTTTTTATGATGAGCAAACATCTACTTGAGTTCAGTCAAATCCGCAAAACGCTCTTTACTCTTTGCTGTCAAGTCATCTCTAAGGTTGTTTATCTTCAGCATCTATCGACGATACTGGTATTCCTTTTCAAGTTTGTCCTTCTTTAAACGCAGCCCATCTTCTTTTAATTGTTCTAGCTATTTGTGTAAAATCTAAATCTAGCGCTATTTATAAAAGAGGGAACTTGATCTGCGACTAACTAAACTGCCAAAATAAGTAGTTTTACTTTCGATGCTTCTTTTAGTTTGACTCTCCTCCACTGATCTTAAGTGCTGATCTTTAAATTTGCCCGTTTCCACCATGACGCCCTCTTACATTATAAAAATACTTTCTGTTGGATTATTTTTAGTGTTTTTCTTTACTGTTTTGGGCCATTTGGTGTTTTAGTGATTGGCGATGTTTTCTTTGTTGATGTTCATATCTCTTTTACTTTTTATTGTTGTATCGATATTGATCATTTTATCCATTGACTATTTCCTACTCGTCATATTTCCAGTCATTTTTTTAAGGTGCTACTTCCTTCTATCAATGGGCTAAATGATTAACACAGCTGTAAGGATGGTCTCCATCTCCATGTTGCACTCTCCGCAACAGTTCATAAATTTTAATACTAATATTATCTTGCTATAATATAATTCTTCAAATCATTGTCATTTGGGCAACTGCTTTATGTTTATCAGATTATTGCTCATACACACCACGAAAGCTATGGTAGTGTAGATCATATAGAAGGGAGTCCAACCTAAAAAGGTGTAGAATCGGATCAGGTTGTTACCAGCGATACATTTTGATGCCCATGGGCAGTGGTGATCGTATTCAGTTATGCACACGTTGCAATCCCTGCAATGACGAGCACTACGAGGTACCATCATTAAGCATTTTAAACATTTTTTTCTTTAATTTTAAGGCAAATTATCGGCAGGCTCAGTAACTACTCCTGGATCACTAATAGCAAGCAGCAGATAGGAAACACACTGCCCGATGCAAATGAAGTCGGTGACGAGTTTGAATATAATGCTGTCTGCACTGTTATGAACCATAGCAACTACCAGATAGCTAACAATACTAAATGATAGGAAAGCTGTCAGGAAGCAAAGATCTACATGTAAATAAAGTTACAATCTGGACCTAAACTGATTAAAAAGCTTCCGTCGTACAAAACTTTCATGTTGCCGTATTTACGATGGATGATTAATTATTAGCTGAATTTGTTATCGTCTTCATCGGAGTCATCGCGGGTGGCAACCACAACTCCATTTTTTGGATTGAATACCTAATTGAATCTAACTTTACTTAGGGGGTATTGTTTTCGACAGTTGAAAGTTCTTCAGAAAGCTGACTGTTCACTAAACTCATTTAATTTTATGGCTGCTCACAAGATTAATAGGAGTTATTGAATCCACAATTCTATTTAATTGCCACAGATAAGATTGATTCGAGACATAAATATTGAAGTAGAAAACTTGAAAAATTGATAAGCTTGTAGATTCATATAACTGCATTATATTACTATGCTCGACAGCAAAGATGGAAGGGTCATGACCCTTATTTCTCAGACTAAAGGCGAGGAAGGAAGTAATTCACTCTTTATTTAGAGTTTTTAGTCAATAAGGCCACTATAGACCATATCTCTAAGCATGAGGGCCAATACTGCTTCATCTCGATATGCGGAGATTATCGTAGTGGCAAATCCTTTTTGCTTAACTCTCTCTTTTTTAATTATAGTGGCTTCTAAACCAGTGCAACAACCTAATCTTGTACGAAGGGCATCAAGGTTTGGAGTCAGCCAATGGTTCACGAAGGTTTAAATATCTGGATTGTTGACACTTAGGGCTTTGGATCAATCGACAAAGATTCCACCTACGACGGTAAGATATTTCTAATGAATTTGCTCCTAAGCAACATTATTCTATACAACTCATTTGGTGCTATCGATGAAAATAGCATTAACAAACTAGCAATGATCTGCAGGGAGGCTAAATCAATGGATTAATCCACAGGACAAACTAAACTCTTCTGGATT
>Ga0302185_10003091_pt1 | contig 10433 bp, 4 predicted proteins | sample II_Bog_E1_1_FD_200231 | JGI IMG/M metagenome (GOLD analysis project Ga0302185, IMG submission 200231) | Peat permafrost microbial communities from Stordalen Mire near Abisko, Sweden - II_Bog_E1_2 | ecosystem: Environmental > Terrestrial > Soil > Wetlands > Peat | place: Sweden: Abisko, Stordalen... | reverse complement strand
TGTATTAAAAATGCAATTATGTGGAGATAATGATACTCTCGATACAGGCTGATCTTAGGCTTCCGGTTGAAGAGTACGATAGTTTATCAAATTAAAGCTAGTTGATTTTTTTTTACGAATAGTCCTTTCGATTTCTGATTATAGTTTAGTTTCGAACCCTACTATTGGATGGAAATGACGATGATCTGGTATCAGAATTTATGAATCATCAATATCCTTCTCATCGCAGAGATAGGAAATTTCAAATAATTTTTATTTGGCGATTTGTTCCTCTGTTTTTGTTAACTTTCCAAGTTTCCTCTTTTTGACTCTTGGCGTATTAATCATAAAGTGTATTAATAGTCAATTGGTTCTAATCATATTGAGTCGAAACTCTTATAAAAAATTCACCCTTCTAAAATCTTTTTTTCTAAACTTTCACCTATTATTTGATTATTTACATTTTGGATGACCTATGACTCGTGATTTTTATGAAGTTCCTTTTTCAACAAGGAAGATACTCAATCATAAGCATATGGATCAATGCTAAAAATAAGTGATTTGCCTTGACTTCACCTACAAAACTTAAGCCTAAAATTAACTTATCGAAAAGGGGTCAAATAACCTTATGACAGCTCTTCCCCATGATGATTGGATTTATGATGATCAAGCAAGATCCTTCCAAACGATTGTATTGTCTTACTAAGACTCTTATCTTTTAGTATAAAAGCAATGATGAAATAATCTTGTCAGATGAGAGTACCAAGTAATCGGTTGGCCTTGCAATTTCAAAAATAATTTATAGGATCTTAGAAGAGAGGAAATAACCATAAGTTATAATCAAACAAAAACTAATAATAGAGCGACTGGAGAAGTTTATTTGTCACAGAACCTAATTCATAGCGAGCTAATTTTTCGCCTTTTACTAAAGATTACCGTGAATTAGGTTTATCAATGTGGATTCTTAATTTTTCAAACCCTGGTTCGCCGGGGTCTTTAACTTAAACAAAAGAATATTAGCAATAATAATTAATTAAGCCAATGACAAGTTATCCATAAGTATTATAAGCATTATATATGTTGTGAAGAGTACTCCTGATGGCAGATATCCAGGTATAGCCTCAATCCTCCCTGATTTTTCCGATTATTTTAGTTTATATCTTGGAATTATTAAGATCATGAAGGTTATGTTTAATCCTGTTAATTTTAATATTAAAATAAAAGAATAATGTAAAAATACATCTAAAGGAATATGAATGACTAAGCAAAGCATATTATAAATCTACAGCTTTTGCTGAATGAGTACGATCTGGAGAATAAACATCTTAACAAACAGATTCTTGATCTCTTATCGGAGAATAAATCATTGAAGATCACCAAAATTAGAAGCAGTATAGTCAACCGAGATGCTTCAAGGATCTTTTAGAAAACATAACAAAGAAAAACCTTTAAAAGAGGTGGATAAAACAATAAAAAAGAATACCATAAAAACAAATATAATCGATAACCTACTCCTGTTGATAATAAAAGTATCAAAGATGAATGTTTACAGGTAGGTAGTCCTAAGACTAAAGACGATAAAGGTTTAATGAAGGCCAATAAAGCATAAAAATAAAACAATATTTCAAAATTACCTTATCTTTAAGAGAAAGATGTTGATGCATTCTCTTTCAGGGGAGACAAAAATACAGAGGATAATCTACAAACTTTATAAGAATCAACCAATTACTTGGATATGAAACAAACAAATAAAATAAATTAAAGTTAAGATATAAATAATAAAAATAATTCCTTTATTAGGACAGGCATTTAAAACAGTGCTTACTTATCCCCGAGTTTAAAATTAAACAGCTCTTTTTAAACTATGGAATTGAGGACCTAAGTTAAAAAAGAACAACCTTCCAAATTAATAAACAGCCAGAAAAGAGATGATTCACACTCTCCCAATAACAAACTGCATCGAAGCCATCACGCCATCAATCCATCTCCACAAATTACTCCCTCACAAAGCGAGAAGAATCTAATGAAACGTACTAATGCGAGCTATACAAATTTGATGAAGAGTGGGCAATCAACATAACAAAAACATCAATATGATAGTAGCTAAAAGCGGAAAAAATTTATTTCGATGATGTCAATGAAATTGACTCCTCTCCATATAAAGACTGAAGGTTCAACAAGATAATGCTGCTGATAGTACAATGATTGAAGATATATGTTTAAACTATCAATTTCATATCCAGCAATACCGTGTACAATTTTATCAACACTTTTGATTAAATTATTAGATATCATAAAGGATTGTGGAAGTCGATCCAAACTGTTATTGCGACATTTCATATCGAGTCAGTAGCGAAGTGGTATGATTCGGGTAATATGTTTGGATATGATTTAACTGACAGATTTACGCGAAGGAACAATCACATTATAAAAGTCTAACAGTCAAGGTTCATTTTATTGTAAGTAGTAGTATAAAGACAATAAATATTTCATTGAGGATATATTATTATATAATCAAATAGGCAAAGAATTTTTCCGTCTATTTATAGCAATGGTAGCATATACTTTAGACTAAATATATGGCATTAAAGGATATTCTCCGGATGGATAAATAATTATGGAATATAGGAAACAAATAGATTTGAACTAATATCTAATCCATAAGAATATAATAAAGTCACAATATAAGATCAACTTAAATTCTTAAATATAATTATTCTATAGTTTTACAGCAATATGAAATCCTCTCTATTCTCTAACTCCGTTACAATCTATTGATATGATAAATGTTATTAGTTTTTTAGTTCAATAATAATTAATATAATAGTATTCATTTATCGATGTGATTTGGTTTAAAACTTTAATACTTTCATATACCTCCGTATTTTTCATAAGAGTATTATTTTTGGACTCACTTTTTATTTATCAGCAGGATTCACCTTTTTTTATGCAATCTATTATACAATAATAAACTATCAAATATTATTATTCGAAAGCTCTTAAAATTATACTACTTCAGATATATGGTTGTTATAAGGATATCATCCAACACGTTTTTCTTTTCATTTAAACGCAAAGTAACATCAAAATTGATAGTAGCTTACAAGATATGAAATCAGATCAGTAAAATTAAACATAAAAAATCAATGATTTTGCCCTTGCTGATGGCGCGGCTGCTATCCCGGTCCAAAAATATTGACTCTGCAGAGAGGACAGGACGTATTGTAGTGAATCCACTCAGTTAAACATTTTTCGTGGAAGACATGCTTGCAAATTTTTATTAGTAAATACTCATCATCTTCTTTTACAAATTATGCGAGGCAAATTGAGCATTCACTATATTTTAAAGTTTAATCGTACTTGCACTTAATCAAAAAGCCATCCATAAAGTGATCAACGATCCGATCGTACCAACAGGCGATGGCTTCAGTCAAAATCATAAAGAGTCCTATCAAACCAGCACCCATAATAGAATAGATGTAAACTATATAGTAAGCACTTATGTAAGCCGTCTCCGCCTTTGATTTTGGTTTCTCATCTTATTATAGAAGAAAATAATCGTCACTAACGGGTTTAGCCATCTTCTTAGCTAGCTACTCACTCAAGAATAGAAGTAGAGCAAGGATTGAGAAAACCACAAAAGCCCAGATAATCTGATGATAAAATTACTAAATCCTTATCAGCAGGAAGACAGCCACAAAAACCAGGAGATGAGCAATGATAAAAAACTTAAATTTTAACTGTTAAGGTTCCTAAATTTAGGGATCTGTGAAGAGTAATATTAATCTATAAGCGCTGGCTGCAAGGAGCAACTCCACTGTAATGATTATTAGTAATTTTTTCGTACTCATTATTATATTGTAAATAATTATCAGTTCTATAATACAAAATAGTCTTACCTGCAGGGGTAGTACTCACCAAAATGCAAACGGAAAAAGTGATTACATTATTGGCGAAAACTTGTTTAATTTAAAGAAAATATTAAACAGGGCTGTTCTATTTAATTTTCAAGATAACTTAAATGAAAATATACAAAGTAGAATTCGTTACAACTCTCAGTTATTATTATTTTTGATGTAAATATAAATCCCATCATGCCAACGTTGTGTCTTTCTTATAAATACAAAAAACTCAGAATTTTTCATTACGAAATAAGATTATAGCAGAACAGATGAATTAAACAAGAAAAGATAAGCTTTTGACCTGTAACGATAAAAAAAGGCAAGATCATGTAGAAAGAGCATTGGGTCCTTAAGATTTTATTTCCCAATTCATTTTATATAATATTAACTCAATTAAAAGCATTAATTATACAAAAGAAAAAATATTAAGAATTATATTCTCTTGTATGAAAATTCAAAAGGATAGTGGCAATGTATTTATAATTTTAATATTCTCCATCTGTTTATTAAGGAATTCAAGATAGAACAAATATACACAGTCAAGATTTAAATAAATTCTTTAGCTTGCTTTGCAATTATCTTAACTTTTGATGCTTTATACGACTGCGCTCAAAAATAGCTTCACCCATAAACTAACGATGGGCTTCACTTGTCAGCATGTGCTTATTAAAATTTATTTCATTTTAAGAAATGGAGTTGACGTTTTTTGCATAGGTGTGAGACTTACTCCTGGAAGTGATCTATTGCACATCACGACTGTACGCTAATCGATCATAATCTATAGTTTATAGTCTATTCTTCGGCATATAAGAAACTTTCAGCGTTCTAATTAACCCAATACTTACTTAAATTTGTTATGGCAGGCGTCAAGATCCTTATGGTTTATAATTTCAGTCTTCCCAATCTTATAATCTTGATTATATGTTGAATATATGGGATCTTTCGATGATGGATTAAAAGGAGAGTGATCATGATTGATAATTTTTTCGTCAGGTAATGATTTTAGATGAAGAAATTCCCTCCTGTATGAAGATCTAGGAAGGGGCTGCAAATTGATTACTACGTTTTTATGTTTGTAACGATAGCTTTAATAGTCTGATAATTTGGGCTCCTTATAAGATTATTTACCTTCATAATATTTATAGTACTAGTAGTAGCTTAAAAAAGAAGTTTTCCCTTGTTATATTTAGCAGAATGGAGTTATGCGCTCATACTTTTATGCTATCTATGAAATTTGGTGACGCCTTGGAAAGCTTTACTGATTCGATTGTTCTTGTGGGTGAAATCTCCCACTTTTCCCCTGTGTTTATTGGAGTTGATATTATAGAAGTATTTTTTCATAAGTTATGCTTCTGTTGTTTGCTCTGCAAGCAGTATTTCAATAAACTATATTTTTTTATTGAGTAAAGTGACTTCATTATATTAAGGGCTATTTTTAAGAGACCGAATCTACTCAATTAATTCCTTGAGTTCATGATTTATGTCTTACTTTAGAAGGTGACATACAGATTAGCTGAGATCACTTTTGGTTTTGGTCTAAGAAATGACTAGTTTAAGCTTTTTAGCCACTAAATTCGATATTTTATTATCTATTTAGGCAATTTAGTCAATTTTACTGTTAGATTTCGAGTATCTCTGGTTTTATGTATCCTTCTATTTGCTGAGGGTTTATAATTTTATTTCGTTTATTTATAATTTTGCTCTATCTTTTTCATTATCTTTTTTAACCAGTGGCAAACTAATTTTTATCAATGGTGACTTTTATCTCTATTCTTTCTATATCATTGAACTATTTAATCTTCTATCATTTAAAGTTCGCAGATGTTCATATTTATGTTAAGAGCTCCCATCATCAGATTTTGGCGAAGAGATACTATGATAATTCCATTTTTGTTGACGCGTAGATTTTAAGTTGAAAGATTACTTACGAATCATTTCAATGGGAGTATTATTTTTATATTTTTGAATGCGGCTCTATGACTCATATTGTTCTTTGAGAACTGCCTGATGATCAGTGCGTAAATGCATGATATTTCTATATTCAATAGGTTGATTGCGAAAGGATTTTACTGATGATTACTTCAATCGAGAAGTAGACATTGTGTGAATGAATAATTGTTAATAATATAAATGTGACTGATGTAAAAATGATAAATTATGATGAATGCAAATAAAATATCTTTCAGTTACACCTAACAATCAACACTGAATCATTAAAATAAGAGCATCTTTCTTTACTAATTTGACTTCTTCCATTATTTAGTGATGGCGTTATTGATTTCTTTGTCTTTTGCAAGGTCTTTCTCTAAAGTATTTTCTTATTTTCTGTCAATTTTATCATTTATTATATCATAAACAGTTTGATTATGAATAAAAGCTAAAACATTTATGAAAACTAATGTAAATAATACGAAAAGACAGAACAATAGCGTCAGCGTGACTTTAATCAAAAGAATTACTCCAAAATAATCATAAATGTATCGGGTATGAGTGTTAAAATCTAGATACACAGTATCCAGTTGTAAAGCAAGCAGCAAAAAAATTGAAATGGATCCAATTAACTGAGCCATTCGTACACATGAATTTCGATGTTTGCTGGACCGATAGTCATGTCAAACAAGAAATTTTCTATAAAATGAATCAGTATCAAAGAATAAATCATTTTCCGGGAATGGATATCTTATCGCGGAAGAATAATTTAGGAAAAAGTTTAATGAATTTTAGAGATCGCTTTGGTGAAGAATTTTAATTTTTTCCTAATACTTGGATGCTTCCCAACGACTATGCTGAACTCAAGTTGTATCATGATAATAGACATTCTGGAAAAGCTCAAACCTTCATTGTTAAGCCCGAGGCAAACTGCCAAGGAAGGGGCATTTTTCTAACTCGCAATTTGTAGAGTAAAAAGACATGAATTATAGGACTGAAGGGATAGAAATGTGTGGTTCAGCGATATATTCACAAGCCTTTTTTGATTGATGGTCTGAAATTCGACATGAGAATTTATGTGCTGGTGGCTGGAACTGATCCTTTAAGAATATTTGTCTATGAAGAAGGCTTAGCGAGATTTGCAACTGAACCCTATATGCCCCCACGAACTGACAATCTATAAAATAAATTCATGCACCTCACAAACTACGCCATCAATAAAAATAGTCCTAATTTCATTTTTAATGAATCAGTTTCATGTATGAGGTTAGATACTTAGAATGTGACAAGGGGCATAAAAGAACCTTAACCTCAATCTACAGGATTATCAAATAAATGGGCCATGACGTTCATGAACTTCAGCAAAGAATTGAAGATATTATCATAAAAACAATTATTACAGGATATCCCACTATTTCTAGGATACAGCAAACTGTTCATCCGTAAAACTATGCAAATGATATGTGCTTCGAAATATTAGGACTGGATGTTATGCTAGATTGTAATCTTAATCCCATACTATTATAAGTAGATAGCTGTCTATTTAGGTTAACTATACACCAAGCTTCACAACAGATACTCCTCTTGACAAGCATATCAAAAAAAGTTTAATAACTGATGCTCTAAAACTTTTAGGCATTACCTAATAATGGAAACATGCAATAAAGAAAAAGAGGGAGTCTGAAGTTATTGAGAGAATGCTTTCAGGGAAAAGGAAAAAGTTAAATTTGGACTAGAAAATAGAAGCTGTGAAGTACTTTGCAAAATAAAGAAATCTCTACGAAAGTGAACATCTAGGAGGTTATAAGAAAATTTTTGCAAAATCCTAAGATCAATTTCATTAATATCGTAAATACTATGAATTTGCTGAGAGCTTGTATTTTGATCAAAACAGATTGCTGGGGACTATAAACAGTAATAGTTACTTTTACATTCCTTTTATGAAAGACACTAAATCAGTAAAAAAGAGAAAGGATAAACGTGAAGTCAGCCTTTTTAATTCAGGCTTGTAACAATGCAAAAAGACTCAGGGAGTTCATTCAATTTAAAACCATAAGGTAGCACCGACCAAATCAGTTTCAAAAAAAGCTATTATTTGCAGTTCTAGAAATTTGCAGAATCCAATGCCAATTGAAGTTGTCAAAAACAATTATTTTGAATAAAGCGAACATATTTTTGTAAATAGCAACTTAAGAGAAGCATTTACTAAAAAGATGAAACCCTCCAAGAAGCATAAATAGTAAGAATGATAATTTAATTCTATATTTTTGCTAGCTTAACAAGATATTGATTCTTCTTCTCACAGGAAAGGACCACATTTTGAAAGGATTAGCTTTAACTGACTAAATTATCACTTAATTGATATGTGTTTTTCTGATATATTTGTAAATTAGTTCTATCGTTTTTTTCTTCTATTTATATTATATTCTCAATTGAATCGCACATTAGAGCTATTTAAATGAAAGGACTTCATATCCAGTTCCAAAGTATAGTAAGCTTTTTAGAAGGCAGCATCACCAATAATATAGTCAATCAAACAGAAGATTGTTTTCTTCTCAATATCGAAAAAATGACTTTTGAAACCTTCAAACTAGTTAATATTATCTTCACTGAATTAGAGGATAGCATTCCTAAAGATATCCACAGTGGTTTTAACAAGACAGTTAGCAAACTAAAGGAGTACTTCAAGATGAAACCGAAAACAAAAACCTAAGAGGATGAAGACTATAAGGTCTAGTACGATGAGGTTTCACATTATTTAGACAATCGACCAGAAATAGTAGTGAACAATGACTAAGCAAGAGGATAATTGTATAAATATTTGAGTTTAGCAGAGTAAAAGGAAAGCAACACTAAAACTCTTCTTGAAGCCATTCCCAGATATAGCAATGCAAATTTGCAGTTACAGCTCAATAAATTTAATAATTCTAATAGTCAAAGCAGTTTTGCTAATAATAGCGACTGTAATGCTCCTATGAGTAAAGTCAACCCCAATTTTTTGCCAAGTGTGAATGGTTGTCATTCTACAAGTACCTACGCTAATAAATTGAAGAAAACATAATACTCAACTACTGATCAATGCTCGACTGCTGATCAATAGACTCAAACTGAATTCAGTATGGATAGTCTTAAATTAATTATTAGCGATTTTACAAAGAAGAACTTAAAGACTTATGAGTAAACCTGTGATTTTGCTACATAAATGAGCGGTTTCTTGGACAATATTGTAGAGGATATGAAAACAGTAAAATAAATGGCTGTTCAGATAAATATGGGCTAGTTTTAAAAGGAGGAGAAGGGACAAATTAAAAAGGAAAAGAAAGAAAAAGTTATCGTAAGTGATAAAGAAGCTGAAAAGACTTATAACAAATCTAAAAAAGATAAAAAATAGAATAAAAAAGATATTAAATAAGTCAAATCCATTATTTAATTAAAAGAACAAAAGAATGATAAAAATATCTCATTGGTCAACAGGGAAAATGAATCTTAATAATTAATGCAAAAGCAAGATAAAAGTGTTGAGAAAGAAAGAATTATGATGGAAAGTGAAACCAAATAAAGAAATAATGAGAAAGGAGTGAATCGTTTAAGTCAATTTAAAAAATTTAAGGGTGACAATTCTAAAGTTGAAAAGTATGACAAATTAAAAAGATAATATCACCAACAAAATGGTGATACTCAAAATATAAACCTAAATGATTAAAAAATGAGTGAAAAGAAGACAGTTTCGAAAGAAAAGATGCCTATCAATAAGATTAATGAAAATAAAGAAAATAAAGACAATTCAGATGCTGAAAAGTAAATTTATTCTCAACTCATAAAATAAAGCTAAATAGAAGAGGGTTTGAGCAGGTTGGAAGGGCTAAATAAATTAAGCGTCAATAAAAAGTAAGCATTACTCAAATTTAATAAAATTGATGAGACAATCAAGTAAGCACTATAGAAGTAGGAGGGATTATGCAAGTAATAATGTTTGTAAAATAAGCAGTAGGCATCAATGAGTAAAAAGAAATCAAACAATAATACCAATTCGCGAGAGAAGATTATGTCAAATAAAGATTAAACTCGTATTGAAGCTAATAAGACCGCTGAACAAGCTTATATCACTTATAATTAAAAAAAGTTTAGGAGTTTAAATCCAAAAGAAGATGAGGATGAGGATAAGAATGCTCTGCCAAAAATATAATAAAAAATATTGAAAGTAAACAGGGCACAAAAATCAGACAGTATTAAAAGAAAGTATGAAAACTCTCCTTATGCCAAGTTATTAGTTCAAAATCAAGATCAAAAATTATCAAGATCCAATCTTGCCAATCAGTTTAACAATCGATCTCTTCATATCAGTCCATCACAACCACTATTTCTACAAAAAGATCTGAATCGTTCTCTTTATAGAGATGATATGAAACAGTATTATCCTTCAGGAGGAAAATAAAAAAATTGTTTGCCAAATATCCAGATGTAAAAAATATAAGGTGAGGGATAGGATACAAACGAAATGACTGCAGAAGAGAGATAAATATGGTTTAAGCAATAGAATGATAGATTGATGAATGAAATTGAAGAGAATACAGGTACAAAAAGAAACAAGGATCTACAATTTTTAAAAGTCATCAAAAATAT
>Ga0302185_10003084_pt1 | contig 10446 bp, 10 predicted proteins | sample II_Bog_E1_1_FD_200231 | JGI IMG/M metagenome (GOLD analysis project Ga0302185, IMG submission 200231) | Peat permafrost microbial communities from Stordalen Mire near Abisko, Sweden - II_Bog_E1_2 | ecosystem: Environmental > Terrestrial > Soil > Wetlands > Peat | place: Sweden: Abisko... | reverse complement strand
ATGGATGAGGCGTTTGTTTACCTGGTTGAGAATTACTACATGAAGGGCGATGCGACCTGGTTAAGCAGCGAGGAACTATCGAAATATACAGACAGGGCAATGAAAATAGCCCCAAATGTGATAGGCAACCTGGCACCGGAAATAAAAGTGCCTAATGTAACAGCTAAAAAAGATGAAAGCCTGCTGAACCTGAAAGCTAAGTATACCCTGCTAGTATTCTACTCCCCAAGCTGCGGGCATTGCCAGAAAGAACTGCCGGAACTGGACTCGCTATACCGTGCTGTGCTGAAAGGAAAGGGTTTAAAAGTATTTACGGTGGCTACCGAAGGCAGTGAAAAAGCCATAACAGACTTCATTGCCAAAAACAAGCTGGAAGACTGGACCAATACCTGGGACCCAGACCATGTGGGCGACTGGCGTGGGAAATATGATGTTTATAGCACGCCTACTATATATTTGCTGAACGAAAAGAAAATAATAAAGGGCAAGAGAATAGACCACAGCAACATAGCGGGGCTGGTGGAAATGATAGAGAAAAAAGAAAAAGCTGATAAAAAAACAAAATCCTAAATAATAAAAACACACACAATGCGCAAGCTGTTATTGACCATTATTGCTACAGGTATCTGCATGATGTGCGGGTATGCACAGACCTTATTCACTTATGGCCCTCACCCGGTAACAAAGGATGAATTTTTGAGGGTATATAAAAAGAACAGTATCAACAAAACGCCTGACATGAGCGATACGGCGCTGAGGAGCTACCTGGACCTGTATGCCCTTTTCCGGATGAAAGTGGCAGAAGCGGACAAGGAAAAACTGGATACAGTGGCATCGATAGACCATGAACTGGATAACTACCGCAAGCAACTGGCGAAAAACTACCTGACCGATGAGCAGGTAACCAACAAAATGATACACGAAGCCTATGACCGCATGAAAGAAAATGTGGATGTAGCGCATATATTAGTGAGCTGCACGCCGGGCATGGATACCGCGGCGCCTTATAAAAAAATAGACAGCCTCTATCATCTGATAGAAACCAAAAAAGTTGATTTTGAAACACTGGCAAAAGCCTGCTCGGACGATAAGAGCTCGAAAGATAATGGCGGAGATGTAGGGTTCTTCACTGCATTACAGACGGTATACCCTTTTGAGAACGCAGCTTACGAAACCCCTGTGGGCAAGGTATCAAAGCCTTTCCGTACACAATTTGGCTACCACATTGTGAAGGTCCTGGACAAGCGCGCTGACCGTGGCCAGGTGCAGGTGGCCCAGATACTGATAGAAGTACCAAAATCAAAAGGAGAAGAAGGACTTGCCGCAGGACGTAAACGTGCGGACAGCGTAGAAGCAATGCTGAAAAGCGGCGCCTCATTTGACGAACTGGTAAAGAAATATTCAGACGATAAATTTTCTGTAAATGAAAACGGCGTCCTGAAGCCATTTGGCGTAGGGCATATGGTGCCTGCATTTGAGAATGCGGCTTTCGGATTAAAGAAACCAGGTGATATATCTGAGCCGGTACAAACGAGCTATGGCTTCCATATACTGAAGCTGATGGATAAGAAGCCACTACCCCCTTATGACACCTTGTATGCAACACTGAAACGCAAGGTGGAAAATGACTCCCGTGCGCAGACAGCAAGGGACCGTTTCTTTGAAAAGATCAAGGAGAAAAACGGATTTAAAGAATATCCTGAGAACTTAAACTCTGTGACAGTGAAACTTCTTTCTGTGCCAGATACCGGCAAAAAAGGAAAGGTGTTTAACCCGGATGACTTTAAGCAGATGACGAAGACGCTTTTCACACTGGCCGGTACGAACTATACGCAGGCTGACTTTGTGAACTATGCAGCTACCCTGACCCATGGCCGATTGAACGGGCCTAAAGGCGCTGTGATACATGATGCCTACAATAACTACGTGAACAGCGTAGTGAATAACTTTGAAGAGCATAAGCTGGTGCAGGAAAACCCTGAATTCAAGAGCCTGATGGAAGAATACCGTGATGGTATCATGTTGTTTGAATTAATGGACCGCAATGTATGGAGCAAGGCAGCGAAAGATTCAGTAGGATTAAAGGCTTACTTTGACAAACACAGCAGCAAGTATACCTGGGAGCCGGGTTTTGAAGGCGCTGTATACAAGTTTAAAAATAAGGATGCCTACGACAGCGGCATGGCTATGCTGAAAGGCGGAATGACCGATGAGCAAATGGTAAAAACACTGAACAGCAAAACCAACCCGGACAGGGTGAGCGAGCAACGCGGCCACTATGAGTTCTCTCATTTTAAGGATGCAACACAAACAGAACTCCAAATGAACAAAACCAAAGTGATCACTTCAGCCAGCGGGCAATACACGGTGGTAATAGCTAAGGAAGTATTCAATACCCCGACCGCAAAAACGCTGGACGAGGCCCGTGGATATGTAGTGGCTGAATACCAGGACTACCTGGAAAAACAGTGGAACGAAAAAATGCGCCGTGAATACCCGGTGAAAGTAAATGAAACTGTATTTAAGAGCATGGTGGGAAAGAAATAAACAATTCCCGAAAATAATATCTGGCGCCCCTGTTTGTAAAAACGGGGGCGTTTTTTTTGGAGATTACGGCATGAAGGTTTCTACAACACGGTACATTCCGGGGTCAAATTTTGCGATAGCAAGGGCACGCTCGAGGTAGGGAGACGCCGTGGGGTTATTGCGCATATTCTGGTAGTCTTCCAGGCTGCGCCACTGGGCATACATGGCTACTTTAGTGCCGTCTATGCTACGGTGCAGGCTGGAGGAGATAAAACCCTCTATATGCCTTACGCTGGTATCAGTAGCCAGGGTGAGTAGATCTACCAACTCGTCCTGATGCTGTGGCTCACAAGTAAAGACGTTGATGAGCGTGAGAAAATTGTTTTCTTTAGTTATAGTGGTCATACAAAATGTATTCACGGATGAAAGTACAATGCGAGGAAACCGGAGCCGGTATCTATCTATAAAAGTTTAACCTTTAACGAGGCTGCCACCCATCTCATCCATTTCATCAAAACCGATCATGCGGTTCTGGTCGGCATCCCATACTTTGAGGCGCAGGCAAGCTGCTATGTCGTGGGGTTTTAATGTGGTGACCTTAGCCTGTTGCAATTCGGGAATCGCGGCCATGGCTTCGGGTAACCTGTAAAAAGGGATCTTTGAATTAAGGTGGTGCACATGATGGTAGCCGATATTGGCGGTAACCCACTGCATAAACGGATTGAGCTTCATGTAGCTGGAAGACTCCAGGGCTGCGTTGGTATAGCTCCACTCAGCGTTTTTCCGGAACACTACACCCGGAAAGTTATGCTGTGCATAAAACAGGTATGACCCCAGCATCTGGGAAAGGAAAAACGGCAGAAAAAAAGTAAGGAACCAAGTAAGCCAGCCAAAGTGGATGAACAAGTATACAGCCACCGCAACATGAATGATGAGCACCACAAGGGAATCCCAGTGGCGGCGGAAGCTGCTTAAAAAAGACTGGATACACATACCAAACATAAACGTGGTAAAGTATGCAAAAAACATATTTATGGGATGCCTGATGGCGAGGTAAACCATGCGCTCATTTTTGCTGGCCTCCGCAAATTTCTGGCGGGTCATAATGGGAAATGAACCGATGCTTGCACTGAAAAGTTTTGCATTGTGATTGTGGTGATGGTCGTGAGAGCGCTTCCAGATATTGGGCGGAGTGATCATGTATATGCCGAAGAGGGTGAAGATCGCATTTGCAAGTGGCGCTTTACGCAGTATGGTATGGTGCTGATAATCATGGAATATGATGAAAAACCGGGACAGCATCATAGCGGTAAAGACACTGGCTGCAATCCTGAACAAAATACCTACAGCAGCCGGCATACCAAGGTATTGAGGCACAAACGGCATGGAACAAAATATGGCACCAACAAGCAATAAAAACGAAGTAATAGTAACATACCAGCTCTTCCACCGTATCTCTTTAGCGAATGGTTTGGTAGCCAGAATGAGTTCTTTCCCTGTAAGCATGCACAAATTTAAGGAACATTGTGAAATAATAATAACAGAGTGTAAAGGATATGTGTTAAAACATTTTTTGTTATACGTTAAGCCTAAATTGAAAAAGCTTAAAGTTAAAATCAAAAAATACGTAAACACGTTGTTTTAGTTAGTCCCGCAACTGTTCTGTTAGGTGTGTTAATTGTGATAGGCATAGCTTAAAACCAGTATTACCAGTCGTTGCGCAATAACATAGCCCTTGCAACAAAATAGTACACGAGGCACCACCCCACTGCTACCAATGCATAAGTATGCATGGAAAAAGATGGCGAAGCAGACATCATAGGTTTTATCATTTGTGGAAACGGGAAAGGCAATAATTCATCGCTGGCCTGGAGGGGAAGAAAATTACCGTAGGACTTATCAGCATAGTTATTGACCACAGCTTTAAGGATCGTTTCAATGATAGTGGAATACAATAAAAAAAGGCCAATGGCCAGGCCGCTTCTTTTGATCCATATGGCAATGAACAATGCAAAACCAAGATAATCGAGAGACAGCAGGAAAAAATAGGCCATTTGGTGAAAGCCGGTAAAAAAACCGGTCAATGAACCGGACTGGCTCAACCTTAAAACGGCACCAAGCAAGACAACGAATAAGGAAGAAAAAATACTGAGCATAACAACCACCAATACCTTACTGTGAAAAAACTGCTGTCTTTTCCAGCCATCTATCACGTTCTGGCGGTTAGTGCGGTAAGTATATTCATTGGTTGTTAAAATGATGACGAGTATTGATATGAAAATGATGAACAGGCTACCCCAATAACCCAGGTTGCTCCATGCCTGTGGAAATGAATAATCGGAATTGACGATACTTATCCCATGATTTTTCTTGCTGTTGCCCAGCATAATATTGCCCTTCATGGCCTCATAGTTCCACAAAAAAAGGAGCACAACGAAAAACCCTATGAGTATCCAGAAGGTGCGGTAACGCTTTATTTTAAGCCATTCAATAGCGAGTAGTTTCATTTTTAATTATTAGTAAGCTCCATAAACTTAGTTTCAAGGCTTTTCTTCCTGAGCATTAAATGAGAAAGGGTTATGCCTTTGCTGATGCAAAATTCATTGACCTGTAAGGGTGTTATAGCGGGGGCACATGTGAGCAGTATAGTATTGTTCACTACATTCATCTTCTTTATCCCGGTCATCTCCGTTAGTGCCTGCCGCAGTCTTTCGATATCGCCGGCACTCACCTCTACCTGGTCTTCACTGAGCAATACTTCGTTTACAGGGCCATCCAGCAGGAGCTCGCCTTTTTTGAGGATCGCTACATGGGTGCATACCTTTTCGACCTCATCGAGCAGATGGCTGGCAATGATGATGGTAAACCCTTCCCGGTTCAAGGCCAGTATCAGCTCCCTGATCTCTGCTATGCCTGCAGGGTCCAGCCCATTGGTGGGCTCATCCAGCACCAGCACCTTCGGCCTGCCCAGTAGTGCAGCGCCTATTGCAAGACGCTGCTTCATACCCAGTGAAAAAGTCTGGAAGCGGCTGTCCTTACGTTCGAACAGGCCTACCTGCTTTAAAACCCGGTCGCGGTCATCCTTACCCCTGCCGCTGATAGCAGATGTGATCTCGAGATTATTCCATGCCGAGAGGTAATGATAAAAATTGGGGGTCTCCAGCAACGCACCTATCTGTTGCCGGGCAGCATTGTTGGGCATACCGTTAAACCAATTATAGCTGCCAGACTTTGCTTTCAACACGTCAAGGACTATCCCAAGCAATGTGGTTTTGCCACTGCCATTTGGCCCGAGGACGCCAAATACACTGCCTTCGGGCACTTCAAACGATACATTGTTCAGCGCCCTTATGGGGCCATATGATTTGTGTATATTCTGTATAGAAAGAATGGTAGCCAATGGGAAGGATATTTATTAAAAATACGGAAAATAATACAAGTGCCGGGATATTTACTTCGCTTTCTGTAGCAGGTGCTCTACCTCATCCACAACTATTTTGATCACCTTGCTATTCTCATACTTTTCCATCACCATTGCGCGCGCCTTTTCAGCCATCTTTTCGGCAGCTTCCTGATTGTTCAGGCACCACTTTATTGCCCTTACAAAATCTTCCGGCTTGTGTACGCGCAGGTAATGCTCGCCGGGCCGTGCATCTATGCCTTTAATACCGGTGGCGGTGGAGATAACGACCTTACCCGCAGCCATGGCCTCAAGTATCTTCACCCGTATACCCCCTCCTGACAGCAGGGGTACAATAAGTATTTTCTTGTCGGCGATAAATTCTTCGGCGCTGGGCACTTCATCCAGACAATAGACACCACTGAGGCGGATCTTCTTAAATTCTTCCGGCATCTTCCGGCCAGCAAAATAAAACTCAAAGCGCGGTAACGCCTTATGTATCATGGGCCACGCATGGTGCAGGAACCAACGTATGCTGCTCTGGTTGGCTATCCAGTCCATGGCACCGAGGTGATAGCCCACCCACCTTTCGTTATGCGATGGCTGTATCTTCGCTATATCGATGCTGAAAGGGGCCACTATCACATTAGTCATCTCTTCCAGCCTGGTTACAACCGATGCATCTTTCTCTGTGATAGCGAGCAATAAATTATATTGCCTCCAGGCATCCCTTTCAAAATCCCTTACCCGCTTTGTAAGGTTCTCGAAATATATTTTCTTGAACGGGTTTCTTTGCTTAGATGTAAGGCTTTGCCATATCTGGTACTCAATATTATGCAGTCGCAGCACAGTAACCGCATTTGAACACGTCTTGATCTCTGACATGTAAGTGGTGAGGTAAACACTTTCCACCTGCACAACATCGGGTTTAAATGAGATCAGTACGTCCTTTAGTTTCTCTTTAAATGCCTCGCTGTAAAAGCGCCGGGCATGCTCGGGCTGGCTGCTAAAAAAGAAGTTTTGTAGTATGCCGGGAAGTTTGATAGTATTGTCTACATCTACCCAGTCAAACGCAAATAAATGAGTAAATAAACGCTTCAGTGATGTATGGGCAATGTGATGCTTACTGGTATTCATTGAAAGCAGGTACACCTGCCACCCTGCATTATGATAGCCCTCTATCATGGCATGCATGGCCAGGTTACCACCATCTTTAAGCGGATAGGGCACCCTATTGGTAACTATGAGTATTTTGCGTTGCGGCATTCAACCTGCAAAATAGCTAATTGTAATGTTTAAAAAAAACCTTACAAGCCCGAAAATAGCTACAAATCAATGTTTTCGGATATTGAGTATGATACAAATGCAGCGCAAGCATCTTTGTGCTAAATTTGCAACTCAATTTACTTCATGCATAAAAAGAAAGTAGTTTTTCTCGGGTCTAAGCCCATAGGTTATGAATGCCTGGCGTATATGATATCGCAGCAAGACGAGTTGAATATTGAGATAGCCGGGGTACTTACCCACTCCCGCAAAGAATTTGGGAACGCACACGACCTGAATGTGCTGGCCGGCGAGCATAACATACCACTGATCAACAGCCTGGCCGAGCTGCCGGAATGCGACATCATGTACTCAGTACAATATCATGAAGTGCTGAAGCAGGAGCATATAGACAAAGCCAAACAAATAACTGTGAACCTGCACATGGCGCCGCTTCCGGAGTATCGCGGGGCCAACCAATTTTCGTTTGCACTGATCGAGGGTAAAAAAGAATTCGGCACCACGATACATAAAATAGATACCCGGATAGACCATGGGGATATACTATTTCAAAAAAGGTTCCCCATACCTGAAAACTGCTGGGTGGGCGATCTTTACCAGCTCACATACAATGCCTCGCTGAACCTTTTCAGGCAAACACTGGCGCATGTCGTTGACAACAAATTCAGCGCAGTGCCGCAGGAAGCACTGACCGCAAAATATGGTGTCAGCCTGCACTTTAAAAAGGAAATGGCCACCATAAAAATCATAGACCTGGCATGGGATAAAGAAAAGATAGAGCGCTATATACGCGCCACATCAATGCCTGGCTTTGAGCCGCCCTACTGCATCATAGACGGAAAAAAGATCCATTTTACGGGACAATAACAAGGGTTAGATCAAACCGCTTTTTTGCCTGCGGACGCGTATCATTTTGAGGGCGGTAACGGCAGCCTCTTCACCTTTGTGCCCATGCTCACCGCCCAGCCTTTCCCATGCCTGGGCATCGGTATCGAGCGTAAGTACGCCAAAGATAACGGGTATAGGTAAGGTGAGATTGAGCTGCAGGATACCTTCCGTTACAGCCTTGCAGACATAATCAAAGTGTGGTGTGCCCCCGCGAATGACAGCACCGAATGCGATGATCGCTTCAGGTTTTTCATCTTTGTCTTTATAATGTTCCCAGATCATGCGGCAACCAAAAGGCAGCTCAAAACAACCTGGCACAGCCATATTCTCAATGATATCACCGGTGAAACGATGGATGATGCCTTCACAGCCGTTAACGAGTTCCCGCACTATCTTATCATTCCACTCGGTATGGACGATGGCAACCTTTGGCAACTTTAGTTGCTCGAGTAAGTGCGTATCTAATAAACTAAAACTATTGTGCGACTGTGCCATAATAAAAAATCCCCTTTTCGCCGTAAAGGTAAAAAGGGGAATGGAATAAATTGAGAGCGAATAAGTTTAATTAATTACACCCAGTTTTGCAAGTTCTTTGTCCATATCACGGGCTTGCAAGCTGTGCGGGTATTCATCACGGATGCGCAAAAATGCCGCTTTTGCGTCATTAGCCTGATTGCCTATTTCGTAAGCAATGCCTAAATGATATAAATACATAGGCGTAACGAACATGTCGTCTTTATCTTCCACTGCTTTCTTAAAGTTTTCGATTGCTTTAGCGCTATTGCCACTTTCCATATAGGCATCACCTAAAAGGCCCCAAGCCTGGTTAGCCATCATGGTGCCTTTACCGTTAAACGCTTCCAATGATTTTATTGCGCTCTTAGGATCGCCCATTTTCAGGTAGCAAACACCCTCATAATAATGAGCAAGGTTACCGGCAGCAGTGCCTTCATATTTCTTGGCAATCTTTGTAAAACCCAGATTTTTGCCATCGCCGTTGAGCGCCAGATTCAATGAATCGACCTGGAAAGCCATTTGCGGCCATGACATAGCAGTTGCTGCTTTGTCTTCGGCAGGGCCTTTATATAACTTAGTGTATCCCAGGTATCCGAACACTACTATAAGTACAACGGTAGTAACTGTGCTGATGACCTTCTTATTATTCTCATAAAAGCCCTGTAAGTTTTCCAGTGGATCAGTATCTATTTCCTGTCCTCTGCTTGATGTCCTTACTTCTGCACCGGGTTGGTTTCTTGCTGAATTTGCCATGATTACTTTTAAAAAATTATAATTTATTTTTCGTTCTTACAATATAAATTGCTGCAATATTAGGGGATTAATCTTTAATAAACGGATAATCCTTATCCACATAAATATCATTATACAGCTCACTGTCGTCCGGCCAGGGGCTCTCCTCTGCAAATTTCACAGATTCTTCCACTTCCGCCTTCACTTTTTCATTGATCTGCTCTATCTGCTCTTCAGTGGCCCATTTGTTTTCGGTGATGGTTTTCAGCACCTGGTTGATGGGGTCTTTCTCTCTATATTCTTCGAGTTCTTCTTTAGTACGGTATTTAGCCGGGTCGCTCATAGAGTGGCCACGGTAACGATATGTTTTGATCTCCAGGAAGGTAGGCCCGCCACCCTCGCGGGCACGGCGAATAGCGCGTTCGATGCCTTTATGCACCTCTTCGCAGCTCATACCATCTACACTATCGCCCGGCATATCATAAGCATCTGCAATGCGATATATATCTAATACTTTTGATGTACGCTCTACTGAAGTGCCCATGGCGTAGTAGTTATTTTCGCAAATAAATACTATTGGCAACTGCCATAACACAGCCATATTAAAGGTTTCGTGCAGCATACCCTGACGTGCAGCCCCATCGCCAAACAGGCAGATAGTAGCCCTGTCTGTGCCCTGATATTGCTCGGCAAAGGCTATACCTGCGCCCACTCCTATTTGTGCGCCCACGATACCATGGCCGCCAAAAAATCTTTTTTCTTTAGAAAAAAAGTGCATGCTCCCACCCTTTCCTTTAGTGCAGCCTGTAGCCTTACCATAAAGCTCCGCCATGCATTCCTTTGCTGATATGCCTTTTGCGATAGCCAGCGCATGATCGCGGTAGGCGGTAATGAGGTTGTCGTCATCGCGCATTGCAGTCATTGCCCCGGCAGCTATCGCTTCCTGGCCAATGTACAGGTGGCAAAAACCACGTATTTTCTGCATACCATATAATTGCCCGGCCTTTTCTTCAAAGCGGCGCATTAACAGCATGATCTCATACCAATACAAATATGTTTCTTTACCGAAGGGAGTCTGCACTATTGCTTAAATTTGTGCG
>Ga0302185_10003078_pt1 | contig 10472 bp, 8 predicted proteins | sample II_Bog_E1_1_FD_200231 | JGI IMG/M metagenome (GOLD analysis project Ga0302185, IMG submission 200231) | Peat permafrost microbial communities from Stordalen Mire near Abisko, Sweden - II_Bog_E1_2 | ecosystem: Environmental > Terrestrial > Soil > Wetlands > Peat | place: Sweden: Abisko, Stordalen... | reverse complement strand
TTAGACGCTGTTGGTTCTGGAGGTACATTACCCTACAGGTATTTCTGGAGCAATGGTTATACCACCTCAAGTATAACCATTGTACCGGTTACTACACAAACGTATACAGTAACGTTAACTGATGCTAACGGATGCTCTGAAACAGGAACAACTACTATTACAATAGGCTCCTTAACTGCAAAAACCGGAATGAATGTTCCTATATGTTCCGGAGAATCGACAACGTTAATAGTTTATGTCTCGGGGGGATCCGGAAGCTATAATTATAACTGGTTACCTGGAAATGGTGCAACAGCATCAATCACTGTTACGCCTACAGTAACTACCATATATACCGTAATAATAACAGATGGATGCAGTTCAACCGACACTGCTTATGAAACAGTAGTGGTAAATCCTTTGCCTGATGTAAACTTTGGATCGGATATTAGAATAGGTTGTGCTCCGGTATGTGTTCAGTTTAGAAACTCCAGTAGCGTAAGCTCCGGAAGTATAACAGAATCGAGTTGGGATTTTGGAGATGGTAATAGTGAAAATAGCGAATCGCCCATACATTGCTACACTAATCCGGGGCGATATACAGTTACACTTACCGTCACTTCTAATTCGGGATGCAGTGCATCGTTAACAAGAACAAATTACATAACTGTTTATGGCACTCCGATTGCTGCATTTGTTCCTAATCCTCAACCGGCAACCATTTCGGCTCCAGTAATTCAATTCGCTAACCAAACAGATACGAAAGATAGTATTGTCAGTTGGGTTTGGAATTTTGGAGAATCCGGTGATTCGAATACCAGCAATATCAGTGAACCATTTCACAGATACAGGGATACAGGAACATACAAAGTGACATTGATAGCGGTTAATCTTCACGGATGTGCTGATTCTGTTATACATGATGTGGTTATTGGTCCCGATTTCACTTTGTTTTTTCCAAGCGCATTTACGCCTAACAGCGATGGATTAAATGATGTTTTCTTTGCCAAAGGCAGTTATGTGAAAGATTTTGAGATGTCCATTTATGATCGTTGGGGTATGAAGCTTTTCCATACTTCAAACATCAATGAGGGTTGGGATGGAAGACTGAACGGAAGTATTTGCCAGGAAGATGTATATGTTTATATGGCCACTGCATCCGATATGAGCGGAGGGACACATCAATATTCAGGGAAAGTAACATTGCTTAAATAATAAAGGTATTTCTAATAGGATGATTGTTTTTTTTAATTCAGGTAAGGTGTCTGGTTTTTACAAAACTTTGCGTGAATCATTAAGATGATTCACGCAAAGTTTATTTAGAAAACCACCTTCTATGTTTTTTGCAATTTCCGCTATTTATTATTTAAATAGTCAAGTATCCCCTGGTAATAAGCCTCTGCAACCAACTCAATTCTCTTAGAAACGGCGTATCCTAATATGGAATTGTCTTTAGCTGTGAGTAAAAAACATTCCGAAGAATTATCCTGGTAAAGTGGTTCCCCATAAACCAAAGGCCCTTTGATAAGGCGTGTAAGAGCTAAATCGCGCGAATAGATTCCCTTTTCAGGTGTAGGGAGGCAATGCTCCGTAAGATAAGTGGCATCGGTTTTTTGTGCAAGAGGTACATTCAATTTGGAAGAAATATTTTTTGCAACTGCGGATGAAAGTTTAATTGATTTTTCAATATCAGGGCTAAGCAGCAACCTCAAAAAATTGAGTCTTCCTGCAAGTGTTTTCATATCTTCAGAAGTTATACATCCGGGAACAAATGCCATTACAAAATCCTTATCTGTTGTATGATTCCATCCGGCGTTTTTTTCATTCACATTGTAATGGATAATAACCGTTATGTCCGGTTGAAAGGCATTTATTTTTTTTGCCCTTGCTGCCATATCCACGGAGCCGAAAACATCGCCAAACAAAACTTTATCAGATAGATGTGCATTAAGTAAACGCACTCCCTTTTCCGAAATAAGATTATTCTTTATGAGGCTGTCAAGATAGGCGGTATCTTTTATTTTTTTCTTCCATTCAAAAAAAGTTATTCCGAGGGAGGATATGCCGGTATCAGTCCTTGTAAGCATGGTTTGAGCTCCAAGGCTATCGAGTTTATGTTTTAATAGGAGGGAAGTATAAAAAGTAAGATTTCCTTCTACGAGTTGTATTTGCTTTGTACTGTCAATGGCAAGCGTCATACAACGACTTTCTGTGAATCCCATAGCATAGGCACCGCCTATATGACCGGGATCTATGGCTATTTTCATCCCTTTCAAAGTATGTGGCGAACTCCTTTGTTTTATGGAATCTTTTTTAATATAAAATGATAAACTATCTTTTTTATCTGTCACCAGTTTTTTTAATTCCGCCTCAGAAATATTGCTAATCAAGGGTGACAATATGTTTACTTCTTCCCAATTTAAGAATAAGGCAGGCTGGTTTGGCTCTTCCGACAAAATGGAAATACCGTCTTTGTTTATGGTTACAAGTTCCTTTACTTTATGATCTTTGGAAAAGTAAGCTGCGAGTTTGTTTGTGTAATAGGCTTGCTGATTCTGTGCAAAACCACAATAATAAAATGAAAGAAGAAAAAACAGGCATACAAAGCTTTTCTGTACTTTTGTGTTTTGTTGATTTATTCTTTTAAAATGTACAATATCAGAGATACTGATTTTTCTTCCGAATGGAAGTTTACAACAAGCAGAAGTAGCGGTAAAGGTGGTCAAAACGTTAATAAATTGTCCACGAAGGTAGAACTTCATTTTGATTATTTGAATTCCTCCCTTCTTAACGAAGAACAAAAAAGTTTAGTTGCAAAGAAATTAGGCGGATTTATTAATAAAGATGGAATTCTAAAATTAATATCGCAGGAAGATCGGAGCCAACTCTTAAATAAGAGGAACACCATTGAAAAATTTTACCTGCTTTTGGAAAGGGCTTTCAAAAAGAAGAAAAGGCGGATTCCTACCAAACGCAGCAAACAAAGCCAGTTAAAAAGGCTAAAATCAAAAAAAATCCATTCGGAAAAGAAGAAAGCCAGAGGCAAGCAGGGCTTTTAACCGGTTCGGAAGTTTTATATTACATCCTTTTAGGTTTTTCTTTCTTAAATTTGCGCAAATTATAAATATGTACGTACAACAAATTTATACCGGGTGTCTTGCACAGGCTGCATATTATATAGAGTCGGAAGGAGAAGCCGCTATAATTGATCCTTTACGTGATATCCAAGTGTATCTTGATATCGCTGTGGCAAGGAGTGCTAAAATCAAATATATTTTTGAAACCCATTTTCATGCTGATTTTGTTTCGGGACATATAGATATTGCCAAAAAAACAGGCGCTAAAATCATATATGGGCCAACAGCAAAAGCTTCATATAATATACTGGTTGCTACTGATATGGAGGAGTTCCCGCTGGGGAATGAAAAAATCCGGATTATACATACACCCGGACATACCATGGAATCGAGTTGTTTTTTGGCGATAGATAAAACCGGAAAACCTTATGCCCTCTTTTCAGGGGATACTTTGTTTGTGGGAGATGTGGGTAGGGTTGATCTTGCCGCTAATGAGAAATTAACAAAAGAGCAACTTGCAGCTATGATGTTTGATTCTGTTGGAAAATTAAAAAAATTAGACGATGATGTAGTTGTTTATCCCGGTCACGGGGCGGGCTCTGCCTGTGGCAAGAATATTGGAAAAGAAACCACAACTACCATGGGGGAGCAAAGGAAAAACAACTACGCACTCCAGCCAATGAACAGGGAAGCTTTTATTCATACTATGGTAACCGGGTTGGCTGCACCGCCCAAATATTTCTTTATGGATGCCAAAATTAATCGTAATGGATATGAAGAGGATATGGATAGTTTGCTAGGACATAATGTTATTGCACTTTCAGTTAATGATTTTATAAAAGCGGCTGCAACCGGAAGCCTTATACTTGATACAAGAATGCCCTCGGAATATGCCAAACAACATATACCCGGTTCATTAAATATAGGGTTGAATGGCGATTTTGCGGTTTGGGCAGGTACCATTATCGATAATGTTCCATTAGTATTGGTATGCGACGAAGGCAAAGAAAAGGAATCGGTATTGAGGCTTGCACGGGTCGGTTATGACAGAGTGAAAGGCTTTTTACAAGGCGGTATTAATGCCTGGAAAGAAACCGGTCGAGAAGTAAAAAGCGTGCATTCTGTTTCGGCTGAAGAATTTGCGAAAAATATAGGGAAGGAAGGAAAATCCCTGGATATAAGAAATGAAATTGAAGTGATGGAGGGGACCGTAAAAGGGGCTATTACAATTCCCTTGGGGAAGTTGCAAGAGGAGTTGAATTCTTTAGATAGGAATGCCCATTACTATATTTATTGCATGGGTGGATATCGCTCTATGATTGGTACTTCTATTCTGGAAAAGAATGGCTTTTTAAATCTTACGAATGTGGAAGGCGGTATGAATGCTATTAAAAAGACACCTGTTCAAATAGAGATTCCGGAAATGATTTAATTATCCTTCAAACGTAAAAGACAGGAGATACGTTTTTGACTTAAGCTCCTGTATAGATTGCGTATAAACAGAATTGTCCGGTACAATTAAATTACGTGTCCCCTGCGATACTTTCAACTCAATTCCGAATTTAAAATAGGGCAAATAAAATTCAACTCCTCCCCCTGCTTCGTAATACCAATCAGTAGACAGCAACCTTACTGTGGCAGCAGCTCCGGCAAGTTTCTGGTTAACATCTTTTTGAGAGGCAAGGTCATTTGCAAATTTTACTCCGCCAAGTACATACGCTTCAAAATTATTGAGTCGTTTGGAAATTAGTTTTAAATCAATAGGAAAGTTTAGAAATACGGATTGCACTTGTTTGGTAACAGCAAAAGTATCTTTAAGACTTTGAAAAGAATATATTATCTCCCTATCCGTAAAACCTAATGAAGGGACAAATCTGAGTTTCAGATAGCGTGTAATTCCTATTTCAGTAACAATACCTAAATCAAACCCGGTTTGGGGTTGGGAACGAATTGATTTTAAGGTATCCTCAAATTTTTGTGCTAAATTAGCTGTAGGAACTATGAAAAAGCTCGCGGTATTAACAGCTATAATAAACCCAAAATGCAAACGTTGATGGGTATAAGCAGGAAGATTAAGAGTTTGCTGACTTTCTGCTTTAACTGTAAACAAAAGCATCAGCAAAACAAATATATTTTTAAAGCGCATTTTTTGTTTTAATGGAACAGGGTAAAATGGATGGTTTTGAACAAACATATTCGTATATAACGGTTATAGTAGTTTTTTATTTTCCTATATCCTCCTTCTTTGCGATATATATTGAAGTAACACCCATGCTTAAAGGAATAAAGCGTGTATCTGTAAATCCGGCTTTTACCAGTTCTGCTTCAAAATCCTTTCCCGATGGGAATGCAGCCACTGACCTGTTCAGGTAATCGTATGCTTTGTTTTCTGAGAATGCTCCGCCGATAGCAGGGCAAATCTTACTCATATAAGCCTTGTATAGTTTTTTTAAGGGCATATTGGAAGGTTCTGAAGCTTCCAGGATCAATACCCTTCCACCCGGCTTTAAAACCCTGTATATTTCAGATAATCCTTTATTCAGGTTTTCGAAATTTCTAACTCCAAAAGCCGAAGTTGCCAAGTCGTAAGTATTTTCGGGGAATGGAAGATTTTCGGAGTCAGCTTCCATTAATTCTATTTTGCCCGATAATCCTTTTTGCTGTACTTTTTCTCTTCCAATTTCCAGCATTTTTTCGGCAATGTCAATCCCGATTATTTTTACAGGCGAAAGTTTTGCCAGTTCTATGGCAAAATCTCCTGTTCCGGTTGCAATATCAAGAATGCTTTCGTGGGCATAGTTCTTTACCAGGTTAACGGCTTTTCTTCTCCATAAAATATCGATGCGCATAGTAAGAAGCCGGTTCATAAAATCGTACCTTCCGGCAATGGTATTAAACATTCTTCTTACCTGTTCCTTCTTTCCAAGCTTAAGGTCGTTATATGGTATTATGGGTGAAGTTGCGCTCATTTATTTTCCAATCATATATTGCTCCGCTTCCTCCAGAAGTTGTTTTTTATCTACCGGAACAACGCCTGTCTTTTCGCATACCTGCCCACCTGCCAGGTTTGATAAAAAGGCAATTTGTATGGGGGGTAAATTCAAGGCGCAACATAGAGCAGCCAGACTTACAACCGTATCTCCGGCGCCGGAAACATCCGATATATTACGGATATGCGCCGGAACTAATTTTTTTTCTTTTTCAGAATTGATGAATACTCCGTGTTCGGATAAGGTAACAAGCACGTTGGCAATTTTTTGGTTTTTGCGCAGTTGTTCGGTAACAGCCTGAACTTGTTTGAAATCTCCGGCTTGCACATCAATTTTAAGTCCTTCCTTTAATTCTTTCAAATTAGGTTTGAATAAAGTGACTTCACTGTAGTCAGTAAAGTTTCTTTTTTTTGGATCGACTACTGTTGGAATATTTTTCTTTTTTGCAAGAGCAATAATTTTCTTGATAAGTGCCGAAGATATAACCCCTTTGTCATAATCTTCAAAAATAATGACATCGGTTTTGCCGGCTTCCACAAATTTTTGTATTTGTTCCAAAAGCTTATTGCTTTGCTTATCGCCTATGTATTCTTCCGTTTCATCATCAATTCTTACAATATGATGATTGTTGCTGATAATTCTTGTTTTAGTGGTGGTTGGACGGTCTTTTGATACCAGAATGCCTGCTGTGGGAAGTTTTTTATCTTTCAATATTTTGATCAATTTTTCACCATTGGTATCATTGCCAATAACGCTGCATAAAATGGGTGTGGCTCCCATAGCCTGTATGTTGATGGCTACATTACCCGCGCCTCCCATACGGCTTTCTTTCTTGCTTACGGCCACAATGGGTACAGGCGCTTCCGGCGAAATACGGCTTACATCGCCCCAATAATAAACATCCAGCATCAAATCACCAACAATGAGTACCTTTAGTTTATTGAATGAATTAAATATTTTCTTTAGTTCTGTCGAATTCACGTTATAGGTTATTTCAGTTTTGCGAGTGCTTCTTTCATTCTTTTTAATGCTTCAACCAACACTTCTTCCGAAGCCGAATAAGAGAATCGAAGATAATTATCATTTCCGAAAGCTGCTCCGGGAACCAATGCAACAAGGGCTTTGTCAAGAAGATAATAACAAAGATCGGTAGCATTTTTTATCATTGTTCCCTCGAATGATTTACCTATATAATAGGTTATATCGGGAAATATGTAAAATGCCCCATCCGGTATATTGGCTTTTAGTCCCGGAATATCTTTCATCAAAGCCAGCACCCTGTCTCTGCGGTTTTTGAAAATATCTCGCATAGCATAAGTTTCAGAAGGATTGAGGAGTACTGCCGTATATGCGGCTTTTTGTGCTATAGAACAGGTAGCGGAAGTTATCTGTCCTTGTATTTTGTCGCACGCTTTGGCAATTTCTTTCGAAGCTCCCAGGTATCCTACTCTCCATCCGGTCATGGCAAAAGCTTTTGAAAGACCATTTACTGTAATTACTCTGTTCTTTATAGAAGCAATTGTGCCAATACTATAATGTTTGCCTATGAAATTAATATGTTCATAAATTTCATCGGAAATAATATATATGTCAGGATAAGCTGCAAAGACTTCAGCAATTTCTTCTAATTCTTTTTGAGAGTAAACGGAACCGGAAGGATTGCATGGAGAGCTGAAAATCATTAACTTGGTTCGAGAGGTAATTGCCTTTTTCAATTGGGTTGCGGTAACTTTAAAGTCATTTTCTATTCCGGCTTCCACTAATACAGAATTACCTTCCGCCAGTTTAATGATTTCCAGATAACTTACCCAATAAGGAACCGGCACAATTACTTCGTCACCCGGATTTATTATGCTTAATACCGCATTAGCAATTGATTGCTTTGCACCGGTAGAAACTACTATTTGGTCGGCTTCAAAGTCAAGGGCATTATCTCTTTTAAATTTTTCAGCAATTGCCTGGCGCAATTCTAAATAGCCTGATACCGGTGTGTAGTGGCTAAAATCTTCGTCAATGGCTTTTTTAGCAGCTTCTTTAATAATCTGTGGCGTAGGGAAATCCGGCTCTCCGATGCTTAGATTTATTACATCTATTCCTTGGGCTCTTAATTCCCGGCTGCGTCTTGTCATAGCCAAGGTTTGAGACTCAGAAAGACGGTTGAGGCGTGCTGAAAGAGTTTGCATATATGCTGGTTTACTTTAATAAAGACTTGCAAAGCTATTAAAATATGAATAAATGGTGGGTGAGATAGGGTTTTTAGCGAGATACTTCCCTTAAATATATAATCTCTTCCATTGCCGGATATAACCGCAAAGGGATAATATTGAGTCAAATATTGTGATTGATATGATAATTATCATATATCCATTGTGAGTAACGTCATGTTATCCGTTTGGTGTTTAACTCACTTTTGTGCCGAAGAATTATATCCTAACAATAAAAATAGAATAATTATGGAAACAAGAAAGACAATTATCCTGCTATTAGGCGTATGCTTATTATCAGGTCCATTGGTAAATAAGATACAGGCACAAGCAGATTCAGCGGCACCTATACCAAATAAAGCAAAGGGTGGAGCTGAAAAAATGTTACTCGCAGGGGAAGTTTTCACCATATGGCAGAATAACAAAATTAAAGGGCTTCCTGCCAATAATACTTTTGGCGCTGATCCATTGGGGTTGATGTTAATGCCTTTGGTGAAGCTTACCGATAGACTTTTTCTTGATGTGCAAGTAGAAGTTGATGCCAATCCGGGATTGGGAGGAGGAGCCTCAGTCAATTTAAATGAAGCCATAATTTATTATCACCTTGCTTCCGGAGTTAATGTTTTTGCCGGAAATTTTCAACCCAGATCGGGGCTCTATGAAGGAGTATTGGATGATTTTACCAATCGGTTTTGTACTACTCCGATAGGAATGGGAATCGGATCCGCAACACAATCAGGTGCCGGCATTCAGGGTGGCATTCAATGCGGCTATTCGAAACTGCTTTATCAGGTGTATGTAGCTAATGGCCCCCGTTTAACTGTAGATAGTACCGGAGCTACTAATGGGCAGATGGATTATAGCAACTATACTGATAATAACCAGGGTAAGGCAATCGGTGGTGAAATTGGATTATTGCCCTTTTCCAATTCCAGCCTGGAGATAGGTGTGTCGGGACAATATGCTCCAACAACTGGCGATGCGGGTTCTCCATTGGAAAATATAAGCAATAAAACAGTTGCCGGATATTTAAACTATTACCACACGTTTAGTCCTGTTATGGTAAGGTTACAGGGTCAGTATGAATATACTCAAACCCAAGGATATAATTTATATTCCAATCCTTCGGATACAACTATACTTGTTCCTAAATTTACCAATCAATTAAGAGGATGGTATGGTGGCATTACCTTCCGGCTTAGCGGTTCACAAAGTATATTTCTCAGTAATTTAGAATTGGGCGGCAGGTTAGGTCAACTAACACTTCCACAGGGTACACCATGGGGTGCTAACAACCCATGGAACCAGACAACTATATGTCTTACTTATTGGTTCACTTGGAAAACACCGGTAAATCTTGCATATGATATTATAACGCAGTCGGGTAGTCCTACTCAAACATCTATTGTTGTAAGAGGCATGTGGTTTTTTTAAAATAACATATAAAAAGTATATAATAATTTAATATAGATAGTATGAAAAACAGAATCAATATAAAAACAACATTAGCTGCTTTGGTTGTTGCTATTTCTTCAGCAGTAATTATTAACGGATGCGCAGTGCCGGATAGCATAGCATCAAAATCGGGCGCCCAATTATGGGGTGAAAATTGCAACCGCTGCCATAATGCACCGGACCCAAGGACCTTTAGCGATGACCAATGGGATGCTGCAGTAGAGCACATGCACCAGAAAGCTATTCTTACCGATGCGGAAGCTAAAAAGATAGTGCAGTTTCTCAAATCAGCAAATTAATGAGATGCTTTTGTTATTAAGTGATATTTGGATGGTTTAAAATCTCTTAATCTTATGGTGAAAGTGCGAATCCAGGGATTCGCACTTTTTTTATGCTTATACGGCAGTGAAAAATTAAATTGGTTTTGACCTCATTCGTGCCATTGCAATAAGAAGTGCGCCGGTTAAAAGCAAAATGCCTGCGCCCCAAAGATACCAGGAAAATAAAGGACTTCCGGCAATAAACATAGTGCCTAAGCCTTGCAACATCAAAAGTGTTTCGTTTATTAAAACTGCCAGCGTAAAAACAACCAGTGCAAAACGGGTAAATGGTTTTTTACTGTCCAGTATTCCTTTTTGGGCAAAATAGGCTATAAGAAAAAGCGTGACAAAACCCAGGAATACTAAATGAAGAAAACACATGATCATAGGTCTGTTGCCGAAAACAAGAATATTCACCGAATTAATAAAAGTAAGGCTTTGCAAAAA
>Ga0302185_10003073_pt1 | contig 10483 bp, 6 predicted proteins | sample II_Bog_E1_1_FD_200231 | JGI IMG/M metagenome (GOLD analysis project Ga0302185, IMG submission 200231) | Peat permafrost microbial communities from Stordalen Mire near Abisko, Sweden - II_Bog_E1_2 | ecosystem: Environmental > Terrestrial > Soil > Wetlands > Peat | place: Sweden: Abisko, Stordalen... | reverse complement strand
AGACCAATCTTTGTTTTAAATTATCATGGCAAGACTTGAAGAAATTGGAGATGCTTATCATTTTCCTCCCACTTACGTCTTTTCCAACGATAACAACCTTAAAAAAATTCAATAGTTTATCAGCAACTATAAATATAAAGATAGGATACAGACCTGTAGGCAGAACACTCACCCCGTTCTCAATTTGAATGGTAATTTATGTCTCAGAAACAAGACTTCAGGAGAAGTGATATAATTGCCCAATGGCTCTGGAGATTTTTATCATACTTCGTTAAGAAATGTTAATATCCTTGACAAGTTGCGAATGGACAAGGTTGAATATGTGGCTTGTGTAGATTGCTAGAATATGTTATAAACAGTTATTGATCCTTATGTACTAGGTCTGCTTGATATAAATAAAAGCGAATACGACCTCATGTACAAATGCACATATCCATAAAATCAAAAGGAAAAGATCTTTCGACGAGTGGTCATGCAAAATGATGTGCCCAAAGCAGACACAGTGCAATCCTTAAATTGTTATATGAATTATAACAGTAAATATCGGGTTAAAAACAACGAAAGTGTTTATTCTAGCCCAGTTTGGATGAATAGTCTTATTTTTCAATTGGAAAATGTCAATGCTATTCTAAAGGATGGAAAAGCAGTATCAATTTTTCCTCAGATGGTCAACTATAAAATGAAATATATGACCTATTGGAGTCCAGTTGATTCAAGTGAGCACACTAATGAGGCATGCTATGTTTTTGAACGTGAAATTAGCGATCTTTTGATTAATAATCTTTTTAAGAGCAAGGCAATCATGGTGGAGCGGTAAGAGGAATATTTACCAGTCATAACAGAAAAGAAAGAATACAGTTGGAAACATGCCTACGAGGAATACAAGCTAAAGCAAGCCAAAACAAACAAGAGGCCGTTCTATGAAATATCTAAATAAAATATTGTGAACAATGAGATTAACGTATAAGCAAAGATAGGTTTAGATGATCATTGAATGCTTTTGAGCTTGTAAAATATAGATATTGAATCACATATAAATATGCTTTCAAACTATAATATTATAACTTTAAAATATTATTAAGTCATAGAACAATTAAAATGATCAAAATATGCCCCCATATCGTTTTTTTGTCGAGCAGCGATCAATTTATTTTGCGCAGTTAACTTTTTCAATATAGTTTTAGAGCTTGTTGAGATTAACGCAGTTGTTTTTGAAAAAAGAGCATAGATGAGACAAATTATTGTTTTCATTATCTTTGTTACTTTACCGAAGGGGTCTATTTTTGGAAGCAGTTCCTTCGTTGAACTAAAGTTTATATACTTCCTTTTCTAAAGGTTCTAATTGAATGCTGTCCTACAGTAAATTAGTTTCATTATTAACTTCCTCTCCCAGAAAATCAACCAATTGGCAATGGTTATTGACTGGCTCACTCTTTTCTTCAGTGATTATGTGCTTTGAATTTGATAAACTAATGCTATCAAATGCCAACTGACTCTCTTCAATCAATCTTCTTAATTAATCCTTCCTATCATTCGAAGTTATATAATTGTCAGTATTTATTCCAATGGAAATTAATGATGTCCTTTTATTATTAAACCAATTTTTAATCGATTATAGCTCTTACTTATAAGCATTTCTTTATTCTCGTAGGCGATAAATTTTATCCATCAGCAGACCAAGGATGTTTTTAAACTCACATATGCTTCCGCAAATGCAATTTATTCCTGAGGCCATCTCATCAATATTCTGTTGTTTATCCCCGATCAACTTCACCACTTTGCAATGTTGCTTTTCTAATATTTAATTATTTTTGACCCTACTTCTATCGTTGCTGGAATTTATGCTTATTTGCTTGGACAACCTACTATCTTTTATGAATTAATGGGGAACTAATCCTTTGTCTGTCCTTTTATGAGAATAAGGTGTAAAATTGTTGCTATCACCAAATCTAGACATTTCGTTGCTTTCGAAAAAATGATATAAATAAAATTCTACTGTTCAATTAAATTTTATTAATAATATTGATGTAGTATTTTCTCTCTCCAAATCATAATATATTTTTAACAATTCGAATCTTTTATCCATTATTGTTTTATTGTACTGGCTAAAAGTTATTAAATATATATTGTAGAGATCATTATTAATTGTCATCTATGGATTTGGATGTACCGTGAAGGAGAAAATTTATGATGATTTTTGCCATTGTCCATTAGCTCAATGGAAATTGGTGATAAAGTTCTGTAAATCAGATTATTGTGATGTGGAAGTGCTTGACCTTTGGAGATAGGAGAAAAAGTCGTTATTTTTTATCGAATAGGGCTTGGATTAAGTTTATTTTCGCGAGATTTATTTGGTGAGCCTTTTACAATTAATTTGTCCTTCTCTTTTGAGCCTCCCTATAAAATAAATTTTGGCAGCCTCTATTGTAAAATTTTACTGCCCGCCTTACAAATTGGCATTTCTTCTACTTTAATTTAATTTTGGTGTTGGTGTACGGGGTTTATTATTGATCGACCTTTTATGCTTTGGGTTAAATTAAAATTGCTTTTGCCAATATCAAATAAGCTCTCTGGATTTGTTTCCTTACTTTTGATGGACTACTGAATGAAATAATTTTTTTCCTTTTGAACTTTACTGAGGGGGCTAAACTTAAGCGGACTCTCTCTTTTTGGGCTGTTTCTCATTGGAAAAGTCATCATTTTTTTCACTTGGTTTTGATGATTAATTTGAGTCAAAGCCTATGTATTTTGTCGAGATAAAGTTTTATCCGGTGTTAGTTTTGTCTAATTCTTCTTTCTATTGTGCAAAAAGGAAGGAGAGTGTCTTTGCTTTTTCATATATTACTCAACGTCAGATGCATTAGTAGTCTCCCTTTTAATTTCACCTAATCCAGGAGAAACGCATTTGCGATTTCCATTGTTTAAGAATATTGGACTTTTATTTTCAAGTCGTCCATAAGGAGATATGCTTTTAAGGTAGTTAGGTCGACTCACATTACTGGGAACCGTTTTAAATATACTTGGGTAGGGTCCAGGATCATCGTTATTTTTTACAGCACAGTCTCTTTCTCCAATTTCTCCATAAAGCAAATTTCTATAATCTTCTTTTGTCAAAAGATGGCTATCATGAACTACTTTTATAGCCTCAAAAGGTACTTTTTCCTCTACTCTTCCCCTAAATCGATTTAAAAAAGGATGGTTTAAAATCTATTGAATTGTCGGTCGTAAATTTGGATTTACCTTGAATATTTTTTAGAGAAGGTCAATCAAATTTTTGTCCTCATGCGGAAACAAATCTTTTAGTTCTTTATTCTTGCTAGTTTGGATTGCTTCTACAATTTTTAGAGAGGCTTCATTTCTTATAAAATGTAAATCTTAAAAGGATGGCTTTCCTGTAATCTAAAATATTTTTTAAAGCTGTGAGATTGTTGAATTACCTTGGAAAATGGGTCTTTGCAAAAACATCTCTGCTAATACGCACCCAAGACTCCATATGTCAATTCCTTTTCCATAAGTATTTGTAGACAATAAAACCTATGGAGCCCGATACCATCTTGTCGCCACGTTTTATGTCATTAAGAGCTGCTGGTTAGGCGAATCTTTTTTCAGAGAGCGAATGAGTCCAAAATCACACAACTTTACGTCACAAGTTTCATTGATCAAAACATTTGATGGTTTGATATCTCTATGAATAAGTTCTGCCGTATGCAAATAATTTAGAGCATTGACCATTTGATAGAATATGTAATGCTTATGAATTTCCTTCAGTAAGGAATTCCTCAAAGCCACGCTGAGATCTGCCTCTAGAAATTATTCTTAAAGATATATATCTTGGTTATTTGTGGGCTTGTGATAGCCAAGTAGCTTGATGATGTTCGGGTGGTCTAGTTTTTGGAGATATTTGATTTAGCGATAGGCTTTTTGGGCATCAGTAGGATTTCTAAATGCATCATATATCTTTTTAAGAGCACAAATGGCGCCTGTTTTTTTATTTTTTGCTTTCCATACTTGTCCGTATGCTCCTTGCCCCACTTTTTTCAGTACTTCGAAGGACCGAAGGAGTTTGGAATCAATAGTATCGTATATTTACTTTTTCATAATATAATAAAAATGTGCAATCGTATTGTGGATATATTGTTTAAAAATGTAATAATTGCTTGAATGTCAATTGATAAAGCAATGAACATAATTTGTGCCTTTACTCTATAACTCGAATAAAATGAATACTAAATCGAAATAAATCAATATTTCATTTGCTTTTCTCTTTTCTTTTGCCATTCCTTAAAGCAGCAATTCTTGTAGTCAATTTTAGATCCACATTTACATTTTTTGTTTCTTGGGTAATTGGGGAAAGGCTAGGTTTATTACACGTATTCATACATTTACTATGCTTTTTATGCGATTTCCATTTCATCAAATTGCTGCATTAGAAGAAATTATTCAGGGTCATCATACAATAAAAAGGAATACATATTTTTGTTCAAATTAGCCAATCCAGTCAAAGCTGGCATTTCAGATTAATCGTTAATTTCACGGATACTGACATAGTGCTCGAAGTCTTAGTGCTGAAAATATCCTAGATGAATAATTTATGTTGGTTCTTGAGTCATTGGTCTCACATTGAACTCCTATAGCTAGGTGCCCACCCCATTCTCCGCTTTTTCTCATAGTCTTGATGTAGTCTTCAAAAGTTCCGTCTTCTTCTTCATCTAGAAATGGCATAAAAAATTATTGGTTATTGATCATAAATCTGCAGGCTTCTTACCTCATAATTAAATGTGAATCCTAGTTGCCATCAATTTGATCGGCAAAGGCTCTGAATAAGCAATTCCCATCTCCATTGACATCCTTGAGTTTAATTCTGAGCGGCTGAATCTCTTTATTGAAGCCACTGTAATAATTATGGTAATCTTGACTTAATTTAAAGGAATCTCCTTTTGTCATTTTCTTTCGAAGCTTTCTCTTCAGTTATTTATCTGCTTTGCGTTGTTGCCGGGCCTATTAGATCACGCGTTGACGATCTTTCTTTTTCCCCATCGTAAATTCTTTTATTAAACAAATATTTCAATATTGCAAAATTCTTGATAAGTAAAGAATACACTGAAAGTTGAAATACTGATTTGATTTTAGAAGAGTTAAATCATCAATACAATTAATTTAGTAGTCAAATCAAAGCGTACAATAAAGCTGATATGATTAACTAAACTAAGAGGAAATCTCCAAGCAGTTTATATGATTTTATTTTAATGACAACCTTCAATTTTTATCTTTTTGCTAATTTATATTGATATTCTTATAATAGGCGCGCATAATTGAAATTTACAATGGAGGATAGCTAGATACGGTTTCTAATCGCTACAGATGTCCACTTAGGCCATAAGGAGAGGCATCCAATCAGGCATAGTGATTCCTTTGAAGGTTTTGAGGAAGTTCTGGAGTATGCTAAAGCCAAAAATGTTGATTTTGTCATTTTGGGAGGGGATCTCTTCGATGAAGTAAATCCATCAAAGTAGTGCTTCTTTCGGTGTCTAAACATTTTAAAGGAAAATGTGTTCGGTCAGAAATAAATCAAAATACGCGTAACTCTAAACGGAAAAGAATACAAGACTAACTTTTAAAATAAAGATATCAGCATCAGTCTTCCTATTTTTACAATTCACGGCAATCATGACTACCCCACAAACGAATTCGGAAAAATATCAGCCTGTGATCTCCTCCAGGCCAGTAATTACGTCAACTATTTTGGAAAATATCTCAATCTCCATAGCATTACCATTAAGCCACTTATCATAACCAAACTTGGAAGTAAAACAAAGATTGCCCTCTATGGGTTGGGCTACATCAAAGATTAAATTCTTCGATAGCTATTCTAAGAACGCAATATCGTGTTTTAACCTCCAATTGGTGATCTGAAGGAGTATGTCACGATTCTTGTGATTCATCAAAACAGATATAAAAAAGGTTTTCGTCCGGGAGTGCCTTTTTCTAAGTCATTCGATGCGAGAAACATTCCTGAATGGATGAACCTCACAATATGGGGCCATGAACATGAAGCCATTTATAAATTATAATCTGAATTTGATCGAAATATATTTCAACCAGGATCGACAGTTCTGACTTCATACGTTGATGCTGAATCCTTAAAAAAGCAATGTGTTTTAATGAGATTGATAGATAATCATTATGAAATTGAGTCTCTCTTGCTGTAAAAATCCTACCGTCCAATGGTCTGCCTCAGCTATTAATACCAAGAGTTAAAAAAACAATATGGAGAAAACTTTAATCTTTTCGACTTCCTTGACACTATTATTCCCCAACTACTCGATGAGTTAAAGCAGAAGTCTAACAGAAAACCAATAATTCGATTGAAAGTGTAATATACTGAACTCCCAGATATGCTCAAGGTGAAACAGATCTAATCAAGATACTATAGCAGCGTTGCCAATTGTGATAAGATCATTTCATTTTGGAAGCGGAAAGAATAAAAACCTAAAAAAATCAGTGACGAAGAACTCTTTAGCGTAATCAAAGAGAAAAAAATTATAAAAGGAGGGCAGAGCGTTGCTGACTAAATAGGAGGCTATATTAAGACTGGAATGGAAAAATACACGATGAATTTTTTTAATAAGGATTTCTTGATGAATTTAGCCAATTACTTGGGCGAATAGGAGTCATTAAATGCGACTGAAATCGTTAAAAAAAAGTGCACCGAATACTAAAAAAAGAAATCAAAGATTACTGAGGAAAATATTATAAAAATGAATACGTACAAGTAATCAGAGATAAAGAAGGCATTAAAATATCATTTGGATAAAAAAGAGATGATAAGTACTGGAAAAATGCCTTCGAAGAATCTTTACAATGTTGACAATCCTCGAGATTTTTTGAATATTGAGGAAAATATCATGGATGCAAATAAGCTGAAAATACATATTAAGATCATGGAAAATAAAGACAAGCAAGCAGAACAAGACTCTACTGTTAATACGAGTAAATCCATCCAAAGCAGTTCCAGATAATCTCGCCTGAAACGAGACAATGAGTCGTCAGATAACGAAGTTATTGAAGTTGATCGGTCAGACAGTGAAGATTGCTGCTAACGAGCTCTAAGAACGCCTCATGATGAATACGGCAATACATTAAAATTTTATGATGCCAAAGCTAAAATTTAAGAAAGCGAAAGTAACAAATACAAAAAATCTGCTTTGTTGAAATAAATCATTAAAAAACCAGATTCCTTGAAAGACCTAAGCAGAAAACCCATCATTCAGGTCAAGGAAGAGAGCAAGAGACCGGATTCATAAAAAGATCCGAAAAGAGGACCAAAAAATGTGAGATTTAGTGCTGATTTTATGTGATTAATTTAAGGCTCATTATTATGTGAGATTATATTATCTTATCATTATTCTACTTAGTTTTAAATTTTATAATTAGTTCTAGTTTATATGGTTGATGTGATAGTTTATTAAACTTATTATTTTGTGTGAGAGTATATTTTATTAAGATTATTCTATACCCAACTAAAATTGAATTCTCAGCAAACTCTATTTTTCGGTAAAAAGCGCATAATATCAATCACCAACTAATCAAATTGTAGAAGATGAACTAATAATGTAATTTGAGGCAAAAGGTGGCCAAAATTTTACCGTCATCTTGGAGTAACATCATAACCATTTAATTATCTAACATTAAATTTGAGAGAATTTGAAATGTTTGTCAACAACAGCCAGGTTTAATAGTAATCTGAGCATCAATAAATTAACAATCCTCTTGTTAATGAGTTATTCAAGAATCCAGCGCATCAAAAAATGGATGCTAATGATGAAGAGCATATTGTCTTAGAAATTCATAAACTATAATCGTCCCTCGAACTGCAAGGCACATCGAACCAGTCAGAAAGCAAAATTATCAATGAATCAATGAGGGAGCCAAAAAATATACCTTCAAAGTCTATGTTTCAAATTTTTCAATATGTTTAAAAAGATTCGAGTGACGATCAAAAACTTTGTTTCCAACCTTACATGAATCTACCATTGTCATCCACAAATAAACTACAAGCAATGACTGCTTTGCCGATCTAATCCGTAAGCTATGGGAAACCCGAAATGGAAGATTATGATATCGACCTTTAATTAAACGATAGCGACCTGCCTTTAGCATCAATGACCAAATACGGCAACACTTCCAGCTTTCAAGAGCCATCTGAAAGTAGTGATGATATTAATTATTACGCTCAAGGAGGATCGCATCACAACTTTAATTCCATCACTTTCTTCAACGAAAAAAGAGAAAGCTAAGATTTATCTTCAAGCTAAGAGCTACTTAACTGTCGAAAATGCCATATATTAGAGTAGGCAAACAAATAATTGGCCATTTAAGTCAATGAACTTGCCAAAGAGGTATTTATACTCAAATCACCCAAAACTCAAATCAAAATGAAGAACAAAAAACAGTCTTGTCCCAGTTCAACCAATTCCAATGATGATGACTCCTCTAATATTTCCATTGAAACTACCTAGCATCTTTCTTCTCCTCAAATTTTTCTTCAACAGCTGAGTGAAATGTCAAAAATTATGGAAAAAATATAAAAGAATGATTTTAAGATTAAAGTACCTGTGACGCAAGAAGAGCGTGAATTGTTTATAAGCTTTGAAAGTTTGTTGTCCAAGATAAAGAATCTCTTTCAAATTCGATAGTATGAGGGAGAATAGCAAAAGCAAGTGAATAAAATCCATTAAAAATACAAAAAGCTGATTTAAAAATTAAAGTCTTAGCATCGCGAACAAATAGATAAACTAGGGGAAGATTTTAAAAAATTTATGGATTTGCTGAGTGAAAAAACTGCTGAAAATAAATTAGGATTGCCACACCGTTAAACTCAACTGTCGAAAGGTTAAATATCTCGTAGCCGGATGAGGAAAGTAAAGACGTTAGTATAGAAATAAGACCTGCCATAATATAATCTATAGTAGCATAGCAAACAAGTCATTGAGCTACTGTAGATAAACTACTAAAAATAAAAGAATAAAGTAAAAACCTACGAGCGCTACTATAAGAAGATATTATAGAAGCATAATCATGATGTAGCATAACTGATAAAATAGCTCAATTATTATAAAGAAACTGCCAAGAGATATTAGAAGGAGTTTGAAAGCATCATGCTCAAAATAGCCAAATCGAACGTCAGATTGGAAATCAATAGCTGTGAGTTGTTTAAGAATATTAGCCAAAGAATATTCGAAATATCAAATTGCATCCCTTTCGAAGAAAATGACGAGCAAAATCTATTTGTGCCCGAAAACGAAACAGAAGTATATGACATGCTCTAACGAATTCGTCGCTTTTACTTACAAATTGAAGAGTTTACTGCCAAAAAATAGAGAGAGGCCTTTAATCTCAAGAAAAACTTTATAGTGTTCCTGAAAGATCTCATCGAAAACGATAAAGTATCAATTAGATACACAATTTAACTAATAAGCCGCAACAAAGAACTAGGGCTCGATTATATCAAAGATTACATTAACTCTTTAAGGAAAAAAAAGTTCTATTCTCCCAAGAAACCAATCAAAGCCAAGAATTTAAGTCTAATAAAAACTGAGAGTTACAGTTACGCAAAGAAAGAAGACTTTACGTAATAAAATCAACTATGATTATTGCTTATTTTTATCAATTATGCCACAATAAATATGATGGATTTGAACAAGTTGACTGCCATTCAATTACTTACATTTGTCAATTCTGCTGGAAACGAGCATTAAAACTAGGCTTTTCCCACCCAACTGTATAATTATACGTTCCAACCCCAGGACCATTTTTTCCTCTTTTCTATTTGGCAAATCGTTTTTATTTTCCAATTTTCCCCCCAATTGATAGATATTTTGCTTATTTTTCTGAGCTTTATTTGCGTATAGTTTGCGAATACTATGGAGATTTGCAATTATTCGCCATGATGGATTAATAATGCGCGAATCTAGGCTTATTTGATTCAAATGGAGGTTTAACTATCTGTATCTTTTTTAAATTTTATATACAGATCCTTTGCCTTTCAAGTTTTTTGGACACATCATTATAGCTTAAGTCGTATTATCCCAGTTTGGTTTCACCTATTTTAGCTTAAGATTACTTTTAATTGTGCCAAAACACTATCGACTGGTGTTGGACTTAAAAGCGCAGCTTTCATTTTATAATTGATTAAATCTGTTTTTAAGCAAATCAACTTCATTGCTTTGATTTACTTCATTTGACAGCGACGCCTATTTTTCTTTGGTCAATTATTTTGATCGTTCAGTTACTGACCCGAACATTTGTATATTTTTTCCCTTTTTTCTTTTAAGAAGTCGATTTTGTTCATGATATTTACCAGGGCCTGGAGTTTATGAGTTTAAGGCAGACGCTAAAAAAGATGGATTTCTTTAAGTTTAGCTATTAAAAGCACATTTGACTTTATTAAAAGAATTATTGCTCCCGAAATATTATCCGACAT
>Ga0302185_10003071_pt1 | contig 10488 bp, 8 predicted proteins | sample II_Bog_E1_1_FD_200231 | JGI IMG/M metagenome (GOLD analysis project Ga0302185, IMG submission 200231) | Peat permafrost microbial communities from Stordalen Mire near Abisko, Sweden - II_Bog_E1_2 | ecosystem: Environmental > Terrestrial > Soil > Wetlands > Peat | place: Sweden: Abisko, Stordalen... | reverse complement strand
GTGCTGTTTTATTTTGGTTATAAGGCATAAGGCTCGCTGTTAGTATCAAAATTTTAAATTTTTACCTGAATACAAAAATCCTAAAAGGTATTGCTGTGAATATTATCAGTGATCTTTGCGTAGAGTTGAAGATTATTCTTAAGTAAGAAAAAGCATTTATATAAACAACCTTTTTCTTCCATAAGATGCTCCAGACTTTCAGTATGTAATTGATTGTTTAACTCAGTAACTGTTGTGTCCCTCTTTCGTTTTAGAAAATCCACGTGATAGATGTTTTCTTCTTTGATTGGTTCTTGATTACCACTGCTCCGATTAACTTTTTGATTCAGGTAGCCGAGAAACTCATTTTCATGTAAACATTTGAAAAATTAATCATGTTCGCTGAGGTAGCAGTCAATCACTCCCACAAATTTATCTGTGTCATATGGATTCATCAAAGCGAGCTTTAAATACTTGCCTTCCTGCTTGAAGAGATGTATGAGTTAGTTTACTTCTACGAGAGGGAGAGGACGAGGAGAAAATAATATTTCCCTGCTATCACTCTTAACTAAGTAGAAGGCTATGATGCGTACGAAATCATAATAGTTTTGCATGGGAATTTTTAAAAACTCTTAGAATGGGAACTGCAGCTATATCCTCTACATTATTAAACTCACCGTATTCCACTACACATATCGCTTGTTTTACTTTGAATAATCACTCACGAGAATTCCATCCTCATTCACGTCTATAAAAATAGAGTGGATCTTAAAAGTCATTGCTTTGAAACGTGATATTGTTGTAACTACTGTTTTGTTGACTTTGGATGGAGGTGGCTAACGCTTGCGTGTAAAGCTGCGCGGTAAAGGCTGTAGAGTTTGTAGAGATTTAGGCTCAGATTTAGGCTCAGGAAGTATGAATTTTGAGACAACAGGGGATTGGATTGGTTTCATCGATTCAGTTATAGTCTGTCGTTGCAAAGTAGAGTATCTAGCCGAAACTATCTTTTGCTCGGTCAACATTTCCAATGATTGTTGAAGCATAGCTTCAATTTTACTTAATTTTTGTCCTGCTTCTGGTTCTTCCTCAACTCTCTTGATTATTCTACGTGGATTCGTGCTTCCAGAATAGAATTTGAGTTCATCAGGATTGTAAGACACCCGAAAAGCAACCATCGCTGCTATTTTCTGTTTGTAAATAAACTAAACCATATTATCAGGCAATTTCTTTTTGGTTGATTGGTAGAAGTGAACGATTAAGGCATTGACATCTTTTTAATGCTTACTTAGCAGTGTTATGTTTTGCCGCAACACCGCTGTTAGTAGTGTAATTCGTGAAGCTATCACTTCTGTGGTGCTTTGCTCCAACATAACTTTCGTTAAAAATTTGACAAACAACTCCGATAGAATAGTTTCCACTTATAGCATCCGAGATGCTAGTTTCTTGCTGCACTTCCGCAAAAAGCAAAGATAGTTACTAAGAGCTGCTAGAAAATACTCATTGTTGCAATCTATCGAACGGGACGTGTAGACAACAAAAAGATCATTGAAAACTTATAAACCAAAGTTATACTGCCGCGTTTTTAGAGCGTAAAGTGCAACAACATTCAGATAATTAGCCTTTGCCAATGCCAGACTGTAATCTGGACATTGAGCCACCAAATCGAAGAGAGAGTTAGCGAAGTTCAGCATCTTAAAGACTGAATTTGGAATCTCCTGCTCGTAAAAGGCAGCTATCGAAGAAACGCAGTGAGTAACTATTTTAATAATTTATATTTTTTGTTCGATGGTAGAGTCGTCATGGATGTCGCTGCCCTCAATATCTTCTGCTAAGGAGAGCATGCCAGCAAACCAGAACGTGGCCTTGGTATACATTTAAAATTGCTGTTTGGCTTTGTTAAGAAAAGATGATAAATTGAGGATTTTCTTTGACTTCATCTGGAATTTCTTTGGTGTTATTTTTAAGTTATATAATATTCTCGAACATTCAAAGATCTTCATTAAAAATGCAATGAGATATCGACCCTGATAATAGGAGGGGAGCCATGACTGTTTTTAAACATTTTAAATTAGACAAATTAGCAAATATAAAATTGATGCAATCATGATGGCCTGATCAAATTTAAGCAGCCTTTTCATTGTATTTAGAATTTTAAAGCAGTGGCAGCTCTGATTTATGGACTTTCCACATTATCAGCATCCCAAAAAATACTACTTTTAAAACAATCTCAAGAATAATCCATACATATCCCAAAGCTTTCATGGCTCCTCTGATTTCTTAGAACTGTAGCAAATATATCGACCATACATCTGAACCCGCGATTAGGATGGTTACTATCATCAGGATGATTAAAATCTCTTTGAGAGAATTGTTTTGACGATGTGTATGCAATGAAAAATAGGCGAAAAGTGAGTAAGAGCAGTTGATATCTGCGTGAGAGAGCGAGCCCATCATACTGATCACGAAAATGGTAAGGAGAATTAGTGAGCAATAGATTTAAATCTTGAGCATATGCGTATTGAAATTGGTTGTTATAAATATAATGCAGTCCTGAGCAATATCATTTGAAATTAACATCATGAAGTAGCTTCTTTATTTGGGCGGGATTCAGGCGAGGATCGCACTTACTTGTATATTTTTATATCTTAAGTTCGTGTTAGTGGAAAGGGTGAGCACCTCCCACGCATTCTGTCACTTATTCGCAAGTTGATTCCAAGGATAAACCAAATGGTAGATCATAGGCTGTCATGAGTTCCTTGAAACAGTCTGAATAGAAGCAAAGATACTAACTTAAGAGAGGATATGATCATAATGACGAGTTTTAATTTTTTTCTACTTTGATTCATAAGTATTTGCATGCATGGGATCGCTCATAAACAAAAACTATAAGCCGTATTTAAGCTTCAAGTCAATAAGGTGCTGAAGCTTTGAACTTATGTTATTTACCCCCATTCTTATTATGATGAGCAATTTTCCTTGCTCATTCTTTGGATTTAATGTTCTGATTAACTGTAAAAATTAATCTTCCTTAATATTGTTACTGACTTTCACTCCAATTGGATTACTGATTCCCCTGAAAAACTCCACCTAAATTTATAAAATGTTTACATGAGCTCCATCCACTTGCCTCGTTCTTTCCCCTATCCAAATCATATGTGCTGAAAGGCAATAGTTATGTTATCCTATCTTTTTAGTGAGAGCTGCTTAGTAGGGTAGAATTAATCCTTCATGTGAAATAAATAAATTTTGCATATTATTGCTGATGTAGTTATGTGTTACGACTGAGTTGAAGTATCCCTATCTAAGTTTTTAAGCACTCGGTTATCGATCATCATGGTGGTGTAGGCTGTTTACGTTATCACCTTTATAGTTATGAATTTGCTGACCGTTATGGGTTGTGAATTCAACACTGCGAGGCTTAGCGTATTGGCCTGCGATTCTACCAATAAGGGTTGTCTGTTTGCCGCTGTCTTCCATAATATGCTTCAAATCCTTAAAAAAGTCGATTTTCTTTTCCAGAATATCATTGTCCACATGCTCAAAGGGCTCCGCACAGTCGCCTGTATGCAAAACTATTCTTTTTTTATTTTCGCACTCCTTCAATTCCCTTCTGAGTTGTTCTATCCTAAAATGATGGACAATTGGAGGTAAATTTTATATACCTTTGAAAACTGTGTCATGCGGATGAAAATAGTCGATATATCTTTTGAAATTATGAAAAGAGTGTTTGGTCCACATCGTGTGATTAGTATAATATCATACTCGACGTAAAGTTTTAACTCAATTAATATTAATAAAATTCTCCTGGATAAGAAACAATGGTTACCTTTATCCTATCATCCACATTGATACTACTATTCTTTTCATTCAATGCATGCACTATTGAAATGTGAACCATGCTAATGAAAGATAAATTATATCGAAAGTAGATCATTTAATCCATCTTAAAAAGAAATTTTATAATAATGTCGCTATAAATCAGAAGAGCATCAAATGTGATGGGTGCGGCTGCGAGTTACTCGCTTCGTTTCTGGTTAATAATTACGCTTTATTCTGGTCCCACGTGTACTCACTCTTGCATGCCCGGAAATACTGTCTTAATTTTATTAATAATCGGAACTTTCCTACTTTCTCCTCCGAAGATGCTCATTTTTTATGGATTTAAAAGTCTCCCTCGAATTGTAAATTCTATCGGCGTCCAAGTTTTTCTTTTTTTTGCTTGTACTGTCTTCGTGATCTTTTTATTTTTCCTATCTTTTCGAGTGACTATTCGATTATCGGGAAAGCTCATCCGATTTGACGAGAGTAAGAAGTTTTGTCACTAGTTATTCTGCAGTTTTAGTAACTACATGATTTGGTCCGTTGAAACGAACAGAATTTTAGTGCAGCATCTTGATATCTCTTTCCAAACTTTATTCTCCAGCATAGTAACTATTTTTTAGTCTTTATAAAATAACCTGAAGACACCCTCCAACTGGAATTTGGCGTCTATACTCGGGATATATGTCAAAATCCACATAATCGACAAAAAGACAGTAGGGAGAATTCTCTTTAATCCAATTCTATAAGTGACGAATGAGTCTCTCAGCAGTTGAGCTCTAGAGGTTGCAAGGAAATCTTTAAAGGTCTATATCTTGACAAATTTTCCAAATATTCATTCTTCTTTAGATCTCTTTTGTATTTCCCCGTAGTCTTTTTCCCTAGGCTTTGCGAATTTTCATCATTTTCCAATAGCTTTCAGGATATCTATCTTCAAATGGTCCAATTTATACTATCTGCATCTCTTCATCCTTCACTTGAATCAAGTCAAACAATTGAATCTTGGACAGGATATCTTTTTCTATTATCTGTGCATAGATGGACTCTAGCACTAAAAATTATTGGCCTGGGGTGTAGTACACCCAAAATGTGTTATCTTAATTCGTTTATTCTTCTATTTCCATAATAGGTTTTAATCCAATCAGCATTAAAATAGGCGAAGGCTCTCCTTTTCCAGGTGTTCTCTTTGATGAAGATGCCAAATCGGATTTTACAGGAAAGTAGTAGTCTATAGAGACGACTTGACATAGTGGACAACCAACAAGGAATGGATTTTAAGTTTGAGGGAGCAGTCTAAAAGCTGAGTTATCTTTAACAATTTGATTATTAAGTTTTTGAACATTTTGCACCAAGAATTACTCGTATCCTTGGAAAAAGAACCGAACCATATCCTCTAACTGCGGAACAAATTTTTCCAATGATCTTGTTGTTTGGCGATATAGGTCTTAGCTCACATGCTCATACTACTCTTCAGCCTGATTACTCAAAAATAGGCAAATTACGCATTTGTACTTATCTTTCACCTGACGGCCTCTTAACTCCGAGCATTATAAGCAGTATTGTTGAGTATATTCACATTTATTACAAAATTGAGTAGACTTCACCATCTGACATCGATAACAGTCGTTCCCCTATTCAATCATCTCACTTTATTGAGCATGCTTCCTCAACCTCGAGAATTTTTTTGGCTCATCCTGCTCTGAATTCAATTCCTCACTCAATTTGACACGTTTGTGAGGTTGATTTTCCTCCTATAAAAATTAATTTTCCAAATCACGGTGTCTGCGATGGACTAATTTCTAAGGTTCGTCTATTTCTTCTTCAAGATAGCTGATATTATTGTGATGTCTCGTATTCCTTGTGATTCTATTCCTGCTTCGATCAGCCCTTCTGCCAGTGACCACATTTTATGAATCAGATGAAGATTCTGATATTTATTCAGGCAAATCTTCCTCTAAAACTTCTTCTTCATCTGAGTTCAAATCTTAATTGTTTTCATTTTAGTTTTACGAAAAATTATCAGCATAGTTGATTCGCTAGCGCTGGGCTAACCGTTTTAAATTTCTGGTGGTGCGAGCAGGCTCACTCCTGCGGCTTGCCACTAATGGTTAATCTTCTTCAATCTCTACAGCTTTATTGAGGCTATTATGTGGACCCTTGAATTGTTAAAGTTTGTGGCTGGTTATGCTTGTAATGGCGGCATATTGCCTCTCTCTTTCGTGAAATAGAATAATGAGTCTATTATTTTAAATTTATTCGTATGTTCTATTGTAGGATTGTTCTTGTAGAGCTACCTATCGCAGATTCTAATCTATCATTCTTAGAAAAGATATGTCGATTATTATTTCCGGATTATGTAAGGTAAGCGCAGATAAGTTATTTAAGTAAAAAAGAAGGGTGCTGGGATCGATGTTGATCATGTGCTGATGTGGCTGCCCTCGAATGTTGAGCACATCTCCTTTGGGATAGTCATTGATGTCTCCACTAAAATCAAGAGTGAGAGGAACGGCCTTCATTGAGTTATCCTATATTGCAAATTCTTTAAAATCGGTTGTTAAAAATTGTTCTGAAGGGCATAGCTAGTAAAAAGGTTTGGCATCATAGCCATAGAGTGAGACTGATCCATATTAGCTTCCCACAATTAATGTCAACCCATCTTGAGCAAATCGGCACTCAGTGGGGATCAGACTGAATTGAGGGTGAAGGATGTGATACCCTCTTTATTAGAATACATTCACAATGCAAGTAAGGAAAAGGTCAAACAGAATAATATGTCCTTAGGCTTAACAAATTAGAAGAATGTTTGGATAATATGGGTGAGCATCCATGGCTTTAATTCCTCCAAATTTTAGACTGATATCCTGGCTTAATTCGCATGTTACTCTTTGTTATTTGATGCTATAGACCAATACTTCCCCTTGTCCCCTCTAAGTATCCTCCTAGTCGATCGATTACTGAAATCCAGCAGCAAAATGGGAAAATACACAATTCCAGCAGATATAAGTACATGAAAACAGGCGTTTCTTCCTTCCTTTATGACCTCTATTGACTGAGAGGGTGTGTAGCAGGTATGCTTGTTCACCTCGATACTCCCAAAGACAGCACCTTCCATCTTTACTACCAGTGGCCCATATGTTGCTGTTTTCACTCCATTTGACTTCAATTATTTAATCATAATGGGCTTGATTGATTGAGAGAGCAGGCAAGTTAATAGAATCTCCTCTTCTATTTATTTTCATCTATTAAAGCAGATCACTAACTTTTATCAAGATGAATTGACCTTTTTATAACCCTAGAATTAAATGTGTTCTCTGGGGAGAGAAAGTGATGACCAAAACAGGACCATTTTATTTGCCGATTAGTTCTGAAAATTAAAAGATAAAGAAGTCATCTAATGTCAGCTGGCTCCCAGATTTGGCTAGCATCACATCTTCAGTCAAAAGATACAGTTAGCACTTATCTCCAAACACAAATATATTCCTGCCATCCTCCAGAAACGAAGTAATATCAGCTATAGAGTCTGCTTTCCAGCCTCCCAAAGGTCTCAGCGACTTCAAATCAAAAAACCTGACCCCATCTCCTCCGGTTGTAAGCAGATATTTGTTGCATTTGGAAGTATCAATTTTATTTAAGAAATCAGTGTGTCCCTTTAAATTTTTAATCAACGCTCCTGTGTTCTTGTGCCACACTTTCACTGTTCCCTCTTCCCCAGCACTGATTATAAAGTTTTCAGCTCGATCGTATATCGCATTATAGATCTGGCTGTAACTCTATAAATCCTAATCAGCTGAATGGCCAAACATTGTTTTGAGGTGAGTAAAACTGTTCATTGTACGATAGCATTAGTTTTAGCTCTTGAAGCTGTTCTACAGAATTTATGCCACTCCAAATTTGTAGAAATTTGAGCTTTCCACGTTCCTATTGCTGGCTTTTGCCCTTACCATCCTCTTGAACCTTTCTTTGCGAGAAGTTGGGCTGGAGATGCCCACAGGTGCAATTTCCTCTTCTTTTTGCCGAATGTATTTTTTGAGGCAATAATATTGACTCTCTTTCTCCCGGGCTGCCCCTAGCTCTTGCTATATTTTTTAAAGAAACTGAATTTGTTACTGGGTGGAGCAACTTCTTTGCAGCCAGTCATAGCTTTCCCGCCTCTTTTCAACATTTTCTTATGCTTAATTTGCATTTTTCAACATGGACTAAAAGTTCAGTCCGCGAGCAGTCAAAAGTGAGTCGCCCACTTGACTTAAAACTTAACGGGGAACACCTGTTTCGCCGGCCAATCTTAGTAGTGTGCTGGTGAGGCATAGATAAAATTGTTGATCATGAATCTTGGGTAGCAATATGCATGAAGATGAGGATTATGCACCCCCTTCAAAAATAGGAGAGGAAGGCACTGTTGAAGTCCATAGTCTTGCGGCTTCGGTTCTCTTCATTTTATTTAAATTATTTATTAATTTATAGAGTTGAGTTGGCGGGATTAAAACTTGTCCCCTAACGTTCTAACCACCCCCACCCCAAAAGCCAGCAAACAAACATCTAAAGGATAGATCTGATGACTATACTACCTTTAAAACCACAGTGCACGATGCGGTGGAGAAAGACCTTTGGGATGATTTGGCGAGAGTGAATCGATCGCATTGCTGAAGACTTATTACAATGATTGATAATTTTGATAATAGGATTATAATTGGACAAAGCCATTTAAATGTTGTTGCCAATTGAATATTCATTAAAAAAAGAGGGGACAACTCGCAAATCTAAGCAGCAGTCGTCAGTGCCTGCCTTACCCCTTTCGGATTATCAGAAATATTTATTTGGAAGGCCTTGTTTTTTGAGTTTATATAATATCGAAATTAATTTGTTGGTCTATTATAAAATCTAAAAATGCCATCCTTCTTCCCAAAACGTTTTTTATGCATTCTAACTTACAATTCAGTTATGTCCAGCCTCAATACAATCGTAAAGCTCTCCAAAAAATATTTTAAACGATTAAAGTTTTAACAATAAGTTTGAAAACACAGAAAAGAGGAGATATAGTTTGATGCAACTTCATTTTTGATTGGAGTCAATTTGATTATTATTGCTTACGGTATATATATATATTTATAAACATTAAAGAGCTTATCACTTTGACATATTCAAACAAACGATAAGTATCTAAACTGTTTGAATTCAAGATCAAGATTGATTCTTTGCTGTTTTTTAATTTGAATCCATCAAATTTTCTTTAAAATTTAGATCATTCATTCAACTCGAACTTTAGCCGGTTGAACTGTAAATTCACCATCCATCATGTTCATTAATTCTGAATCTATCAGTAGATGTGAAACTGACAGTCTATGGACTGATTGATATCTATCTGACTTTTATGCTTTTGAACGACTATGTTTTAAGTATATAATTTTTAAAAGACAAAGTAGCACAAATGATATTACTTTTTAGCAAATACATTTACATTGTTAATTTGTTTTCTTTGATCGATTTCTTTCTAACAGATATAAAAATTTATAATAATTCCTTTAAATATATTGAAGTAAATGCAACTAAAGACCAAGCAAAGAGATATTTAGTCAGAAATTATACACTATATTCGACATATCACCAAAGATTTATTCAAGCAATCCTTTTAGGACCTGTCTAGAGAATAGGCGTACGTTAACCAATATTTTTAAGAGCAATAAATCAACGATTCGGAAAGTATGGAACAAGAAAGATAGTTTTAAGAAATACAGAAAACGCCATCACCAATTAAAGATTAAATAGAATAGCATAAAATTGATAATTTTGATCGAATATCTGCAAAAAAGTCAAGTAAAAAATTGCCTATTTTTACCCAGTTCGAGTCATTTTGGCAAAGTTGTAAACGAAACGACTTTACAACAAGAATAACTGGCAGAATATAAAAAATCAGCTCAAGGTAATTGGTTGATTATGAAGAATATAGAGTAACTTTCAAACTCCGAGTAGATTACCATAAAGCATCACCTATGGATTTGAAAGAAAAAGATATAAGAATGGAAACAATCAAGATAATACAGTAACGATATCCAGAAGAATAGATGCTGTTTAAAATGTGAGTGATGGACAAGGAATCAAATTACAATCATTATCTCTCGAGTCCCCATAAACACAAAATTCATTTTGATGGCTCTCCTTAATTGTGTCAACTTTTAAAAAAGATAATATTTCAACATTCTTAAGAGTTAGAATTTGTCTTATTCGCCAAATGATTTTATTTTATTGTATAATTACAACCGACAATGACCGACATAGAGACGTGTAACCTCTGCAATAAGCCGAATGATCAGATGCTCATGCTGTCCTGTGTCCATGACCCCTGTATCAATTGCGCCGCCAGCGCATATGCCTAGCAAATTCACATTAAGGGACAGAGCAAAGAAGTACTCATGGAACAATGCAGTTGTATATCTGCGAAATTTGTGGATAGGAAACGCTACTGGATAGTTCTACTGTCACAGAACTCACTGCACTTGCAAATGGAGTTATAAAAACGCCAAGTAAAGTCAATGCTTCCTCGACTAAAAACACAAATTTTAGAATCGCAGTGAAGCCCAAATAGACTCAGCAGCCCAATTACCCCTCGACTCTCCCCTCCACGCTCTCAAAAAAGATTATCTATTATTGCAAATAGCACAGTGAGGAATAAATTTCTTATTATTGCTTTTTGTG
>Ga0302185_10003066_pt1 | contig 10493 bp, 16 predicted proteins | sample II_Bog_E1_1_FD_200231 | JGI IMG/M metagenome (GOLD analysis project Ga0302185, IMG submission 200231) | Peat permafrost microbial communities from Stordalen Mire near Abisko, Sweden - II_Bog_E1_2 | ecosystem: Environmental > Terrestrial > Soil > Wetlands > Peat | place: Sweden: Abisko... | reverse complement strand
TCCAACCGGATCTTGCCTTTCGGCTTGCGGGCTATACCGCCGGTAGGGAATCACACCCCGCCTCAAAGACTGTTTTATATTAACTTTACGAATTCATAGTAACACTTTACTAATTCATTGTCAAATTTCAGGAAAAATTCGTTATACAACTGTTATCTTTTGCATGAAAAAAGACTAGAAAATGTATTATTTATTGATTCAATACTTTGCTGCCACCTAAATGGTAGCTGCCACCCTTACTTTATTAAGGCATTCCGTATATCTTTATTGGATACATGCACATAATTCGATAATAATATTTTAGGTGATGTCCAGCCACCAATTGCTTGCACTACAGATATAGGAACGCCTCTGTTAATCATAGTGGTAGCCATTGTATGTCTAGTGCAATGAATTGAAATATTATTAAGACCCAAGTTACGACAGATACGTTTGAAAGTCTGAGAAATATTGTTGGGATCTAGATATACTTTGTTTTTGTTCCGAAAAACATACTCGCTTATTATTCCATCATGATAGTGCATATAATGGGATTTTAGTTGTTGCAAATCAAGAATGATAGCGTCCGTAATTGGAATATCTCTTATACTCCCGTCATTTTTTGGTGATGGTTTTACATAAGATTTCCCTTTAGCGTCCATTTGTATGGTATTTTCGATATGAACGTTTTTTCTTGTAAAATCTATATCAGACCACCTTAATCCCAAAGCTTCTCCACGTCTAACGCCAGAATAAAAAAGAAAAAAGAATAATACATAATATACATAATTTAATTGTTTTGCTGCCATAAGAATCTTAAATTTTTCTTTTGGGGATATAGTATGTTTTATCTTTTTTTCCGTTTTTAAAAATATAATTCGCTGGCATGGATTTTTTGACACAATGTTTATGTCAATCAGATAATCATAAAAACTATGAAGCTTGCATATGATTGCCCTTGCCGTCTCTTGACTTAACTTTTTTGGTGACCCTTGCTGCACTGCGATAATCCATTTTTGCACAATATCTCTGGTAAGCGTGTCCACATCTAAATTGCCAAAAGCCGGTATAATCCGATCATAAATAGCAGTGTCGTAATTATTGCGGGTCTTAAAGCCTAAAAACGGACTTTTATAGGTCTCGTACCATTTTGCCATAAGCTTGTCTAACTTTTTATCTTGTGTTTTTTGCTTCACAATTTTCTTGACACATTGAACATCTATCAATAAGGATTTATCGAGCCTATAAAGATTGATCAAGTCATCCCGTATCTGTATTGCATCATCTAAATCTTTAGCCTGTCGAGTTATAGGTTTACGAATAACTTTCCCATCTTGCTGCACTGGAACAGTAAGCTTAATTTGGTAAGCCTCCCGATCCTCACGATACGTTATATATTTATGTTTAATCATTTATTCGTTGCCTCTCTTATAAGCAACAGATTAACGCACCACCATAATAGCACAAGGTAGCAGAGACATCCACCATATTTTAAGTTATTAAGTAAAAAAATAAGCCCCTAGTCATTTACGACTGAGGCTTGTTTATATCATTTTGTTCATTGAAAAATTTTTGAACTTTGTTGGTAACATTTTCCCAATCAGCTGGATGAAGTTTACCTATTCGAAATTTAAAATCACTACTCAGAATTGTTCTGATTTTTGAAATACGTGCGGTGGAAGGGAACCTTAAATAAGCAGCTTCCCAGTAAAAAATCTTTGTATCAAAACGATCTTCTTTTCTTATGTCATGTTTCGTTACTTTTACAGACAAAACTTTTAGTTTATCGTCAGATACCGAAACGACTATAACCGGTCTTGTTGATGATTTTTTTGGATCTTCTTCATATGGAAAATCAACAAACCATACATCACCTGCAACGATTTCCTCCATTAGCCACTAACTCCTTGTAGTAAATATCCCATTCAGGTTCATTGCGCCACTCGTCATCTTTTTCAAGGACTGCATGACCTTCGGCATTGTACTTGGTATTCCGTTCTGCGAGTTCAAACAATGCAGTCTTATTTTCTTTTATGAATTCTTGAAAATCTTTCATGATATTCATCCTCCCTTTTTGTATTACCAACTAGGACGAATTTTATTTATGTTTGTATTTTTATCTTATAAAAGACAAATACACAAAAAACACCGAACACTGATGTGTTCAATTAGATTTAGTTTAGTTTTCTTTGTTTTAGTTCATTATAACGCATGATGATGATAATAACAACAACAAGTATTTTACTGATTAAGTCAATATTTTTAAAATTAGACAAAAATTCACCCCCCAACCCGTTAAGATTGAGGGGATAAATAACAAAATAATGCATGCTTTTTTCTATTTACTTGTATCCTTTAATAACTCTTTTATAATAGATAGGCTTTTTATATAGTTCGCACCTATTATATGTATTGTGCCTTCGACTCCCTCATACTTTTTAATGAGAAAATCGTCTTTTTCTCTGTTGTTCTTTTTATCACTTTTTATTATAACATATATATCCAAAACATTATTTAACTTAAATGTAATTAAATGTAAAGTAATAGTAAAAGATACACCATCATGAAAAAGTATGAGGGGAAAAGGCTTCTTTTTATATAAAAAAATAAAAAACAACACAATAGTACTACATAAATTTAAAGGGTTTTTAGTTTGCTTCGACTTCTGTCAAAGATTGTTATATGAATTTACGTTTCTTATAGTGTACAGGTATTATATTTAAATTAGTTTCAGATTACCATTTAGCAAACGTATAAAGAACACTGCCACCATCTACGCCTTGTAAGTCTTTAGAATGAATTTCATATGTCATTCTATCATTTGTATAGGCAAGTGTTGCATAAGCTTTGCTGTCTATAACAGTAGCGCCAGCACTGATTCTATGTTTTCTTTCTTGCGAAATAGCATAATAATTATTTTGAATTTCTTGATCAGTAAGCGCTCCTAATTTTTTCACAGGATTTGCGGTGGTAGTCTGTTTTAAAACATAATCAGCTTTATCTGCCTTTGCCAAGGTCTGTGCCTGTTTATCAGCTTCTTGCTGCGTAGAAGTATAATATATTACCGTGGCTGGTTTTGCTGCTGCCTTTTGAATTAAATTGCTTACATCGGCCGCATCAGAATCAGAACTATATTTGCCGACCGCCTTCTGTGCGTCGATTACAGCCGTTTTATCTGTGTTTTGTATAGTTTGTATTGGTACGGTTTTTTTAGCTTCATATATGTGATACAACGAGAAGCATGCTGCTATTAATATAACAAAAATCACAAAGCAATAACTAACATGCACCTTGTTTTTTATGAACCATTCTTTTACTTTATTCATGATCAACCGTCCCATCTAAAGGTATCACTAATGCGACCAGAGCGGCAATCGGCATGAACGAACATACTATCAATATACCTTCCCACACCATCAGCACCTGCTTGTTCTGCTAGTTTAGCTAATACTTCCACGCCAATGTCTGTTGCGTCAATATCAGCAGCTGTACAAGGGTTTGCGTTATGCTGAGAATTGGGAACTCCGCCGACTTCGGCATTATGTGCAGCACAGCGATAACCACAATTTAAATTAAGAGGTTGACCGGCAGCTTCGCGCATGTCATCTAACATATCAACTAAATTTTGATCAATACCTTCTGATGGTAATTGACCACAACATTTGCACCGAAATTCATCTTCACTAAACCATTTACTTTCCATAATTAAAAACTCCCTCATTATTTTTTATTTGGATCTTCGCCTCGTGCTGAATTAAAAACAGAATCTATACCATGTTGTGCTGTCTGCTTTCCGATAATCAGCATATAAAAATTTGTTAAATTATTAAGATCAAAATGCATCTGATATAGTCCATTACATAACCAAGCAATTAAATAAACTGCGACAAAAAAAGCCGTGCAACTTACGATTTCCGTGAGTGCCGGCTTTATCTTTAACCATATTTTATTAAAATCCATATTCCCACCCCAAAAATAATTAATTTTTAAATAGTGCGACCAAACTCATTCCAATTGCAATAAGCCAAGCAAGAACACTTTTTATACCAAGCCCCTGATCTTTAAGTTCCTTTAAATTTTCAACCTCTAAATTTATGCGTTCCTGCTGATGTTGCTTTTCTTCGATGGAGGCAAGTTTAACATTGATTTCACTTAACTGGGCAGCCTGTGTATCTTGCTTCGCATCAATTTTATCAAGCTTGCTTAGAATAATTTTTATTACATCATCCGACACATTGTCACCGCCTTAAACTGGAATAGTTGGCCAGACTGGATTATCTAAATCAGTACAACCTTTGTCGGGCATATCGCGAAGTGCTTGCCTGTATACTTGCCATTCGTCATACTTCGCATCACCTAATCTTGTTTTAGCTGATAAAGTATCTGTCCAATCCGAAGCGACTAATAACATATCACGTTTTGAACGGATAGCCGATAATTTTTGTTGCTTAATTTCTTCATCCGTTTGTGTTATTACATTAACTTTAATTTTGCCATCAACCACACTTAAGTCTGACGGATTCAGCCAAGACTCATTCTCAAGAATAACCGCGTCTTTGTCATCTTCGGTAATGAGTGTTTCAAGTCGCGCCTTATCGTCACATAATGAGTGGCATTTTCCATTTTTAAATAAATAAAACATATATATCATCCCTTCATTAATACGTCAATCCGTAAATTTCTTTAATCATTGAATTTTGATCTTGTGTCCTCCAAAGTGTAGGTGTAGATAATAGATGAGTCGATGTTCCTAAATTTACACTCGACCAAATATTCCAGTATGGATTATCCCCTGATTTATGCAGAGAAAATCTATAAGTATTTCCAAAGGCATAATCAAGTTCCCATTTTTCCCAAAGAGTTTGTCCAAAAAAATCCAGATTGTCATTTGCCCAACAGATTAGAATTTTATCAAAATTTTGATATGACTGCGTAAGATGTAAATCATCTTTACCCTGTCCTTGGATGCCTGTTCCTGTATTTGTATTTATTTCTGCTCCTTGACTTTTATCCAATAAAGGTGTCAAAACAGGTGTATTTCTGCCTGACGTTCTATTTTTCAAGGCATCTGCTGTATAACCACCAACCGAATTTACATTAAAATTAGATGGATTCCATACGTAAGCATTGCCAGAGTCTCCATCCCTGTTCCCCCAAACCCAAAGAGGTTGACCACCTTGACCATTCCAATGGAAACGCATCGGTCCACCATCATTTTGTACTCTTTCCGCGTAGGTAGCTGTACCATTTAGACCACCATTGAATCCACCATCTGCTTGAAATACACCACTAGTATAAACATTTTTCCCACTAGCAGCTCTAATCCAAGTAGCATCGGTCATTTGCCAACCGCCACCCCATTTTTCGCTATACCAGCCACCGTCACCAGTCGTTCTAAACCAGTCGCTAGTCCGAAAAGTATTTGCGGTTACACACCCCTTTGAAACTATATCTCCATTCCTATTATTAATTCCTACCGTATATCCATTCCCTGTACAACCATCATAAAAACCAGTACCCTGCCAACTAGATATTTTAAGATTAGCCTTTTGATCAGCTACAGGATAACCAGTATCTCCATTGCCAGAACCAATCCCTGTACTACTAGCTCCTACTATATCAAATTCTGATGCTGCCACTGTGCCGGCAAATGTTGGTGAAGTTATTGGTGCTTTTGTGTTTATTTGGTTTTGAACATTTGACGTTACTCCATGTACATAATTTAATTCTGCTGCCGTTGCTGTTAAATTAAAATTCACTAGGGCGCCGGCCGGTGTAATGGCGCCAGTTCCACCTTTTGCAATTGGTACGGTCACTAGTGTAGCATTTATGCTTACATCGCCAGATCCGTCAAAGCTAACGCTGCCCGTTGCATCTCCAGTTATAGAAATATTCTTTGATATTGCTAATTTTGTTGCAGTTGCCGCATTTCCAGCAATACCTGTAGCGTGGGCTTTCGGATCAGTATTATGTGCAAGATTTGTCACGCCTATTTTTTCATTTAGTCTTTCATCGTTTGAAAGAACCTGTTTTAAAACAGCATTTTGTAAATCATATCGTACCGGATCATTTGCTATAAATTGTGGAAATCCGTCTGTCTGATAGTCTTCTGTATTATTGATCGGATCGGTAGGACGTAAAGCATTACCGACACTAGCCGGAAATTCAGGCGTCCATTTATTGTTATAAGCCATATTACTCGTTGCCTCCAATTAAATAAGTGCCGTATGTGCTGGAACCATCAAAGTTAATATTGCCGTTCCAGCTATAGCCTAAATAAATCGTAAAACCTAAATGTGCCGGTTTATATGTGTTTATATCTTCTTTCATTTTTTGGACTGCTACTGCATTCTGTGTTACCGTATAGACATTAAAATAATAGTGGTCGTTATATTCTTGAATGTATCCGCTGCCATAGGTATTAATAATTTTGGTTAAGAAAGCAACCGTACTCATGCCTAAACCGCTTAATCTTACTAATATCTGCTTACGGCGATACTCAATAATTTCATCTGCGGCCGGCGTTAAATCTAAAACGGATTCATACATACTTAAGCCCCACGTAGCCGTATTAATAAAAAATTGATTAAATATATCCTGTAAACCTACACGTATATTTTCATGTTCCAAGCTGCAAGCATCCGCAACGGCCTTAAAATTTGGATCGGATTGCAAAAACGCTGGAAGGTACTTTGTCACATCAACCGTATTTTGCCGCATCCAATCTTTATTAACTGTAGACATTTAATTTCACCGTCCCACAAATTGGTATCTGATCTTCTGTAATGGGTACATTGCTTGTGCCGCCACATACGATAAGATTTTTATAGTCTTTGATAATCGCCGTATCTAATAAAATTTTACCGATCTGAGCAAAACTAATATACGTTTGCGTAAATCCATAGGCATTAAAATAATTGTTTATAGCTGTTTTAACTGTATCTGTGTCTGCTACGCCAATAATATCTGCATAAATATCAATAGGATATGGCGCCGGACTGGTCACGGTTACAGTCGCACCAATTGGACGAACTGTTTCAATGTAATCTGTCACGTTTTGAATCAAGGTAGCATTGGCAGTAGCATTATTACTATCAACGATTATAACTTTTACTGTTCCATTGCCATTCCATAAAGGCAAAACTTTCGCCTGCCCTATGCCAGCAACTGACAACGCCCATTGCTGATAATGGTATTTATTGCCGCTAGTTGCTGGTGTTCTTACTTTCAATAGATACCTCGCTAATAGCTCGGTATCCGTTTCTTGATCAAAACCATTCTGGCAAGCAACCGAATTTGTGCAAGATGTAACGCCCGGAATACTCATTGGTATCTTTGTAATAAGTTCGACCGCCACATTGCCTACTGTTCCGCTGGCACTACATTGAATATTGATTGATGCTGTTCCGTCCGTGCCAATTGTTGAAAAAGCCGTTGTATAAAAATTAACACCTTGGCTTGTTGCAAAAAGGCTGCCCTGAATAATTGTTGATCCTGCTGTACCCATAATATTTATAATTCCAGTTGCGGCTGTTGCTTCTTTTCGGACAACTCCATATTCACTAGCACGTGATGTTAAGTAATCCCCCCACGAAGTCGTCGCAAAATTCGCCTGTATCATTTGCTGCATTTCAGCATAAGCTTGTTCAAATTCCACTGCATTGGCGGTTAGCATATCACTATTAAAAGAACCTTCTATGGTAGACTGACCATTGGATACAGTTGCTAAGTCTGCTTTTAACGCGGTTAAAATATCACTTTCTGATTTCATTTCAAAACTCATTTTGGTTACCTTCCTTTATTAATAGAGCTCCCGCTCAAAAGAGCGGGAGCTCTATTAACTTGATACTGTTAAACTGCCGTAAATCGTTGTTAGTTCAATCGTAAAATCTAAAACGTCACTCTCGTTTGTGAAAGTGACGTTATCAATACTTTGAATATAGGGGTTTATCAATAAGGCTTCGTTAATATAACGCTGAACCTGTATCGAAGAATCACCGTTGTTTGTCGACTTCCCTATAAATTGTTCAAGTTCAATTCCATAAGCATTATCATAAACGCGATATCGCCAACGTTCCGTTTTTAAAACTTTATAAATCCAAACTTTTAAGGCTTCGTTTTCGGTCACAATTTCATGTTTTCCACCGATATAGATAAAATAATCATGTTCAAAATCCCAATTGTATTCCGTGAAAATCGGTAAAGTTGAAGCTGTTGTACTGTCTGTTGGTCCTGCTACAAAAGGATTCATATTATTGACACCTCTGAATCTTGTCTAAAATAATGTATTGCTGGCTGCTGTTGTCTTCAGAAACCATCGGCATAATAGAAACATAGTCACCAGCCACCAAGGTATCCGTATAGATAATTGAGTCTGTATAGTCATTATCTATCGCATGGTTATGACTGGCGTATTGTGCTTCACCACTGCCGCCAGACGCATCCTGTGTAGCACTAACGATATGTCCTTTTGCTGTACGAGTGTAGCCAATTAATAAATAACTGGAGATCCATATATCTTTAGAATCTAAAATAATACCGTTATATGAAACTTGAATTTCTGGTGGCGAAGCAATTATTTTACCGATTTGAATACTAGGGGAATTGCTGTTAATGCTTGTATCTTTCATCAAGCCCAAAATTGTAGAATAAGGATTTTCTTTCAATTAACTCACCACCGCCAAAAATTCTAAGGTTAATTCCATCGTATGAACATTATTTGCTATAGAATGTCTATCACTAAGGATCGTAAATTTACCTTTAAGCTGTTCTTCCTGCACGGTAATCGCATAACCCGTAATACATTGAATGTTACCTATACCAGATAAAGATGATTTAAAAGAAACGGTTTTAAGCAGTCCCTTCGCGGCTGTCTGTGTATCTTGCTTTGGATCGACTTTATAAACGTCTTGTAATTTTCCATAAGCCGCTAAATCAGAAACATTGTTTATGGTATTTACGACCGCACCATTGCTATCCACAATCATAATCGTGTTGATCATATCCTCGATCGATTCAGAATGATTCGTACTTTCTACATTGACCAAATCACTAGCAATATAGTTTTCAATGGTTTCGCTGCGCTCAACAACATATAATTTATCCTGATTCATATACATATGGTATTGCTTGGCATTCGTCCAGTAAGCCATAGTAAAAGCTTTTTTTATGATCTCCGTACAACTCATATTATCTGCAATAAAATCCACATAAACGCCAATAGGACAAATCGTTCCTATTTCTATATTCATTTCATTTGCTACCTGCGTTATAACGGATTCAACTGTAATATTAGAAAACTTTCTGGTGGTTTTGCTTTTCGCTAAATAAATCAACTTATCATAGGCTGTGAACTCAAAGGTAAAATTGTTTGTGTTCCTTTGCCGCATAAAAACAACGCCCCGAAATATTTCAATGGGCGCCGCATTTATAACAGTGTCATCTTTAAAATACAAATAAACTGTGTTTCCGATAAGCACATTAAGGTTTAAAAATGATTTATCTTTCATATTATAGGCAATACTAAAATCCAGTTTTCGACCAGCCTGATCTGTATCCCCCTGCCATTGATAGCTTATTACATAATCCGAAATATCTTTACCATTTACTTTACAGCTGAACATTCGAACCACCGACTTTAATTGTATTATTTTTCGTTACCTTCAAAACGTCGCCAGCCGTAACCCCACCACGTTTAACCAAAGCAGCATACAAACTTAAATAACTTTTTGTACCAGTGTTAACACTAACATTTTGCCCCAATGTCCTGCTTGCTACGTCCATAAGGGAGTCGCCAGAGTATACCGTTATATTCTTGACCGTATCCAATAAGCTTGATGTATCGGTACGATCTTTTAAACCCGTAACGGAATTCACAGTGTTATCAAGTGCGCCGCCAACAAATTTATATTCATGAAAATCCAGTGTAAAATAAACATCACCTGTACCGTCTTTTTCACTGAATTTAAAATTATCAATTGTGACTGCATAGTTTATCGGGGTATCGCTTATTGTTATTCTTGATGGCTTACCACCAGTTCTCCAGCCATCAATTGTTTTGACATAATTATACGGACTGTCTGGTGTACATTGACAAAAACTATAGTCTTGATTCGGAAAGAAGGAGCTTAAAGACAAGGTGATTAAGCCTGTTTTTCCCAGCATATTTAACTCGCCAAGGCTGTTTATATTTACGATTGTATTATTTTGTTTGATATTCACTTCAAACGAACTTGGTGGAATCGGAAATTGTATTTTGCTTCCTGCATTTTGTAAATATACTTTTGGCGCTTGATTTTGTGTACTGTTACTACTCGTAAGGCTTGAAACTAAACTATCTAAAAAACTACTCACGCCATCCACTCCTTTTGAAGAACATAATGCTCATTCGCGCGAGCGAATGAGCGATCTATAACTTACTCAAACTTCGCAGATAAATAATCGCCTATGAGCCTTAAAAATTCAATATTTATGACAATAAAAATAGCATGAACCACAACTATTTTGTATAATAA
>Ga0302185_10003064_pt1 | contig 10494 bp, 8 predicted proteins | sample II_Bog_E1_1_FD_200231 | JGI IMG/M metagenome (GOLD analysis project Ga0302185, IMG submission 200231) | Peat permafrost microbial communities from Stordalen Mire near Abisko, Sweden - II_Bog_E1_2 | ecosystem: Environmental > Terrestrial > Soil > Wetlands > Peat | place: Sweden: Abisko, Stordalen... | reverse complement strand
TAATAATCCATCAAACGAGGCCAGCACTGTATCTAATTCATCCGTACAGTTCAAACCGGCGAAATTGGAGAATATCAAATCATAAGGGCCTTTATTTTCAAGCTGGTCCAATTGCGTAAAAGAGCATATCTCTGTGCCAATCATTTTATCCAACCCGGTCTTTGCTACCTTTTGTTTCAACTCGCCCTGCATCCCGGCTGAAATATCTGTGGCGTGCACTTTAAAGCCTTGCCGTGCAAAAAACAGTGCATCTTCGCCGGTTCCGGCGTTTAACTCCAATATGCTGGCGCCGGGCGCCAGGTATGTTAAAATATGCTGCCTTACGCGCGCTCTTTTATAGTTAATAATAGTATTACCGGCATACAACTCATCAAAAACCGCGGACTGCCGGGTGAAAGCGGCTTCAGCCAGTTGTTCGTTCAGGCTGGGGCCAATCGTTTTCATCCGGCTGCTTCCTCCAGCTTTTTTAATCGCAAGCCTTCAACAAATGCTGCCGGTGCATGGTAAAAAACGGATAACGCTTTGCGGAGACTTTTTCCGTTCATTTTGAATGGGTTTTTCGCCAGCTTTTCAAAGCTGTTTTTTGCAAGATGTTTACGATAATTCTGGTGAACAAACTTGTGCAGCTGTTTATAGAACGACGGCGTATAAGCATTCCGGAACATTAAAGCCATTTCATCCGAATCGGTCCAGTTGGCTTTTGCCTTCATATCTGCTTTTACCCTATCATAAAAAACCGTGCCGGGAAGCGGGTAGGAAACAGAGATACCAATCTCAAATGGCAGCAGTTCCTTGATCATGGCTATGGTTTGGTCAATATCTTCCTTCAACTCACCAGGATACCCAAACTGGATAAAGAAAGACGGTTTTATTCCATATGCTTTCATCAGGGATGTGGCGGTCCTGATTTGCGCCGTCGTTATCCCTTTATCCATGGCATCCAGTATCTTTTGCGAGCCACTTTCGGCGCCGATCCAAACGTTTTCGCATCCTGAAGCAGCAAGCGCTTTAACAGTTCGCTCGTCGGCCAGCAGATCGGCCCGTGATTGTATTTTAAACCGGATGGCTATTTCTTCCTTTTTAAGAAGTTCCGAGAAGGTTTCAACCCAGCCGGGCTTTAAGCCGAAAATATCGTCGCAAAACCAGATATGGTCGATTTGATAGTTTTGTTTGAGCAGCTTGATCTCCGCCACCACATTCCCGGGACTTCGTGAATTATACCGATTACCGTAAATGGGTTTGGCGCACCAGTTGCATTTAAAGGGACAGCCGCGCGTAGTGCTCATGTTCAGCGAAAAATAACCGGCACTTTTAAGCCAGGATTGCCGGTATTGCTCCATATCCACCAAATCCCAGGCCGGCAGCGGCAAACCGTCCAGGTCTTTTATCACCGGCCGTGGCGACGTTTTTATTGCTTTTCCGTCTTTCAGATAGGCCAGGCCCATTATGCCTGAAAAGTCTTCGGACCCTTCTGTAATTTGTGTGGTTAGTTCAAGCAAAGTTTGTTCCGCCTCGCCGATGATAATGAAATCAGCGCCTTGCTCAAGGTATTCGGCGTAATGGTCGGTCGCGTCTGAACTGGCGACGATTACTTTGCAGCCGCTCGCCTTCGCTATCTTACCCATGCTGAAAGCGGCCCCGCGCATATTAGTGAGGCACATTTTGGTGAGATAGTTAAAACCGTCATCGCAGATCACAAAAAAATCGGGGCGATTTTTCGCCATCGCCTCTACAACTTCTTCGGCATCGCTCACAAACATCGTATCAAACAGGCTTACGCTAAAATCATTTTCGCGCATTACCGCGGCGGCATAAAGCGTTCCCAAAGGGGGATAGGGCAGCGCCAATTGCCACTGCTTGGAATCGAACCGCAAAAAATAGGAATGGGTGAAAAGAATGTGCTTCATAATTTTTCAATAAGCCGCCGGGTCCATTCGCGGAGGCAGGTTAAGCGAGCAAACACACTTTATACAAGTAGCATTAGTACCGATATCCAATGTCTTCCTAAAGTTTATCGCTTCCTTATTATTCAGGATCGTTGCAAGTGGCGCCTCTCTGATATTACCTATCACTTCATGAAAAAAACAAGGGCTCACATTGCCATCCGCCTCAATTACTGTCGACACCCAGGGTGCATTGCACTTTTTAAAGGGAAAAGTACAAAGCCCACAAAATGCGGCGTAATATTGATATATCTCCATAAGTTTAGCCGGGGGTTCGGCAATAAAGCCGGAGGCAAAATCGGCCTCGTGCCGGTCGATTATCCGTAAAATAATTTCCTTCAGTTCCGGCAATTCACTTTCCGTCAATAATATTTCGTGCTGCTTTGGCTCTGTCCAGGCCATTTGGCGGTTAAAGGCATGGCTGCTCACATCGGCCGGCAAAAAGCTCACCTGGTCAAGGTTCATGATCTTGGCCTCGTTGATGATGGCCTCCCAGTTGGGAAAATTGAGCCGGTGGATAACCGTCCTGGCGCTTACCCGGAATCCCGGGTCAAGGGATTTAATCTCTTCAACGCCTTCTTTCAACTTACGGAAAGCGCCCGGTACATTCCGGACGGCATCATGCAGTGCTTCATCGCCATCCAATGAAACAATGATCTCATCCACCCACTTTAAAAGCTGGGGCACATTTTTTTTGATGGATAGACCGGTAGAAAGCACGGTGATGTTGATCCGTTCGCTTTTCAGTATCTCACAAAGCCTGAAAAAATTACTATTGAGCAGGGCCTCGCCGCCTGACATCACCACCTGGCGTGTGCCGAACTTTTTTAGCGCACCTAGTAAGCCTGAAACATCATCTTCGGTAAGCTGCTTTAGGTTTTTGTTATCCTTCCATATATCACACATCACACAGCGGCAATTGCAGGCGCTGTGCGGCATCAGGATCACTACCGGCAATGTGGAGATGATATGCGTGCGGAGCGTGTTGTATCGCTTTAAGGTGTGGGAAAGGGACTGCATGGGTTTTATAATTTTTAAAATAAAACAGACCCCAGCGGGGTCAAATATCGGTAGAAAACGAGCCAACGAAAATGCCCGTGCCGTAGGTACGGAACACCGCCGTGCAATAGCGCAAACATCAGCTGGCTAATTGCGTACCTACGGCACGCTAATTCCATTTTTTATTTTTTTCTACCGATATTTTGCACCTACGGCGCAAGGAATCGCTTTGGTTCCAATCGTTCAGAACTTATAAAACTCCGCATATCTACGGCTACCGATATTTTGCGCCTGCGACGTAACGACTCGCGTTAAATTTAACAGTGCCCTATTTCCTAAAACCCCTGTATCTCCGGCTGCCGGTATCGCCACATTTTATGCAGCAGCTTTATTTCGTAGGGGTATTTATAGATATTAGTTTTGAACCGCAAACCGGCAACCACCTGCAGCGCCCTTCGCTTCAACTGGCTCAGGCGGATGTCGGTAACCGTCGGATAAGCCCCGTTCAATACCGTTTCAAAATCACGTATCTGGTCTATCATTTCCGGTTTCAGCCATGGGGTAAGCGGGTTTTTCCGCATATCAAAATTTTCCCATGCCGGGCTTATCCAATCTTCCAGCACCTGCGGGTATTTAAAGCCCAGCGCCTGCACCTGTTTATACAAGGTCGACCCTTCGGTGGGCACCGGGCTATAGGTATATAATACGATCTCGGTACGCGGGTTTACCGCCTTTACCTGTTTGATAAAATCTATCTCGAAATCAATCTGGGCCTGCACCTGGGCTTCAGTAGGCGCGGGTGTACCAAGGACAAATGAATATTCAGGGATGATGTCGAATTTCTTCAATCTTTCCGCAAAGCGGATGATCTGGTCGCCGGTTTGCGTACCGCCTTTGTCCAGTTGTTCCAGGATGAGGTTGTTGCCGCTTTCCGCGCCGAAAAAGATGATCTTGCAGCCCGCTTCACGTATCAATGCAAGGGATTCGTCCTTAAACTTATCCATGGTATCGATGCGGGCCATACCCCACCACGACATTTTTTCGGGCCTGATCAGCTTCGAAAATTCAACCGTGCGTTTTTCCGAAACAAAAAAATTATTATCATGGAATTCGATGGCATCGGCGCCCCATTTATCCTTAATGTACTTAATGTCGTTATAAACCAATTGGGCTGATTTGGCTTTCCACCTGGCTTCGAAAATGGGCACCACCGCACAAAACGAGCAGGTAAATGGGCAGCCAATGCTGGAGTGATAGGCCAATGTACGCTCGCCCAAAAAAGTTTTGCCAAGGTATTTTTTTATATAATAAATTTCGTTCAGCTTGTCATAAGGCAGCGGCGGCAAGGGGTCCTGCTCCATCAGGTCTTCCTTCTGCGTCTTTACAATATCATTCCCCGCCTTATAAATAATGTTTTTAATAAACTCATAAGGGGTATCAAGCTCCAGCGCGTCGATCAGCGCGGGGAATGCATGGTCGCCGGGACCGTTGATCACAAAGTCCACATAGCCTGATTCCAATATGACTTTTGGCTGCGTGGAAGGAAAGTACCCACCCCAAATCATTTTGGTCCATGGGTATTTCTCTTTAATTGCCTTTGCGCACGAAATAGCCTGTCTAAGCTGCGGGCCGGGCATCACCGTAAAGCCAATGTATTTGTACTGGCCAGTGTTTAAGTAACCTTCCATTACTTTCAGCGGGTCCGGGTCGCGGTTGCCGTCGACGATCGTCCACTCGTATCGGCCCTCAACCGAAGCTGCTATACTCAATATGGAATTCGGGATGCGGTATTTGCCTTCGGCACTTTTAGGATTGAACAGGATTATCTTATTCATTTTATCAATAAAGGAGGTATTTTAATGTGGGGTTGAACTTATGCATTGCGTTTCGCCTCACCCAAACCCTCTCCAAAGGAGAGGGCTTCAATGCAAGGCGAAAAATTTCTGCGTCTAAAGCCCCTCTCCTTTGGAGAGGGGTTGGGGTGAGGCAACTACGGCGCTTGTCTCGAACCCACGTTATTTCAGCCTTTGGTATCCCCGTTATACCGGCGGACCTCCGCCCGCCGGTATTTTTTCACCCACTGAAACGGGGATAGCAATAAAACAACAAACCCAATTAAAATCAAACTTCTAACTGTTACAAATACGCCCGCCAAAATAGAAGGGTTGCCAAGGGGTTTAAATATATCTGCTGGCAACCTTTAAATCCTGCAAACCGTAACCCAAGTGGAAGACAGTTTATTGCATGTTACTTTTAATTGATTAAAACCTTGATCAAATCCCTGAAAAATTATATTAGCCGGCACGTTTTTTCACCCACAGTGAAAGAACATGACGTGGTTGAGGCTTATGACCTGTGGGCAGACAGCTATGATGCCCAGCCGGGCAATTTAATGCTTGATTTAGACGAAATACTCGTTTCCTACCTGCTTTTCTTTATCGATATATCCAATAAAAACGTAGCCGATATTGGTTGCGGAACCGGCAGGCACTGGCATAAGTTACTGCGCAAAAACCCCGCGAACTTAACCGGTTTTGACGTTTCGCCGGGAATGCTGGAGAAACTCAGGGGGAAATTTCCGGAAGCTGAAGTCCACACTATAGTCGACAACAATTTCTTAGTCGTTAAAGACGGCGTTTTCGACCTTGTTATTTCAACGCTTACCGTTGCACATATAGCCGACATTGAAGAGGCCCTTGAAGCCTGGTGCCGGGTGCTAAAATTTAAGGCCGATATCATAATCACCGATTTTCACCCTGACGCTTTAGCGTTTGGCGGCAAAAGAACTTTCAAACATGAAAACACGCAAATAGCGGTGCGGAATTTTGTTCACCCGGTGAGTCTTATTAAAAAAATATTGCTGCGCAATGGCTTCACCGTTGTTAACGAGGAGGAAAAAAGGGTTGACGAAACGGTAGCGCATTATTATACTGCCCAAAATGCAGGGCATGTTTACGAAAAGTTTAAAGGCTTCCCGGTAATTTATGGGATACATTTCAGGAGGGGCTAATGATCCTGAATAACCTGGTAATGGCCACAACGGACGATCCTGTGAGTATCAGGATCGATGACGGTAAAATAACATCCGTTTCCCCGACCGCTTTTGCCGATGATGCGCTGACTTTACAGTTCGACACGGCCATGGTGTTTCCCGGCCTGGTTAATTCACACGATCATCTCGACTTTAACCTTTACCCCAATTTAGGCCACCGCACTTACAATAACTATACCGAGTGGGGCCGGCACATTCATAAAACTTATAAAAAGGAAATAGCCGCGGTGTTGAAAGTACCGTCCATTTTGCGGTATGAATGGGGCGTATTTAAAAACCTGCTCTGCGGCGTTACAACAGTGGTGAACCATGGCGAACCGTCAGGTTTAAAGGATGACCTGATCACGATTTTCGAGGAATTCCAGGCGCTGCACTCCGTAGGCTTCGAAACCGCCTGGCGATTTAAATTAAATAATCCCTTTAATACCAAACTCCCCGTTTGCATACACGTTGGCGAAGGGGATGACTGGCCATCATTCAGCGAAATTGACCAGTTAACTGCCTGGAATTTATTGGGACGACGGCTGATTGGCGTACATGCAGTAGCCATGTCAGAAAACCAGGCCAAAAAGTTTAAGGCGCTGGTATGGTGCCCGCAATCCAACTACTTTTTGTTGAATAAAACGGCGCCGGTAAACCTCCTGAAAAAACATACTGAAATATTATTCGGAACAGACTCCACTTTAACCGGCAGCTGGGACATTTGGGAGCACCTGCGCTTGGCGCGGCAAACCCGGATGCTTAATGATGAAGGATTATACCATTCACTAAATAAAAATGCCGCTGAAGTTTGGGGATTAAATTCGGGCACGCTGGAACCGGGTAAAGACGCCGACATCGTTATATCCCGGATAAAAACCGGGTTGCGTGGATATCACGCCTTTTTTGCCTTGCGCCCCGAAGACTTGTTATTGGTGATCCACAGGGGCAATATCCGTTTGTTTGATGAGACCATGACGGCGCAGTTAAAAGCGGTCGACCTGGATAATTTCAGCAGCATTTATGTTAACGGGGCCTGTAAGTACGTTCAGGGCAACCTGCCGGGCCTAATGGCACAGATAGCGGAGTACTGCCCGGAAGCACATTTTCCGGTCAGTCCAGTAGTTGAGCGTCAAAAAAAAGAGCATATATGAGCCGCATACGAAAACTGCTTTTTAAGGATGAGATCATCAGGACCTTCTCGATAAGCCGCCTGCATGAAAACGAAGTGCTGGAAAGCGTCCTTCTGAAAAACGGCAGCCACAGCGTTGACGTTACCAAACACCATGCGATGATCTGCCTGGACCCTTTTTGCGTGGCGGCCTGGCTTACAAATGAGGAAGCCGCTTTGATCGATCCCAAAAAAGTTAAAATGCTGTTTAAAACCGAAAACGGGTTAAATGCCGAAATAGGTTTGTCACTTATCGACAAAATAGCCACCCCCAACGGGCAATTGTTTTTATACCAAATTGAACACGTAAAAAATTACCAGTTAAGCCTGCTGCACAGGTTGACGCTGTTTGGCTATTTTCTTCGCTCAAAAACCAATACTTTTTATAGCCGCAGGGTGATCAGTGCGCTTTACTCCTACCCGCGAAGGATCATTATTGTGAGCTATAGCGATGAAAGCTACTGTAACATCTTCCCAATGGATATCCAGGGGTTTATTGCCGAAGAAAACATGTACCTGTTGGGCTTGAGGACGACCAATGTTACCCTGGATAAAATACTCCACGCAAAAAAAGTAGTGGTTTGCGACACAGATACCGTTGACCTGGAAACCGTTTATAAGCTTGGTAAACACTCCAGCAAATCGCCAACCGGTAAAAGCGAACTTCCGTTTGGGCTTGCAAAAAGTGAGCAATTTGGCTTCCCGGTACCCGACTTTACCGGCTCGTACAAAGAGATCGAGATCATTCAGCATAAAAAAATGGGCTATCACATGCTGATGATCGGTAAAGTTGTAAATGCGAAACAGATCAAGTTTAACCCGTCTTCGCTGTATCATGTGGGTTTCCTTCAATTTAAAAAAGGCAGCTATAAAGCAATCGAAGGTTTATACTAAACAGGCACCGGCATGAAATACGTGTTTATCAGCTATAATTACTCGCCGGATTTTAACTCGCCCGAAAGCTGGATCAAACGAACCGAAATGTATGGCGGCATGCTGGAATGCCTGGGGCGCGAAAATGAAGTGATGAGCATCAAACAGATAAATTATGAGGGGAAATATTTTCACAATGGCGTCGATTATCATTTTGTGCGCTTTTATCAGCAAAAAACTTACCTATCCCTGCGGCTTAACCGCTATGTAGCTGCGTTGAAACCTGACGTGGTTGTGGTACAGGGACTGCATCATCCCTCGCAATTGATTCAATTGGGTATAGTTCTAGGGGGCCGGGCGAAGATCATCGTCCACCATCATGCAGAAGTACCATTTTCCGGATGGAAAAAATATATCCAAAAAGCGGCCGACCGCTTTGCACAAGCTTACCTGTTTGCATCCCATCAAATGGGTTTGGAGTGGGTAAAAAAAGGCATCATTTCTTCAGCTGCAAAAATACATGAGGTAATGGAAGTGTCCTCACCGTTTTACCCGATCCAAAAAGAAGCGGCGAAATTAAAGACCGGGATTTTGGGAAAGTCCGTCTTTTTATGGGTGGGCAGGCTCAACAATAACAAAGATCCGCTGACTGTGGTGAAAGCCTTTTTACAACACGCCGCCTTTAACAAGGAGGCCCGGTTGTATATGATATACCATACCGATGAGCTGCTGCCGCAAATAAAAAGGTTGTTAAAGCATGCACGGGCCGGGAGTAAGGTAAACCTTGTTGGCAAAGTTGAGCATGGCGAGCTGGGCTATTGGTATAACAGCGCCGACTTTTTTATATCGGGTTCGCACTATGAAGGAAGCGGCACCGCCCTGTGCGAAGCAATGTCATGCGGCTGCGTACCTGTTGTTACCGATATTGCTTCGTTCAGGATGATAACGGACGAAGGGGCCTGCGGCTGGTTATATGAACCCGGGAACGAAGAGGAATTGTTTTGGGCCCTGGCTGAAACCAAACGCCCCGGTTTGCAGGCAAAGCAAACCGGGGCATTGGCCTATTTTAAATCCAACTTATCGTTTGAGGCAATCGCGCAAAGAATCAGCACGATTTCGGAATCGCTGGGTTAATTATTTCGCCGCACCAGGCATATTTTTTAGTATTGCCTTTTCATAATCCATCATCACGGGCATCAGCCTTTTCGACTCATATGCCCAATACTGAGCAAATTTCATTGCTTCCGCCGGGTTCATTGCAATCTTTCTTTGCCAGGCTTCAATCTGCGGTTTTATTGTCGAATCTCTTTGCCTCCATTTTTTGTCCAGTTCGTCTCTTTTTGCTTTTGCAGCGGCGCCGGTATCGGTGGTAAGGGTTTTTATGTTGGTTAAATAGTCGGTAATGGCATCGTCGTATAATGCGCATATTTTCTTTTCATCTGGATCAGTAATGTTTAACGAATCCATAACAGAATTGCCTTTGGATGATGCCGCAGCAGTTGAATTAGTAGCCGATACGGCATCGGAGCCTGATGAGCCGGCCTTTGGCTTGCACGAAACGGCAACCACCGCGATGGCAGCCAATACAAAGAAGTTGAATTTTGACAGCGTTTTCATGGTGTAAAATTGTGAAGTTTACGAATTAAGAACAGTTTTTAACTGAAAATCAAATGGTTAAGTCGATCTTCTATCAAATATCCAAATTAAAAACGACAATATTTATAATACATCCTGCTTATTTTTTTTTACTAAAAAAAAGATCGGGATGAATAATGGAATGGTTAGTCGGCAAATAAACTGATCACATTTTTGGCGATCTGCTGGATGCTGCACGTAAGTACCGGGTCGTGTCCGCGGTGTACGTTTTTGAGAAGCCGGACAATTTCTTCATTCATTTCATTTACATCCCCTACCACGTGGTGATGACGATAATCCCTATTCATGGGTTTACAAAACGACACAACATGGGCGCCTGCATAGAGCGCTTCGGCCATGACCGCCCCGAACCCCTCGTAATTTGAGGTATGTAAAAACACTTTCGAACGCTGCATCATGGCCAGCACTTCGGCGTACGGCAATTCGCCGGCGAAAACCAGGTTGTTTGATAAATTCAACCGTTCCGACAGCGCCTTTAGGTTTTCAACTTCAGGGCCCTTCCCGCAAATTACAGCCTTGATGCCCGGGAAAAACTTCTTTAAAAAACCAACGGACTCTACGAATAAATGGTACTGTTTTAACGGGATCAACGAGCCCGCACCCATTAGGTCAATATCTCGCTTGGTGGGCGCCGGACCGTACAATGAGGTATCTATCCCAACCGGGATCACCTGGGTAATCCAAATTCCGTAATTCCGCTTAAACTCCCGGGCGATGAAATCCGACAGGGCGATCAGCGTATGCGTTTTAGGTTTTATCCAGTTCACATATTTGTTCCCCTGTTTAGCATCCTGGCCTAATATCCAGGTGTAGTGCGTCAA
>Ga0302185_10003063_pt1 | contig 10494 bp, 14 predicted proteins | sample II_Bog_E1_1_FD_200231 | JGI IMG/M metagenome (GOLD analysis project Ga0302185, IMG submission 200231) | Peat permafrost microbial communities from Stordalen Mire near Abisko, Sweden - II_Bog_E1_2 | ecosystem: Environmental > Terrestrial > Soil > Wetlands > Peat | place: Sweden: Abisko... | reverse complement strand
AACCGATAGCAACACGCCATTTAGTCTTCGGTTAAACTTCTTTTACAAAAACCGATAGCAACACGCCATTTAGTCTTCGGTTAAACTTCTTTTACAAAAACCGATAGCAACACGCCATTTAGTCTTCGGGTAAACTTCTTTTACAAAAACCGATAGCAACACGCCATTTCAATCATGTTCTTTTTGGGAGTGCAAATGTAAGGCGTATTTTGTTCCCCTCAAAATTTTGGGTATCTTTTTTCAGGGCATGGCTTCAATGATACCAATGAATTCTTCTGCCTTCAGTGATGCGCCGCCAATGAGGCCACCGTCCACATCGGGGCAGGTAAATAATTCTGCGGCATTGGAGGGTTTGCAGCTACCACCGTATAGTATAGACATATTTTCTGCGGTGCCTGCGCCATATTTGGCTGCGATTATGCTCCGGATGTGTCCGTGCATATCCTGTGCCTGCGCTGAAGTTGCTGTGCGGCCTGTGCCTATTGCCCAGATGGGTTCGTAGGCGATCACTATGCTATCGAATTGCTTATTGCTTAAATGAAACAGCCCGGCTTTTATTTGCTTTTCCACATATTCGTTTTGTGTGCCTGCATCGCGTATGTCCAGCGGCTCACCGCAGCAGAAGATCACTTTGAGGCCATTGATGAGCGCCTGGTTCACTTTTTTGGCCAGCATAGCGTCATCTTCCTTAAAATATTGTCTTCTTTCGGAATGGCCGATAATTACATATTCCACTTCAGCGCTCTTCAGCATGGCGGCAGATATTTCCCCGGTATAGGCGCCCGATGCCTCCTGGTGGCAGTTTTGGGCGCCCAGGTGCACATCTATCATCCCGGTGAGCTGCTCCGATGTTTGTGTGAGGTGCAGGAAGGGTGGGGCAATGATCACCATTTTATCTTCATTGAGTATGGGCATGCCGTTGAAAAGGTCATTGATCAATTCAGCTCCTTCATTGAGGGTCAGGTTCATTTTCCAGTTGGCAGCTATAATTTTTTTACGCATGTAATCAATTTAATGTAAAATAAGGGGTCAAAGATACTAATGACTGTGGGTTTTATGCCCGTTTATGACGAATATCATTAACTATCGTGCCAATTTTCGCTTTTCCCAAACAAATATAAACATACCGCTCACCTACGGCTGTCAAAAATATGCCTGTACATGGCTAAATCTTCTTCCGATAATTTTTTACCCCTCCTGCCCATCATGCGGCCTGCGGTTTCCATGGCGCGGTTAAAGTCATACAGTTTTGTGCCTTCGGCCACGCCCCAGGAGAAGGAGGGAATGAATTTTTCAGGAAAACCACCGCCGAATATATTGCATGATACCCCTACAATAGTGCCGGTATTGAACATAGTATTGATACCGCACTTGGAATGGTCGCCCATCAGCAGCCCGCAGAAAGTGAGCCCGGTAAATACCGACCGGTTGGCAGCCTCGTCCCATATCTTTACTTCCGCATAGTTATTCTTCAGGTTCGAGCAGTTAGTGTCTGCGCCGAGATTGCACCATTCGCCTATCACTGCATTGCCGAGGTAGCCATCGTGCGCCTTATTGCTGTTGGCGAAGAATATTACATTATTTATTTCGCCGCCCACCTTGCATCCAGGGCCTATGGTTGTGGCGCCATAGATCTTCGCCCCCATTTTTATGACCGCCTGGCTGCCCACTGCCAGCGGGCCGCGTATCATTACGCCTTCCAGTATCTCCGCGTCTTTTGCAATATATACAGGCCCGGTCGTGGCATTGATGATGCTGCCTGCACAGATGGTAGCCCCGGCTTCTATAAAAAGGTTCTGTCTGCCGGTTACCGTTACCCCGTCCGGTACCGGCGCGCTATTTCTGTCTTTTGTGATCAGTTCAAAGTCTTCTTTTATCGCGCGGTCGTTGGCGGTGAAGATATCCCACAGGTTTTTTAAGGAATGAATTTCACCTTCATAATGCTGCGAGGGCAGCGTGAGTATATGTTCTTTAAAATCCGCAATGCCCATATCGTTTTCCGGGAGGCGTGCGGCAATGATATAATAGCCTTTTGCGAGCGCCTGCCCCGGTTCCAGTTGGAAGATAGCATCAGCCAGCGCGATGGTGCCGAATACCGCCCCGTTGATATACACATTATCCTTCACAGGGTTTGCCGGGAACACTGGCTGCAGATATGGCTCGGTAAGCGTACCTGTAGTTACCGGCCCCTTTGCCAGCGCCCTTGCCTGCCCGAATACCGCCCCCTGAACGTAGCCAGCTTTGAGCAGGCACATCTCCCACCTTTCGCGCATGGTAAGGATGCCGCACCTGATATCGGCTACAGGGCGGGTATGAGTGAATGGCAACAGGTGTGGCCGCGAAGAATCATCGAAAAGGATGTAGTTCATGTTTTAAAGTCAAAAGTCAAAAGTCAAAAGTAGAAAGTCAAAAGTAGAAAGTAGAAAGTAGAAAGTCAAAAGTCAAAAGTATAAGTAGCGCAAAAGCGGAAAAATATACTTCTTTGTATGTAAAATGCAAAAAACGCTCAACTGTTGAAGCGGAGCGTTTTTTATGGTCATCCCTGTGCGGGGCATGAATTTATGGTTTTGGAGTAGTTGGCTCCACTTTCTTTTCGTAGCGTTTCTTGAATTTCTCAATACGGCCCGCAGTATCCACAAACATGGATTTACCGGTATAGAACGGGTGCGATGTATTGGAGATCTCGACCTTTACCAATGGGTATTCGTTGCCATCTTCCCATTTTATGGTTTCCTTTGAAGGGGATGCGGAACGAGTGATAAACATGCTTTCGTTTGATGTATCCTTGAATACTACTAAACGGTATGCTTCCGGATGAATGCCTTTTTTCATTTTGTTGTTTTTTTATGCATGGATTTTGCCATGCGTGAATTTAAGTGTGCAAAGGTAGGGGAAAATCACAGGTTTATCAAACTTATTCTTTGACAAACCTTTTAAGATCGCTTTCCGCCTCTTCGCCCGAATTATACTTACCTATTATTTTACCGTCGGGGCCTATTAAAAACGCCTGCGGGATATACTGGATACCATAGGTGCGGGTAACGGCAGAGCCCCATTGGGAGGAAGGGAGGTCGGCCATGTGGTTTGGCCATACGAGGCCGTCTTGCGCAATGGCTTTTTCCCACGCCTCTTTTTTCATATCCAATGAGTAGCTGACCACGGTAAAGCCGTTTTTAGCGTTTTTGAACTTCTTACCCGAATATTCTTTGTACATGCGCACTAACCCGGGATTGGAATGGCGGCAAGGCCCGCACCACGACGCCCAGAAATCGAGCAGCACATAGGCGCCCTTATTGATCTGCGACAGTTTCAGCATTTTGCCGGCAGGGTTTGCCGTGGACAGGTCGGGCGCTTTCTGGCCTATCTGGATGTAATCGTTTGAATATTGCGCCTGTGCCGTTAATATACTCATCCCCAGGACGAGTGTAGCTATTATTTTCCTCATTGGTATAAAATATTGGGTAAATGTAAGGCAAAAATGCTTTTAAAGTGCAGGCAGCGAAAGTTAAAACAGCCGGCAATTTACCAGCAAACTAATTTATAAGGTATTTTCAAAATGCCTGCTCTTTTGCTTCTTTAATAATAAGTTGTGCAATAGTCAGGGCGTTATCTTCATTTTTGGTTTTAATAGTAGCATATATCAGGTTCCCATTATTATGCTCATAATGGAATACGCCTTTGACAGATAAGCTGTTTTTTATTTTCTTACAAGAAATGATCTCATTTTTTGCAAATGTTACCTTGAATGTTTTCATAATATACGGGTGCTACATAAGGTTAAAATTGCTATCAAAGCAAAAGAATGATGCCAGCAAAAGGCTGATATTGCAGCGTTTTTTATTGAATGTATGTTGCAGGTCAATGAAATAATCATTGTTTTGAAGCATTATACCAAGTTAGACGTCAAAAATCGGCACACATTTATTTGAACCACATAGGCACATAGAACACATAGGCTATGTGGTTAGCCTTCTTACCTGGTTTTAGCATCTAAATGGCATTATCTGATTTTTTTGGGTGATGCTCCTGACTTGTCCGGCCTTGTTTGTAACGGCAAGTTAAATACACATATTGTGCTCGCCCCGTCTGTTGCCAATGGCAGTTATCTTGTAAATATAACCTCCGGCAAAGACTATGTAGCGTACCATGTGGTCGTTAATAAGTAATGGCAAGCTGAAAAGTATCCGAAAAGGCGCCCTGATCAGGGCGCCTTTTTTATGAAGTGGTGAACCTGGCTCCAGATACTTTCCGCCAGAGTAGATACCGGATGGTTACCATCAACAACCAGGATATGTTCTTCATTTTTCAATTTTTCAAATGCCTCCAGGTATTTGGCCCTTACATTACCCAGGTTTTCAAGCGTCTCATAAAGCTCTGTTCCATGCCTGTTGGCGCTGATCCGCTGCATACTGGTTTCCGGCGGCACATCAATAAAAATATTTACATCCGGCCTCAGAATTTGGGCGCACATTTTATTGCACTCAATTACCCAATCCATATCCATATGCGTACCATGATAGGCGTAGGAGGAGAAGTAATACCGGTCGGTAATTACCGTATAGCCTTCGCGCATTTTTTTTACAAGGCCATTCACTTCATTCAGCAAATGGTCCAGCCTGTCTGCAAGGAATAAGCCGGCAATAGTTCTTTCATCAGCTTTTATGCTGCCCTTTAAAATGCTCCTGAGCAGCGATCCTACCATGCCATCAGTAGGCTCAAAAGTGGCATATACCTTATGCCCTTCAGCTTGTAGCTTTTCCGCCAGCAGCTTTGCCTGTGTGCTTTTTCCGCTGCCGTCTATACCTTCGAGGGCTATGAATAAATTTTGTTTCATTTATTTTAAACTGGGGTGAAATTACTATTTTTCTTTTCTGAATTTTCACATTATCAAATCTTCAAATTTTCACATTTTCAAATTACCTCACTCTCTCCTTCAACCGCGGATTCAGAAGAAAATCCTTATTAGTAAGGGTTTTCATGAAGGTAATATACTTTCTGAAGGATGAAATTCCATTTGCCCTAATTTTTTTATCTTTGCTTATATAATAACGAAACTATGATTACTACATATTATTTACCTGCTGATCAACTTGATTTATCAATTCTTAAATCAATTAAAGAAGCCTTTAAAGGAAAGGACATTGAAATAATTATTTCGGAGTCGAAAGGTGAGGATAAGGCAAATACGTTGCTTCATAGAATGGAAAATCTGCGAAAAGATAAAAACACTGTGAATTTTTCTCAGGAAGTTTTTTTTAAAACCTACCAGAAAAAAATAGCTGATGCGGCAAATAAAATTTGAAGCGGATGCTTTAGCTGAATTGGAAGAATGGGTAAAGATACATCCAAAAACAGCTTCAAAAATCCTTGATTTATTGCAGGAGATATGCAAAACTCCATTTGAAGGGAAAGGTAAACCTGAACCCTTGAAACATAAGTTCAAAGGGCTATGGTCAAGAAGAATCAATGAAGAACATAGGATCATTTATGAGGTAAGCGGAGCGTTTATAAGTGTGATTTCCTGTAAAGGACATTATAATTAAAACTTAATTTTCAAATCACCCTCCCTCCCTCCAATCCTTTAACCGGGGATCCAATAGAAAATCCTTATCAGTAAGCGTTTTCATAAATGCAATGATGTCCTGTTTATCCTCCGGGGTAAGGATAATTGGTTTTCTGAGTTCTTTGGCCAGGCTGGGGCTCTCAATTATGCCATCAGTATAATGGTCCATCACCTGCATCAGTGTATTGAACCGCCCATCGTGCATATACGGATAAGACATAGCTATATTGCGCAGGGAAGGCACTTTGAATTTTAATGAATCATGAAAATCATGGGTGATGTTCATGCGGCCATAATCCTTTAGTCCGGGGTCAGGTGCAAGGCCAATGTTCTGGAATGAATTATTGGTAAACAAAGGTTCGTTATGGCAGCTTTCGCAGTTTTTCCGGAAGAGCTTCAATCCGTTGAGCTCCTGTCCGGTCATTTCTCCGCCCGGTTCTTTACGCACATATTTATCGTACTTCGAGTTGAAAGATTCAAACATGACCAGGAATTGGGTCAACGCTTTCAGTACCCGTTGCCCGGTAATAGCGCTGTCGCCAAACGTCAGGTAGAAATGTGCGCGGTATCCTTTGGCAGTGTCTAATTTCTTCACCACATTTTCAAGGGTGCTGCCCATCTCCACAGGGTTAGTGATAGGCGCCAGCGGCTGAACTTCCAGGTTGTTGACGCCGCCATCCCACATAAACGACTTGTCCCATGCCAGGTTAAACAATGTAAGCGAATTGCGTTTCCCTTTCAGCCCGTTTATGCCATGGCTCAGTCCATGGTCGCCATGTGTGAAACCTGACCATTGGGAATGGCAGCTTGCACAGGAAATTGTCCCGTCCTGTGATAAAACAGGGTCGTAAAACAACTTACGGCCCAGCTTAAAACCGTTTTCGGTAACAGGGTTTTTAGAAAAGTTATATACAGGTGCCGGCCAGCCCTTTGGCACCACAAATCGTATATCCCCCGTTTTGGTATCAAACCCAAAAGAGAGAATAACAATAATGATACCTGCCATTACAGGTAATAAATATTTTAAGGCGCTTGATGGCACTGCTGCTGTTTATTCTGTTACTGAAAACATCTTTGCGTAATTATCCGCAATAATATTGGCTTCTTTGCCAGGAATTAAAACACTGTTTTTCTCTGCGAGGCCAAAACCTTTGAACCATGCCGCTGCATCTGCATTGATTTTTATAACTGTATTACTGTTGTCAGCCACCTGTATGGCATGTGGCAACTGAAGTGTCACCACCCGTGCCGCATTATACGGGGTAGTATAACCGCCGATATGAAACTCAAAAGCATGGTGCAATGTATTGCATACCTCAGACCGTCCTTCCATTTTCGCCATGATATAGCCGCTGTTCCATGCCCAGTACATGCCGTTTACAGGGTCAAGATCGCCCCCGTTTGCACCGTTTGTGTTGGCTATACTGTCCACGCCAACTACAAAAGTAACCACGTCATAACTGCCATCGGGAACATTTGTTGAGAAAGTAGTTGTTGCCGTATCTTCCGCATCCACAAGGTGGGCGCAATCATTACACAAAAAATGCTTCCCGGTATGGATGTTCATAAACCCTATATCGGTGACATAAAACCGGAAGCGGTCTATGAACAATGTATCTCCATGGCCATTCACATAGAATTGTGTGGCAAGTTGCAAAGGTTGCCTGTTAAACACGGGCGCTACGATCATTCTTACCTGTCCCGGTTTGTTTTGCGCATAACCAAAACAAGGCAGCAATGCCAGTGTCAGCATATGCAAGTGGAAAAAAGCAGCCCAACGTTTCTTCATCCTGCTAAATTAGTGATTTTACTGACCATCTGGAGGAGGTGGGGGAGGGCCTGGCCGGTCGCCGGAAGGAGGAGGGCCGTCAGTTGGCGGTGGGCCTGGTGGCGGCGGATGGTGCCCGCCAGGGCCGCTGCTCATCATTTTTGTAATATCGCCAATAATTTTATCGAATTCCTGTTTTTGTGCGTCTGTACATAATTCCCTTACCTTGGCGAAATGAGCATAAGTGACCATTTCTATTGCTTTCTGGTTACCCGCAACCAGTTGTGCCAATGAATCTGCAATATGATCGCCAGCATTGCCATTTTTAAGATTGGCAAATAATAGCTGCCTGTAATCCATAGCTTCATGCCTGAGCTTATGCATATTCTGCTGGTGTTGCTGCACCAGTACATCATATTTTTTTACCTGGTCGTCAGAAAATTTCAGGCTACGTATTACAAAGTCACGGGGAGTTTCACCCTGTGGCGGGCCGGATTGCTTCCCCGGTTTCAGCCAGATAGTGAGCAGAAGGCCGATATTGCATAACACAAGCAATACTATGACCCATACTAATATCTTTATGCCTCTATTATTCATGCCTTAATAATTATACGTAGTTACTGATTGTATTTCCATTGCCATTGAATGTTCGCTTGCGGTAACCGCTGTTTTTTTATTTTGGGTCATAAAGTAAATAACAGAACCCACGTTCAGTGCAAGCAATAACATTGCCGCTGCTGCCAATTGCTTAATGGGCAGTGGAATTTTCCTTGTTTTTTGCGGATTACTTAGCTTCATCACCACCTGCTCATACAAACCGGTACGCGGTTGCGCCATGGATATGCCCTGAACGCTTCCCAGGACATCATCTATCCACTTTTCTTTATTTGTGTTATTTTCCATAACCTTCATTTAGACGTTATTGATTCAATTTTCCTTCGTAAATAACTCCCAATTTTTTTCTGAGGTTAACCTTGGCCCTCTGCAACAGGGATTCAACTGCTTTTATTGATAAATTTAAAATTTCAGCTATGTTTTTTTGGGGTAATTCTTCAATATGCGCCAATATGAATACGGTTTTCTGGTTATCCGGCAACGACTCTATGGCTGCAAACAGGTAACGGGCTTTTTCTTTACGTTCCATTTCAATGCCGGGATGGTCGAATGAGGGCTTATTATGTACTTCTTCGCTGGTATCTTTATGGAAAAGGCTGCTTAAAATCCCCGTCCTTTTCAGCCTCTTTTTGGCCCGGATATGGTCAAGGCATTTATTCACAGTGATGCGGTATATCCAGGTACTCATGGACGACCGCTCATTAAAAGAGAGAACAGATCTGTAAACCGTAATAAATACCTCCTGGCTGATGTCTTCAGCCATCCCATGGTCCTGCACCATGCTGATAGCCGTATTAAATACCTTTTGCTGGTATTCTTCCACCAGTTGTTTAAATGCCTCCTGGTTGCCCGATTTCAGTTCTTGTAGCAGGTTATTGATAACTAAGTCGTTTGTAAGCTAAGGTAATGACTATAAAGAATAAGGCGTTAATATAAAATGGCTGCCTGCTGGGGCAACCATTTATAAAAAAGCCGGGTTTGTTGATCAATTCTTTTATTTAGCCGCCGCCCCTGATTCAGTTGTAGCATCTCCGGGCATAAAAATCTTATCATCCACAGGTTTGTTCAGTTCTATTGACTTGAAGTTTATCTCATTACCCATCGGAGTAATAGTCATAGGCATAACCACACCTTCATCCATTTTCTTGTAATTATCATAACCAATGGCAACCTCCTGCTCCTCTTCATCTTTTTGTTTTACCTTACTTTCAGTACGTACAAGGTAATAAGTAGTAGCATCAAAAAAAGAAGTGGACTCATTACCATCCTTATCCGTAAATTTCAGCTTATAACAAACTACTTTATTCAGGGTGTCTTTTCCCAAATATTCTGCCTTGGTGCCATTTTCCTTGTAGCTGAGCAATTCCTTTCCTTTCAGTTCCAGTTGCGCCTGGAATGCCTTTAACATCTCCGGTTTCATAGTATCTACCTTTTCCATACCAGGCATATACATCCAGCCTTTTGTTTTAGTAACTATCTGGTAGAAGTTCATGCCCATTGCGTTAAGGTCAGTTCTCATGGCTTTGCCAAGGGCCATAGTCTGGGTAATGTTTATATCATTACCTTGTATGGACATAGTGCCTTCCATTTTTACCGTTTTTATGTTATTCCAGGCTTCTACGCTGCCAATGGCTTTCTGGTGTTTTTCCATGATCTCATCAGCCGTCTGCGCTTTTACAGTAGAAATGCCACAAACAATTACTGCGGCCAGTATAGATAGTTTTAGTGCTTTCATTATTTCTTGTTTATGTAAAAAGATTACAAAATTATAGAAATCAATTGGTTTAACATTCTGTGCGGCATTTAATTGAACAAATTTAATAAAAGACTAGAACATTGGGTTTTAAGATATGCTCCTTCCTGAAGTATTACCGTTGGCTGGCTGAAAATCAGTTAAAAAAATATATGGCAATAGGAAATACCCAGCTACAATAGCTGATAAAAAAAGTCGGGGAATATTTTGGATAGCATTTTATTGCCATTTTGCATTTTATTTCTTTACCTTTTCTGTTTTCATTACCATTGCTTCATGATAACAGCCAGGCATCTTACCAAAAGTTTCGGCCCTGTAAAGGCTGTTGACAATGTTTCCTTTGAAATAAAGGAGGGTGAAAACCTGGTATTATTAGGTACCAGCGGTTGCGGTAAAACCACAACGCTTAAAATGATCAACAGGCTTATAGAGCCATCTGCCGGCCGTATTTCAGTAAATGGCGTGGATATCAACGATCAGTCGCCTGAAGCGCTGAGGCGCGGTATAGGGTATGTATTGCAGCACAATAGTTTATTTCCGCATTATACTGTGGCCGAGAATATTGCAGTAGTACCCCAACTGCTGCAATGGGATAAAAAGAGAATAAAAGAACGGACAGAGGCATTATTAATTAAACTGAATTTGCCCCCGGACAAATATCTCTCCGTCTATCCGCACCAGCTAAGCGGCGGCCAGCAGCAGCGGGTGAATATTGCCCGCGCATTAGCTGCCGACCCGCCGGTATTGCTGATGGATGAACCCTTTGGCGCCCTCGATACCATCACCCGTACCAGT
>Ga0302185_10003062_pt1 | contig 10495 bp, 5 predicted proteins | sample II_Bog_E1_1_FD_200231 | JGI IMG/M metagenome (GOLD analysis project Ga0302185, IMG submission 200231) | Peat permafrost microbial communities from Stordalen Mire near Abisko, Sweden - II_Bog_E1_2 | ecosystem: Environmental > Terrestrial > Soil > Wetlands > Peat | place: Sweden: Abisko, Stordalen... | reverse complement strand
TATGGGGCTGGACCCGTGGATGTATACGAAGCATTACTACATGGGCAGGAGTTATTCTTTTATTGTAAACAGTTTGTACTTTGATTATAGCCAGGCTGAACTTTTCAGGTGCTTTGTGGATCATGACAAGAGCATATACCAGAAGCAGGTGATTGAGTTGTTTCATTATTATTTCCCGCCGAAGCCGGAGCGCTGTGTGGCAAATGACAGCATGCCTGCGGACATAGGATGTGTGAAGTGGGATTACGGCCAACTGGAAATGAATGGACCTGTTGATGACCTTTACCAGATAGACATGTATGGGTGGTCGAAGTTGCAGTTTACGTACCTGATGAAGATCGCGGCATTATGCAAAGATCGCGGTATTGAGTTTAATGCGGTGATACCGCCTAAGAGAGCGGACTATTGTGCTTATTACAAAGCCCACAGTAATGAAATACACAAAGGATATATAGAGAACCTGGTTGCAGTTCATTTTAATTCGCCTATTTACGGATCGTTCGACCAGCTGAAAGATTATAAAGGGCCAGACCTATTTGAAGATCATTACCATTTGAATGAAAAAGGGCAGGAGGTATACTCGCGTGCTTTTTGGGAAATGATACACCAGCCTAAAGTTAATTTCACCGCCGACTATAAGTGGCTGCAAAATTAGGCAAACCAACTCTTAGCAAAACTATATAGCGGGCGGCAGGGGTTTCTTTTTTGTAGCCATTTGCGCGAGCCTATGTGATGGATACTCAATAAGCAAATAGACAATATAAGAGGCAACGATGACTACGAGAATGAAGAGCGGATAGGTGTAGACGGTGAGCTTGATATAAGATGTAAGAATGATGGCGAACATTTCGTGGCATAAATAAAGGGAGTAAGAGAACTTGCCCAAAAATTCAAAAAAGGATACTGAACTGTGGTTTTTGTAATAAGTAAATTCATTTCGCAGCCACAGGAAAAGTATAAAAGCGAACAGGTTTTCGGTAAGGAGGGTGCTGGTGAAATACTTGAACCGGAGGATTTGTATAACAGCGCCGACACTAAGGACGAGGATACGAAATGACCATAGTTTGAGCGGAGATATTTTTTTGTTGAGACCGTCAAATTCTTCCGCCAGTATAACGCCGAGGAGCCAGCACGGGAGGCCAACTAACCATGTAAGCGGAACGCCTAATTGCCAGTACTGGCCGATAGTATCATCGTGAGTTTGATGAATGAATGACATGATGTCGGCATGGCCGAAAATAACTATTACCAGAATAGATATTGCAAACGCTGCGATGAACTTTGCCCTCCAGGACATTTTGATCTTAATGAGCAGGGGGTATAGCGTATAGTATATTAGCTCACAATAAAGGCTCCAGACCGGAATGAAAAAATCCAGCCTTAGATAAATCGCTGCTGCGTAAATAATCAATAAGGGAATGCCAATGCGCATCCATCTCCTGATCAGGAAATCCTTAGTGTTGAGCGGGCGGCTTTTATTAGGGTAATGGATGACAAAACCCGAAATAATAAAGAAAGCAATGACGGCACTGGTGCCGCTAAACAGCGGAGTGATAATAAAACCTAAAAAATGGAATATCGGATTGGAACCGGCTTTGAATACATCTACCCAGGGATTGTGCATATGAGACAGGAAGACGATAAGGGCCAAAAAGAACCTTATACTATCTATACCATTTACCCACTTTTTATTGTCTCCCTTCATAAACAGATTTATATCCGATTGCCGGTAATTTTAAAAATTATAAGTAAGATGCAGCAAGTTTATTTTTTTTCCAGCACTTATTTCAAAGCATTAAGATGGTCAATAATTACGGCAGCCCTTGCATCCAAGGAGTGCTGTGCCAGCGCCCGCTGATAGCCTGCACTACGAATTTTTTCGCGTTTGGGTTCATTGTTTAAAAACTCTTTTACTTTTGTCACGAGTTCTCCCTCACCGTCGAAGAAGCCGGCTTCTTCGTCTTCGTTGAAATATAGAACTGATTCTTTATTGCGCTCGTGCAGCATGAAGCCAAAGGAGGCAGGTATATGAAACGTGCGTGAAGTAATAAGATCGCCGGAGGATGAGCCTGTAACTTTCTCAGACAATATGCCAAGATTTATTTTTGAAGATTGTATGGCAATAGCGTAAAGATCACCGAGTATGGCAGTGCCCTGAATGGAACTTTTTAAAACCGGCGAAGAAGATTTATTCCATTGCCCCCCCCATACTTTCAAATCAATTTCCGGCAATTTTTCTTTCAAATAGGAGAGCCATTTTTCTTTTTTGGGAGACCAGGTCCCGATGAAGGAGACATCGCATTTGAAACCGGCCATTTCCTTAGTGCCAATGTCGAGTTTTCTGTGAATTTCGGGATCAAAGCCATGGGGAATAAAAACAGCGTTTTTTACACCGTAGACGGTTTCCATATCTGTGATGCCAAAGGTCTTTGTGGTAAATATTAAATCATATAGTGGTATGGCTGCCGGAATGTTGGCACCATGTGCAGCCATGCTGACATCAGGATAGAAAAGCACAATTTTGCAGTTGTTCTGCCGGGCAAATTGCAATGTTTGCGGAGTTACAAACACCCCTTTGTATACCAAAACGACATCCGGCCTGAATATGCGTATTTTATCTTTTATGGCATTATTGAATTCTTTTTGCTGTAATGGCCATAGCGCGCGTTCAAGTATTTTGGTAAGTTTAGTTTTCGTTTGCAGACTAACGAAATAGAACTCATCCAGTACCTCTATGAGGCAGCCCTTACGGCTTAATGCCCTGAATAGTCCACCAGCGTTACTGCCCCTCCAAAGCGGGCCTACGGCGAGAATTCTCATATTGGTCTGTAATTTTTCTAATCATTAAAAACACTAAATATGTAGAGATGAGGGTGATAATTACCTGCATATCTGATATGGCCCCGACAGCACCCTGAAGGAGGTAGCCGCCCCATAGCGTTCCCGTAAGATTGAACGGGGAGACATTGAATTGGGCTGAATTCCAGAATAGCGCCAGCAGGCCGCCCCACAGGATACAGCCAATAAACACACCATACCAGTCGAAATCCAGATAGAGCTCCCCTGGGATGGTCATGTTAACGCTGTTATTAACACGGCCGTTATCGCCCATGCTGCCGGCGCCTATTTCGAGGGCAAACCAGCTTCCCAGCTCAATACGTGGTTTGTCGGGCCAAAGTATCCTTGGCACAAGGGCGGCAATGAGAGGCTCTGAAGCCCTGCCCCCATAAAAACCTCCCTTTTCTTTAGTAAGCCGGACAATGTTAGTTAACTGGGCAATGCACGAAGACCTGTCCATAAAAGTACCACCCTTATTTTCATCGGCGTCCACATAAGTATAGCTGGAGTTTTCGTTGTTGCCATTAGTAAACGCCTCAATAAAGTGTGCCCTGTGCCCGCCAAGCGCCTGGAAAAACTGAAGAAAGACGGCGAAAATGACGATGAATGGGATAGCCCGATAAGTTAATAAAATTTTGAGATCGCCCTTGCCAACGAAATAGCCGAGAAATAATATACAAACTGGATTAATAACTGCAAGACGAAGATAGGAGCTATATAGCGCCGCGATGGTTTGAAAAACGCATAGTGATATGGCGTATATGCCATATTTGGTATTATTTTCTGTGACCCATAAGCGAGAATAAAACAGGATGCCGACAGAAACCAGTAACAGGATTATTTTTTGAAAACCACCGGCAATAAAACTAAGATCTATGTTATAACCGGCGTAAAACATAACTGTAAACGCGATCATGATATAAAATATATTGTCGAGTACTTTTTTTTCGCTGAAAAAAACGGCTATAGACGGGAGGCTGACCTTTTTGAACAGTTCATAACCCATGAACACGAAAGTATTTCCCATCACCCAGATTAAAGCAGCATCATCGATATATCGCGTGTCAATAAAATTATATATTTGGAGTGAGCTCACTCCGTAAGTTTTTACTTTTGTGATAAAGAGGACATTAGCAATAGAGGCTATGCCGATACCAAAACTATAGAACATGGACAGATCGAGGTTCCTGATCACGTTTTTCCTGTATAGCTTCAAATTCAAGACGCAATGTACCACCATCGCGCCAATCACAACCTCGCCGGGGTATAATTGAGCTATTATGTAGTATATGACCAGGAAAATGAGGTGTAATCCCACTTATTATTATTATAGTGTTATTAAATGTCCGGCAAACGCCGATGGGAATAGCTGTTTTTAATCGGGTTTAAAATGGAAATACGGGCGTTTTTTGCATTTATTTTTTGATGCAATATATGCCTGTTGCTAAGGCATAAAGTTAGTTTTTTTATTAGTCACCGCAAATAAAATAAACCGGGAAAAGAGTTTTTTGAAGCGCCGATTGTGTTGAAAATCTGCGAGGAAAAGCGCACTAATGAGTGTGGGCATTAATTTTATTTTAAGATAATGGCATGGCATAAAAGAACATTTGTTCGTTTCGGAAAATAGGTATTATATTTGCAGCCCCAACTACAAAAAAGGATTGGTAGTTCAGTTGGTTAGAATGCCGCCCTGTCACGGCGGAGGTCGCGGGTTCGAGTCCCGTCCAGTCCGCAAAAAAATTCCAAAGCCCGCGCTAGTCGCGGGTTTTTTTTTGTCGGTTCAAAAGCTTGTTTGTGGGGTAGAGGTAAAGAAGTGTTGCATGATCCGCTTTTCTAATATCGCCTGTTGTAGTTTTTCTACCAGATATCCAGATAGAGTTCAGATTATAAATGGGGTTTGCATAATCCCGTAGCGTGGGTAAGGAAATATGGTTCTTATGGCAGTGCTGAAACTTGTCTTATGCATTATAGTGCCGGGGCGCTAGTTTTTAATGGGTAAGTATTATTTTTTTTATTTGTCGATAATCAGGGATATTTTTACATATAGATAACAATTAGTTAGAATTTTCACCATGAAGTTTCGTACAGCAAAATTTATCCTTCCTTTTCTTCTTTGCTTTGCCCAGTATACTTATGCCGGCAGCATTGATAGCCTGGAGCGGCAACTACATGTTGCGTCTTCGGATCAGGATAAGGCGTTACTGCTGTTCATCATAGGGGATCGTTTTGTGGGAAGGAATAATGATTCTGCACTAATGTATTTGAAACAGGCGGGTGATTTTGGGAAAAAAGCAGGGAACGATAGTTTGGTCATGGAGTCTATTGTTTCTACTGCGTATGCTCTTGATGGCCTTAATAAATATGCCGAGGCAAAAGAGCATTTTGAGAGAGGGCTTGTGTATGCACATAAACTGAACAACCCAAGATTAATAATGGATTACTCGGCAGGCGAGGCTTTTCTGCTTAATGAAATGAAACTGTATTACCAGTCCATTGCATTGTGTAAGGAGGTATTGCCTACGGCAATACAAGGTCATTATTCAAAAGCGGAGGCCCGGTTATATTCTACGATGGGAGAGGGGTATGCATGTGTGGGTAGTTATGCAACGGCACTTGACCTGATAAGTAAAAGTGCCTATATTTTTGATTCGCTGAAAATATACCGTTCCCTGGCCCAATGCTATATGTCAATATCTATGTTGTATAGCAGGCAAAAAGAATACAAGGAAGCACTGAAATATGCTGAGATCACAGACTCATTGTATAAAAAAGACAATAATGAACCAGGCCACTATTCTCTCAAAATAAATGAAGGTATCTTGTTTAAAAATATGGGCGAATATGACCGCGCGATCAGCACGGATATGGAGTGTATGAAATTTTTCAAGGACGACTCAACGGTGCTGACCTATATATATACCAATTTAGGTATTGCACAATCGATGAAGGGGGAGCTCCAAAAAGCAAAACAATCATTATTTACTGCCTTTTCTATATTCAAGATCTATCCTGATGCTGCCGGAGAAGTGGATGCCTGTAAGGAACTGGGTAAAATTTATCTTAAAACGGGGCAAATAGACTCAGCGTTGTATTATAGCATCCGTAGCAGGCAAATATGCTTAGAGAATAAGCGGCCCCAGGATGAGTTAAAAGGGTGCCTGGAAGTAATATTTGAGGCATATGAAAAAAAAGGAGATATTGCAAATGCGCTCAAATACCACAAGGAATATGAAGCCGTGCAGGACACCATGTATAACAACCTGGAAACCAGCAGGTATGCTGAAGTTGAAACCAGGTTTAACGTAGCTGAAAAAAATAAAGAACTTAACGAATTATCGGCTGAAAATGAACTACAGAAGGTAAAGGCCGACCAGCAACACCTGCTAAATGTTTTGTTGGTCTCAGGGCTGTGCCTGGGGATAATCATTGTGCTGTTAATTATAAATGCCTATAAAAGGACGTTGAAGAAAAACAGGCTACTTTCTGAACAACAACAAGCTTTACTGGAACAGAAGAGAACGATAGACGACCAGGTGGTGCAGCTGGATAATGCAGCCAAAATGAAATCAAAATTCCTGGCGAATATATCGCATGAGTTGCGGACGCCTGTAACACTGCTTACCGGAATGCTTGAGTTGATGAGCAAGAAAAATATAGATGATATAAAAGAGAAAGAGCGGCTGAATGTGGCTTATAATAACAGCCGGAAGCTGCAGCATATGGTAGAAGAAATACTGGACCTTACCAAGCTGGAGAACAATGTATCACAACCGGTATATGAGGTAAAGGAGATAGCCCCATTGCTGAAAAGGATAGTCTATACTTTTGAAACACTGATTGAAAAGGAGCATCTTATACTGCAATATGATGATGCTGCGGCAAAAGGCCTTAATATTTCGATAGACCCGATTAAGTTTGAAAAAATTATAAATAACCTGGTTTATAATGCCATTAAATTCAACAGTAAGGGCGGCTATGTAAATGTGACTGTGTACCCATCGGCAGATAGAAGCCATGTTTGCATAGATGTGCGGGACTCCGGAATAGGTATATCGCCGGAAGATATGCCGCATATATTTGATCATTTTTACCAGGGGAGTACTACCGGCCTTAAGGCAGACGGTGCAGGTATAGGGCTTTCATTAGTGAAGGAATTCACACTACTAATGGGCGGCACTATAGATGTAAAGAGTAAAAAGGGCGAAGGAACCACTTTCGCTATGCAATTTCTTCTTATTGATGCACCGAAAAATATAGATCCACCGGAGGAAAAAATGGGTGGACCGATGGAGGACTGGGGAAATTTTCCACGAAAGCAAACAGTACTGATCGTTGAGGACAATGAAGAAATGAGATATTACCTGAAAGAAGTACTAGGTGAAAAAGTAAATATAGCTACGGCAGTTAATGGGAAAGAAGGATTGGCATGGCTGGCAAACCACATGCCTGACCTTGTGATCAGCGATGTGATGATGCCGGAGATGGATGGCAGGGAATTTATAAATATACTTAAGAACGATGAGCGCTATAAGAAACTACCCGTTATTACACTGACAGCATTGGCAGATATTGAGAACCAGCTTTCCTTTTTACGGATGGGGATAGATGATTACATAGTAAAACCATTTAATGCAGATGAATTACGTGTTAGAGTATACAACCTGCTTACCAACCAGGCCGAACGAAGGATATATAACGAGCAGCCTGTAGAGCCAGGTGATATACAGGCGGATAGTAAGGATGCAGAAGCATTCAGGACTAAAATAACTGAATATGTATTAGCAAAATTAAAAGATACCAACGTTTCCGTTTTTGACCTGGCCTATGAATTATCAATGAGCGAGAGGCAATTATATCGTTTGGCAAAGAGCCTTACAGGTTGTACCCCGGCACAGCTGATAAAAGAAGTACGTTTACAAAAAGCATATCAACTTTTGCTGAGCGGAGATATTTATAAAATAGAAGACGTGGCCAGGAGGGTGGGATTTGAGAAAGCAAGTTACTTCTCCCAACAGTTTTTTGAGCGGTTTGGGAAGCGGCCCTCTGAATTTTTATGATCGTTCCGAAGCAAAAAATATCCGGGCCTCCTAAGAAAGCTACCAATAACGAGTAGCTTTTTTTATTTATCACAATCTTTTTATGATTTTTAGTTTTGGCAATAGACATTGATTACCAAGTGGTTGGATTTTTTGGCAGGTTTGTGGCTGTTTTTGTCGATGGCTCCTATTCTGCTGATAATCAGGTAGTTGATTTTTTCTGGCAGATTTGTGGCTGTTTTTGGCAGGTTTCGGCTTTGTGACAAACATATATTGCAGGGTATTTATTACTCCAAAATGTATGTTTATGAAAAAACTACTTCTTTTTTGCGTAACGATTTTTTGCAATGTTGCAGGTGTTTTCGCGCAATGTGTGACACCATCACTTGCAAGTGTTTCAACCGGGGCGGCGGTATGTGCCGGCAGTACATTAAACCTGAATGCGAGTGGCCCGGCAAATGTGACCGGCTATTCCTGGACAGGCCCGAATTCGTTTACATCAACATTGCAAAATCCATCAATATCAAGTGCAACCACGGCGGCAGGGGGTGTTTATTCGGTGATGGTAGTAAATGGAACAGGAACGTGTAGTGCAACCTATACCGTCCAGGCCACGGTTGATGCGCCGCCTGTTTCTTCATATGTCACAAATCAAAACCCTATATGTAGGGGTACACAAATGGTGATATCTCCGGCATCGGCATGGTGCGACCCATTTGCGCTAAACTGTAATGGGGTGAACAGTACCGGGTCTACGGCGGCGCCGATATCCACAGCAATTGATAATGTAACTATGGAGGCATGGGTGGAATGGAACGGAGGTGGTGACCAGATCATATTCTGGAACGGAAATTCGGCGGGCAATGGTTATTCGCTACAGATAGTTGACGGCAGCGGTACACTATACATAGTGCTAGGTGGTGTGGCAAATTTGTCAACCACCGCACAATTGACGCTGGGAGTAAGGCAGCATGTGGCCGTGGTGCGCACGGCAGGAACATGGTCGGTATATGTTAATGGGGTGCAATACCCGGTAGCGGGTGGTACAGCAACTCCTATTACCCCTACCGCAGGGTTCTATTTAGGAAACAACACCGAAGGGACAAATGCATTTAACGGTCTTATAGGCAATGTGGCCTTTTGGACCATAGCAAGGAGCACCACGCAAATACAGGCTGATATGAACAGTTGCTCGCAGAGCCCGCAAACCGGGTTGGCAGCCTACTGGGGTCTGGGTGATGGGAGCGGCACATCAATTACCGATGCATCAGGGAATGGCAACACGCTTACACTGGCACATACTACATGGCACTCCGCACAGGTATCAACGGCTTATGTATGGAACTTTGGTGATGGCACATCGGGAGTCACAGGCAGCGCTCCCGCACATACCTATACCGCAGCCGGCACTTATACTGTAGGGGTAACGAGCAGCGTGTGCAGCGGAACGGCATCGAAGGTGATAACAGTGGACTCGACTTATGTAATACAACCGGTTTCCGGGTCGGTATTTATTTGTGCCGGTTATGCTACCCAGCTGAGCGAGACAACATCAGGAGGCACATGGAGCAGTTCGGCTACAGCGGTGGCCACTGTAAGCACAACAGGAATGGTAACCGGTATAGCTGCGGGAACGGCCAATATATCTTATACTAAAATAAACTCCTGTGGTGTTGTGGTTGCCGTGAGTATAGCAACTGTAAACCCACTTCCCGCTCCAGGTATCATTAACGGGCCCAATACAGTGTGTACCGGAGTGAACATAACACTAAGCGACACAGCAAGCGCCGGCATCTGGAGTTCTTCAGCCACAGGCATTGCAACGATAGGCTCAACCGGCATTGTGACCGGGATAGGTGCAGGCGCCACAATAATATCTTATACAAAAACCAATTCCTATTGTTCGTTAAGCGCAACGATGGTTATGTCTGTATCGCTGGCGGCCTCTGCGGGCAGCATCGCCGCATATAATGTTTGTGCAGGATCGTCTACTTCTGTTTACGATGGTGTGGGCGGAGGTGTATGGAGTAGCGGTAATACGGCCGTGGCCAACATAGATGCATCCGGAAATTTGTCAGGGGTAGCGGCAGGGACGGCTACTATCTCTTATTCGGTGACCACATGCAACACGGCAATAGCCACAGCAAATATTACCGTCAATGCGCTCCCGCTGGTGACCTTTACTGAGCAACCATCTCCTCCTGTCTGTACAAGTACACCGGTTACCTACACAACACAGCCGGGACAGTCGTACTATGCCTGGACAATTTCGGGAGGTGCCGGAACCGATTACCTCGTCACAGGCGGCAGTACAGACGACACAAGTTATAGCGTTACCCTGCAATGGCTCACCAGTATTAGTAGTGAGGTGTCTGTAAACTACGTTGACAGCAACGGCTGCACATCAAGCACCAGCAACGCCGTAACGATCAGCAGCGCGCCCGTGACATCATATTATGTATCTCCCACCCCTTCGTGTGCAGGGACTCCCATTGCCTTTGTGCCGCAAGGCGGTGCGTGGTGCTATGATCTTGCGGTTTTCACGGGCGGGGATGGCACAATACAGGATTATGGCGACTTTCCGATGACCGATAATCTTGTTATTGAAGCATGGATACAGT
>Ga0302185_10003061_pt1 | contig 10497 bp, 9 predicted proteins | sample II_Bog_E1_1_FD_200231 | JGI IMG/M metagenome (GOLD analysis project Ga0302185, IMG submission 200231) | Peat permafrost microbial communities from Stordalen Mire near Abisko, Sweden - II_Bog_E1_2 | ecosystem: Environmental > Terrestrial > Soil > Wetlands > Peat | place: Sweden: Abisko, Stordalen... | reverse complement strand
CAATGTCTGTTTTCGCAATACAAAATTTCAAAATTAGAGGAAAAACCCTTCCCACGTACTGGAATCGCACTTTTTTGCTTTTAGCCTGTCAAACTCAGGTGAGTTACCCATGTCCGGAGGATAAATGACCGAAAATCCTTGTGTCGCTGGTTCGATTCACAGCTGATACCACAGAAAAACCCTCTTATTTCGTAATAAGGGGCTTTTTATTTAACCGCGCGCCTACTAATTCTCCCCTCAAACAAAAAACCGCTTTTCTATATTAGAAAAGCGGTTTTTATTTCAGTGATCCTGCTGGGACTCGAACCCAGGACCCCAACATTAAAAGTGTTATGCTCTACCGGCTGAGCTACAGAATCGTACCCTAAACCCTTCAGTTTAAAGTGGTGCAAATATAGGACTATTCAACTTGGTGTGCAAGGCTAAATTTAATTTATTTTTCAGCCTTGTTAAGCCCTTAATTTGCTGTGTTTTATAGCTTCAACAAGCCAACTGCGCCATTGTTTCCGGCCAGCAATACCAGTTTTCCCTTCTTTGCTTTGCGGCATACGTTGTAACTGGCGCCGTCGATTTTAGCCCAGGTTTTGCCGCCGTCGGTGGTAATATTGCTGCCGGGAGTACCGGTGGCGAGAAACATTTTCTCTGAAAGGTATTCAACACAGGATTGAAAACCTGAAGGTTGTTGCTTAGCCAGGCTGGTAGCACCTGAATGTTCATCGATTGGATACCAATATTCAGCGACTGAGTCAGATAGTTGGTCTTTTTGATAATCACCACCAACGACAACGGTGCCATCTCCGTTCGCAACCGAAAATGCACCTTGACTTGCCTTGCCTTGTAAAAGCTTAAGATCGATTTCTGCCCACTTGCCGGGCGCTATTTTATCATCTGTTAAAATTAGATGGCGGCTTCTGCTTCCTCCTGTCACAATATCTATAAAGAGGTCAGAATCTACTCTTAGGCAAGTACCGCTTGCCGCAAAGGCAGCCTCTCCGGGTAGCGCATCAGGCGGGTATTTGAACGAATTCCAGGTTTCACCTCCATTTTTTGTTTCCATCAGGACAAATTTCCCTTTTATCGGATCACCTAAAACCAGCCCGTGCTTTGGGTTCGCAAAATCCATCGCATCAAAAAAATACGCGGTATCTGTGTTTTTATATTTTACGTTCCAGTTGGCGCCACCGTCGGTGGTTTTTAGTATAAGCGCCGGAGTACCGGAACTCATGATGATGGCTTCTTTGGCCGAAAATGCTTCAATGTCCCTAAAATCAGCTTTTTCAAATCCTTTTACCTGCTGCCAGTCCCAGGTTTTGCCGCCGTTGCGGGTAATGGCCACGGTGCCTTTGCTGCCGCTGAGCCAGGCGATACTGTCGTCAACTACCGAAAGGCCGCGAATACTGGTTGACCGGCCCTGCTGCAGCGGAACTATTGTTTGTGCGATAGCAGCATTGAAAATGAGAGTAAACAGAACAGAGGCAGGTAATAACCGGTATAGTGTTTTCATCGAAGAAAGTATAATGATAACCGAAGATGAATTTGCAGTTTGGGAATGTGCCCGGAACGAGATTCGAACTCGTACAACCTTACGGATGCCACCCCCTCAAGATGGTGCGTCTACCAATTTCGCCACCCGGGCTTTTTTTACAAGTCGAAAGTCTTAAGTCTAAAGTTCTAAGTCTTTATTATTGACTTGAGACTTTGGACTTAAGACTTTCGACTTAAAAAGGATGTGCCCGAAGAGAGACTCGAACTCTCAAGAGACAATTCTCAACGGCTTCTGAGACCGCAACGTTTACCAATTTCGCCATCCGGGCATTTCTGTCTGGACCGAAGCCCGAACAGGGATGCAAATATAAAACTTTCAGGCAAAATTAAATGTAATAAATATTAAAAGCAGGCAAATCAAATTGTCGCGTAACCACCAAGTGTTCCGATGGAACACAAAATGCTTTTTTTTAAGCTACCAACGAGACGTCCCGATGGGACGAAAGAGCAAAATGTCCCAGCGGGACATCTGGTTGGTAGAAAAGGTACACAATAAATCCCATGTTCCGCAGGAACATTTGGTGCCTTTGCGACAATTTGAATTACACCCTATTAAAAGCAGGCGAGAATGATGCTATTAATAAATTTCAAAGAACTGATGGCAATGGCCTAATGTATGGGCGGCGTTTTTAACGAAATAAATAATGCCGGGTAAGATGACCGGGAGGGTTTGCTATTGAAAGGCGATGCCTTGCCGAATTTGATCTCATCCACCTCCCGTTGAAGCAACACCATTTCATCTTCCAGCATTTTGATGCGCATATTGTTAATGCGTTCTTCGGTTTTTTGTGTTGCACTGATGTCCCTGATATCGCTGCGCAGGCCAAAGTACGTCGTCATTACCGACGCGACGATGCTGGCCGTACCCATGATGGTTACCACCAGGTTTTTAATGGTGATGCCCCGCAATTCCCGATGTTCCAACGCTGTCATTTTATTTTGCCGCTACGGCGGGTTTATCGGGGGTGAGGAACAGGCGGCTTTCTTCTTTCCGACGCTGTAAAAGAATTTCGCTGATTACTTTTTGGCCGGTTTTTGGGTCGGTGATCTTATCCCAGGCTAAAAAGTGAGCGGCGGCTTCGGCATAGTTCCGTTCGTTAAGCTTTACCAGCAGGGTTGATTCTTCCAATCCGCCGGTGCCAACGTTGTAGGTAAAAGACACCAGCGCGTCGAACTGGTTTTGGGTGAGCGATGCCTTAACACGACTGTTTACGGCGTCTTCGTATTGGCCCATTGTGTTGCGTAGCAGGGCATCCGCCTGAAGCTCACTGGCAAGTTTATCGCCCGGCTTTACCGGCTTTCCGTCGTGGTAGCGGGTGCTTCCGTAGCCTATGGTCCATACGCCGGCTTCGTCGCGATAGGCAGAAAGGCTCAGCCCTTCAAAGTTTTTAATGATGTTTAATCCGTTTGTCGAGATGGTGTTCATTGGTTCGTTGGTTCATTTGTTCACTGGTTCATTAGTTCATTGGTGGGAAAGCGAATAAGGTTTAGGTGTGTGTTGTTGGGTAGGCTGCGGCTTTATTCGGCTGGGGTGACCAGTTTTGCCGGGGTGAAAAAGTTTTTGCCCAGGTAAGATAATCCCGCTGCCAGGGCAACGCTGCCGATGGCTTTCCAGTCGAACGAAAGTGAGCCGGCCTGCATTACGTTTTCTACTGCGGTGATGGCAGCGCCGCCAACGGCGACCAGCAGGCCTTTGCCGAGGTCGGTTAGGTTGAGAGAGAATAGAGATGATGTTTTCATTTTTTTATGTTGATTGATTAATTGTTTATTTGTTGAGGGTTGTTTTTTATCTTCGGCAGATTGGAAAAGCAGAAGAAAATATTATCGATCCAGTATTTGCGAGGTTTAGCCGCTTTAGGAGTTGTCTGTTGTCATTATGGATCCTATTTGACGTTATATCCAAAACTTTCTGCATTATTTAGTTTTGGCCAAACAGGTGTTTATGTATTCTTTTTAATAAGTGGTTTCATAATCGTCTATTCGCTCAAAAAGTCCAATTATGAAATCAAGGAATTTTTTAGATTCCTTCTGAAACGATCAATTCGAATTGATCCCGCTTACATATCCGTGATTTTGCTAACGATCATTTTTTTCGCTAGCGTATCGCTGTCAAAAAATGAAGGGGTTGCTTTCAACCTAGGCCAGTTTTGCGCGCATATTTTCTACGTGGTACCGTTTACTAAATACCAGTTTTACAACCAAGTATTTTGGACCCTCGGCGTCGAATTCCAGTTTTACCTGCTAATAGGTCTAGTTTATTTCTTGTTTAAGAATCGGATTTATCAGACTTGCTTTTTGATAGGATTCAGCCTTACCTGTTTCATTCCGCTATCCAATTCTTATTATTTGCTGACCAGTTATGCTCCCGTGTTTGCACTTGGTATCTCATTAATACCGATTTTTCATAAATGGTCTTGGCAAGACATTGGACTTCCAACAATTATTTTAATTCTGATTGGTTTCAAGTTTAGTTGGCCAATTTTGGTATTGCTCTCAGCAGCCAGTTTTGCAGTTCTTTTCATTAAGGGTCTTTTCAAGCCACTGATATTTCTTGGTGAGATTTCATATTCCCTTTATCTAACCCACGGATTAATTTTCATTCTATTTGTTGGGATTGGCAAAAAAATGCACTTTAATTTCGAGTCAAATCAAATAATGTGGCTTTTCGTTGAAATGGTTTTAGCGATTTTCTTTGCGTATTTGTTTTACTGGTTGATTGAAAGACCTTCAATCAAGCTATCGAAGCGAATCTTCTATAGAAAACAATCTACCAAACCAGTTGTCGCATAGATGTTGCCTGACCGATAAAGGTAATTTATGAATTTATTAGCATCTTCTCTCAAATAACACACCATATCCAACAATCGGCTCCTCATTAACTTTTCGAATGCCAGAAATCTCATCAAATTTTTGTATTAGGTCATAATTCTCACCCATTATCTCCATAAAATCTCTTTCGCACATATTAGTATGCGGGTATCTTATTTCTTTATCCGTAAAACCAATCGGTAGTCTACCACTGCCGTTTTCGCTTAACATCGATTTTTGGATGGTAATAATATCCCTATCTGTCTGAGAAAAGCTCAACCTTGTAAGGAAAATAAACGGGGCATTAATCTTGGTAATATTTAATAAATACTTGGCGGGACTTTTTAAATAAGGAATTGTGGACGAGGAAATTACCAGGTCAATTGCCGAATTTATGGCAAGACATTTATCAAGATCTGAGTAAAACGAAAGACCACGCTGAGTCAATTTAGAAGCCGCGCGTACCATGGGCTCTGTTTCTACAACACGCCAGTTCAATTTAACTTTGTCACCTAAAATTTTTTTGCAAATAAAATATGGTAAGCCGCATGCTCCCCCCACGTCAATAACGTTGATTTCTTTTTTTGAATTAATCAGTATTGAAATGATATAGCTTGCGTTAAGTAAACTCATGTCAACAAAATTGACTTTATTAAGTTCTTCTATGTTAGCTATAGTCTTGTTTAAAACCATTTCCGCCAGCATATCATCGTGATAGCCAGGACCACCGCAGTCTTTTAAAGCGTCTTCATAAGAACTGTACGTTTTTTCTACTTCCTTCTCTTTTTTTAGAACCAGTCCGATCGACTTTTTTAAAAATTGCTTCATTTTTGATAAAAGACTTATTGTTAAAGTCAAAAATAACAAAATAAGAACACCTATAAGTCTGTTAATATATCCTCGCTATTCCACAGGTTGTCGCACTTGTAAATACCAGTTCAAACTTAGCGGGTTGCGACCCAGCGGCAATGCTTAAAGTAGGCGAACCTATACTAGTCATACCTGTTCCCAAGGCAATTGTTACCGTGCTAGCTCCAGAAAAATTGTCTATCCAAAAATCAAATACGAAGCCTTGACCGGCACTGTTAATCTGCGTGGCCATTGCAGCAGCTGTAGGCAACGTTATTGTTGTTGCAGCTGCCGATGTACTCGTTATATAACGTGTGCCAATTTGTGCGGCGGTAGCAGTGGCTGTTGCGTTTATCGCCGTTAATGTTGAGCTGTAACTTACAGGGGAATTTTCAAACATATTGGTGGTATTAAAATACCCCAGGTATTTTGTAAAAGCGAAGTTACCCGGGCCATATCCCCATCCCCAAATATCAGTGCTCGCGGTAATGTTGCCAAACCCCCCATCAAATGCGTTCCCGTTCATCATATAGCCCATGAAACCCCTTGTTCCAGCGTTAAAAGCGTTTGACGTAATATTTCCTGCTGCAACATTTATAGCAGTTCCAGACGCGGAATATGACTGTGTTCCACTCCATGAATTATTTGAGTTTAACAAAGCTTGATAATTCGTTCCTAATAAAAGAAAACTCCATGAACTTGCTGTTGTTCCCGATGTTAAAATACATGTTACTATAGCCGCTTCGCCGGACAAAAGCGTTGTAATGGTATTTGTTCCTGACGATTTGATTGTAACAGTATTAGATGTTCCGTTATTAGTAATAAGCCAGGATTGCCCTAAAACTAAGGTACTGGTTACGGGCATTTGAATTATTTCACTTGTACTGCCTGTTATAAATTGATTTTGTGCAGAACTTGCCGTAAGTGTAACGGTCGCCCCGGATGACACCGTAGTCGCATAACCCCCTATAAAACTATTAGCCGACAGGTTGCTGTTGGCATCCCATTGTGCAGCGGTGCTTGCAGCCGGCGTTGCCGAAGTGCCTATAATGCTCAATGCGCCGCTGCCCCCGGTTGTTTGCACCAGCCCGTTGGATGTTAAATTGCTTAAGGTACCGATGTTTTGCGAGGTGTTGACGGTTACCGTCCCCGAGGTATCGGTCAGGCCGGTGGAAAAAGTATAGCTTGAAGAACCTGAAGGCGTGATCCAGGCAGCATCATAGTTTGTTGCCGAGTTTTTGGCCAGTACCTGGCCGGTTGTACCGCCTGATGGCAGCACTTTGCCGGCGAGAGCAGTGAGCTGCGCCTGCAGCTTGCCAAAGGCGGAAAGAATGCTGTCGGTTGCGGTTATGGCCGAAACCGTTCCGAAGGTAATGCCGCTTAACACCACCGCCAAAACGCGGGCGGCGGTAAAATACAGGTTGGTGGTGCCTTCGGGCACGGCATCGGTACTACCGGGCGAGGCCACGAGCTGGATATAGGCTGAGCCGCTCCAGCGGTATTCGTAATTGGTATCCTGTGCAATGTAAATAATATCCGTTGCGCCGGTAGCGGGGAATGCCGCATAATTGGCAAACTCCTGCACCTCGTCCACATAAGCCGGTAATTGGGCCGAGGGTACTTTTCCGCTGCTGTCGAGGCTGGGGTAGCCGTTTGGCTGCCCTTTGTTGGCGGTATTCTCGGGCGTAAACCCAAGCGAATTTTGCTTGCCGCTTAAGGCCGTGGCCAGGTTGGTATTGTCGGTCGGCCCGCCGGACAGGTTGGCAAAGGAGTTGTCCTGCCAGATGGTGTTAAAACTGGTGTTGTCCGCTTTTGCCAGTACCTGCCCGGTTGTGCCGCCGCCGGGCACCCCTGCCCCCATCAGGGATACACCCGTTCCCCACACGCCAGAGGTTTTAGGACCGTAAAGGACATAGGTTGAGGTATTGATGTAAAAGTTGCCGTCAACTCCGGTGGAAGTGTTTGATGGGGTGACGGTACCAAACAGGATGGTATTGCCGTTGGTACCGTTTGTGCCGTTGGTGCCTGCAGTACCCTGCGGCCCCTGGGGCCCGGTCGCCATTGAAAACACCTGCGACCAGGCCCCTGCAGTTTTTTGGTAAAATATGCCGGTAAGCGTATCGATATAGCTGTCGGAATTTTTGCCGATGGAAGTGCCGGGAACGCCGCCGCCGTACAGCATGGTGCCGTCGGCGCCATTTGCGGCGGAAATGGTATAAACGACGGTCCAGGTGCCGGCAATTTTTTGCGCAAACGAACCGGCTGTAGTATTTACAAAAACATCGCCGTTATTGCCGATGGTGTTTTGCGGCAGCGTGGTGCCGAAGGAGAGATTGGCGCCGGTTACCAGGTTTGCCTCCAAAAACTGCAGCAGCAGCGTAAAGGTGTATTGGTAATCGGTACCGCTATCAACGAGTACCGAAACATCGGAAGCGCTGATGGACGTGGCTATCGGAAGTTCGGTTATTTTTTTATCTGTTGCCATGCACTAGGATTTGTAGGATTAAAAGATTTTTAGGATTAATAAATGGCGGCGAAATTGCTTATCAGTTCATGAATTCAGTGATGGGCAGGTAGCTGTCGGCGCCGGAGGGATCGTAACCCGAGGGGAAGTTGAAGTTGGTACGGTCGACGCTGCGGATACGTGGGCCTGACTGGCGGCTGCTTTTGTTTTTGCCGTTATAATTCCACAGCGGGAAATCGACTTTGTTGTCCCACAAAAATTTCTCCACCTCGTTGGCATGGGCGTTGGCTACGCTACGCTGCTGCTGCACCAGTTTTACAATGTCCTTTGGCGCCACTGCATCGGCATTGTCGTGGTGTTTTAATACGGGGCCGGTAGCGGTATAATGCACGGCATCTGCTTCGATAAACCTTGCGAACGTAAAATATACCAGCATTGGGATCAGCCCCTCGTACAAAACGATGTGGCCGTATTTGTCCAGGTATTCGCTGCCGTTTAACAGGTCCTTGTAAGGCTGCGGTGCGGTGTCCTGTATCGTTCCGTCGGAATTAAAGTTTTGAATGAAATCATAATAAAGGGCGTGGCCTAAAAAAGGTTTCAGGTCCAGGTCCTGCGCTTTTTTGATAAAAATATTCAGGCGCTCGGCCTTGATATTTACGGAGATGTCTTCGTAATTCTGAAATGTGGACTGGTTGATGAGATAGATGGTGTTCATGGGACCCCCTAACCCCCTGAAGGGGGAATAATAGTTGTTAAGTAGTTGATTAAGTTGGATTAAGTTGACAGAGTTGACTAAGTTAGTTGCATATAAGTCGGCCGTTATAACCCGATCAACTTAGTCTAACTCAATCAACCAACAAGACACATCGCTTCGGCTTCGGCTTGTTTAAAGCCGTAGGCGTAAATTAAGGTTGCTATTTTATTTTCAGCCGGGATGGGCGCCAGGAGCAACTGATTGATGCTGACGCCGGCCTTTATTCCGGCAATGTCATCGGCGATAGTAGCCGGCACTTGTAAAATATTCCAGTTGCCTGCAGGATTGATGTCGGTATAAAAGTTGCTGAATATTTCGGCGAAAGTTTCAGATAGTTCCAGCCGGTCGGGTGCGGTATTATCATTGAATTCGCGGATAACTTCCTTTTTTTCGCCGCCGTTGCTGAGACCTGAGGCATTTTCCGGGTTGATCAGGTCCTTCGGGACGGAGAAGCCTTTTATGATGCGTGCTTCCACCGATTTTTCCGTAGTTTCAAATAGCTTGTCGTTGTTTTGGATGGAGTAGGGTTTAAACTCGGGCCTGGAGTTTTCATCTTCATATTCGATCACGATGATCTTTTGCGCGCTTTTAGCGCCCTGGAACGAGCCGAGATCCTTTTCCAACTGCGAAGGCATGTTGGCATAAGGCAGATCGGCATCATCGGGCCGGCTGTTGTCCGCCTCTTCACGCCGCGATTGCATAAACAGCATGGTGGATGGCAGGAAACCGGTGGTAACTTCGCGGTTATTAAAAATCTTTATACCGGCTTCGGTTTCAAAATCTTCCCAAACGCTGTCAGCTTCTATCAGCGGGTAATCATCCACTTCGGGATTAAAGTAAAACAACTGCCCTTTGTATTTATCCCAGCCGCCGGCTGCCAGCACCTGGTTTTTGATAGTTTGAGGGTTGGGGTCGTAAGCCTCCAGGAAAGTGATCTTACTGCGCATGATGTTTTTCCAGGTCTTGCGGCCCCAGTCGGAATAGAGGGCGAATTTACCGGCGGTGGTCGGGTCGTCGGTATCGCCCATCCGGATATCCTCAAACTTTATATAATTTACCGATGCGATCCTGTAATTGGCGTTATAATTTACATGGATGCCAAAACCGGTGAACAATGCCTTATCGGTTGCAACTGCTTTCAACAGTTTGGCCACTGTTAACCCTTTGGCATTAACCGGCTGTTTACCAAGATCGGGCTGTTCAAAGCCATTGCCGCCAATAAATTTTGCCCGTTTGTTCCAGCAATCTTTGGCGATAGGCGAACCGGCAACCAGCTCCAGCATGCGCTGTGGATAGGCATTGTCGAGGTCGTAGTTGAGTATGCCGAAGGTTTGGTTCGGCCTTACAAATATGCGCCGCTCAATTTGTGGCAGGTATGTTTTCATTATTTTCTGGGATTACACCGATTTGTTTTGATTTCACCGATTTATTACTTGGGATAGTCCATGGCAGTTTATGCTATTTTCCTACCATGGACTATGGACTATCGACTATGGACCACAGTCCTAAGATGCCACCAAAGCCTCTATTGCTGCGATGGTACTGGCATAGGTGGCGCTGCCGGTGGTGGGAGGGATGGATACTGCGCGGGGTGGGTAAGGCTCCCTTAATTTGTCGGGATTAGTGAGTTTTAGCTTGTAGCCGCCGTCGACTGTTTCGTCAGCTGCACTGCGTTCGGCATCCGTTAGGATCAAGCCGTTTACCGCGCCGAATAATTCGATGGCGGAATCGCTGGAGTTGAAATTATTTACGGCGATGGCGCATACCCGGCCGTAACCCATGGCCATCAGCTGTGTTTTGATGTCGACCGAAATGCCGGCGATGTTAAAGTCGATCTCCTCGGTATAGCGCGGCCCGACGGATGTTTTGGCCAGTTTTGAAGAGGTGTTAAAGCTGTTGTTGGTACCCTCAAATTTGTAGATGTTAGTACCGGTGGCAGCACTTAAGCCGGTGACGATAAGCGGGTTGGTGGTATCAAAAGTGAGGGTGATATCATCCTGGTTAAAGATGTAGATCACATCCTCGATGCCGGCGGTTACAGGCGCGTCAGTACCTAAACTGAAGCCTGCGTTTATTT
>Ga0302185_10003056_pt1 | contig 10509 bp, 10 predicted proteins | sample II_Bog_E1_1_FD_200231 | JGI IMG/M metagenome (GOLD analysis project Ga0302185, IMG submission 200231) | Peat permafrost microbial communities from Stordalen Mire near Abisko, Sweden - II_Bog_E1_2 | ecosystem: Environmental > Terrestrial > Soil > Wetlands > Peat | place: Sweden: Abisko... | reverse complement strand
CCTATTTCTATTTGCATAAACTTGCAGTGACAGTCTCGAGTAAGACTGAAACTACTTCTATACTGGTTAAGGAGATGACTATTGAATGCTTATGCCTGATATGCTTGATAGTATACTATATATTGCTCGAGGATTATGGCATGCCATTAACTAAGCAATTATAATATATGACATCCAATGTATTGCTAATTTTGCTCTTATTCTTTTTCAATCTCTTTTATTAATTGATTCTGCTGTAAATAATAAAGAAAGTGGCTTTTAACCGCTTGATTATTAGTCAAGTCACAGGCTTATTGTGGTACAACATATACTATATGATTAAATCTGAAATATAGATAAAACTCTATATTTCTGTCCTCATAATGTTCTTTATACTCGTAGTCAATCTTTAACTTTGTTCGGAGAATAATTTAAAAGCTTTTCTTAATATCTTTTCGACGAAAAAGAAGGGGAAGAAAAGAATGGCTCCAAGCGAAGCGTAAATAAAAAACTAATACAATGAGCATTGAATTATTTATATTTATAATTATTGCTAAATTATAAATTAATTTTTGGATTGCTTTTAACCTATAACGCTGACAAATTTTATTAGAAGATAAAAATTATAAATAAAAGGATTTATTAAATCTATAGTATCTAATTAAAATATGATTCTTCAACTAAAAAATGGAATTACTATCTTTTTATATCTCCTTGTGATCCTTTTGCAGATATTATTTTGAAATAAAATTACTCTACTGAGAATGAAAAAATAATCAACTGCTCAAATTGAGTACACAAAAATGGAAACCATGAATAAAATTCGTTCTGATGTCATGAGAGCACCTATACCTTCTCTTCAAAAACAAGATCAACCAGCTGCACTGCATGAATATCAAAATATAGCTAAAAAAGCAAAATAACAGCTCAAATACATGTAAACTCGGAGAAAAATTCTTCCCACTGTTAGTAAATATGGCTTAGTCAAAGAGTCAGCTCAAAGTTAAAAATGTATAAAAACAAATATTCCTCTCATTGCTAAATATAGCTAACCTCTAAAGATGCTAACAAAAAATTATTCATAAAAATACTTCAAAAAGAAGAGTTCAGACATTGACATCAGTCTTTCTCAAGTTTAGGAAAGATCAGTTACAAATTTTAATTTGTGTTAATAAGAGGATCAATCGAACGACAATTAAATTGTGCAAATTAGTATGGAAAAGACAAATTATAAACAACTCCTAAGGAAAAATGACTACAAAAAGCTTCACGACAAGTTGGATACGATTGAAAATAAAATTGCAGATATGAAGCGAAATTTGAAGATAAAAAAAGAGGAGCAGCTTAATATGATCAGTCCTAAATCAAGAATTAAAATTAATCAGGAAGACAAAAAAAGACAAAATACAGGTCTTCAAGAGTTAGTTACACAAATGCCCGAGCATGAGTAGTTGAGTATTTTTAACATCAACCCCTATTCGCCCAGGCACAGCACTTATTATGTTTCAGAGCTTGTGAGAGTCTACCAAGATTAACGATCTTTAGCTAGAGAGCATTTAATAACTTCTTTGAATATTATTAAAATATTGCAAAATAGTAAAAGGCTCAGTGACGACGAAGTCAATAAAAATAAATTGCAGTTGACCAGGAGAAAAGGTTTTGAAAGTAAGCATTACTCTATTTAGACAAAAAAACTCTTATATTTGATTTAGATGAAACACTTATCCACTGCAATGAGACAACTAAAATTCCATACGATATAAAATTGCCTGTAAAATTTCCCACTGGGGAGATCATTGACGCTGGAATCAATGTGAGACCATATGCCCGATAAATCCTCAAAAAATTGAGCAATTACTTTGAAATTATGATCTTTACTGCAAGTCATTCCTGCTATGCCAATGTAGTATTAGACTATCTTGATCCCAATAAATAATGGGTGCATCACAGGCTATTTAGGTAGCACTGCTATTTGAGCCCTGAAGGAATGTACATTAAAGATCTTAGGATTATTGACCGGGATATGAAGAGTATGATCTTGGTCGATAATGCAGCATATTCCTATGTCTATCAGTTGGAAAACGGCGTTCCAATATTTCCTTATTATCATGGACAGATTGATTTCGAGTTAAAAATGCTGGAATAATATCTGATGAAGCTGGTCTTATGTCAGGACATCCGCTAAATAAACAACAAAACATTCAGACTTACTGAATACAATAATTATTTCAACCGGCCGGAGAAGTTAGTGGAAGAACTTTATCTGAATAAATGAATTTTATATGCATTTATTGATAATATTATTTCTTAGCTGATGGCATGTTCATTCGTCATGCGCCTTCATTGCGTTAACCATGCAGTCCATACGAAGATCAAGATAAATTATGAAAGTAATAATAAATCGAGCATATTTTATAGCAAAAACAATGGAATATTGTTTGGGCAATGGATCTAGAATTTTGTCGGCTGGGTCAATTATATAGATGTTAAATTTTGAAATCAAATAAAATACGTTTGTTGAATATTCAAATCATGCAAAGAATGTTTAAAGATGGAAAAAATGTATGCATAATCAAAATTATGTGCGATAAGCCATACTATTTTCAAGTTCATTGGCCAATTCAGTATCATTTTTGGGCGCCTAAACTGGTTCAAACTATAGGTCAACATCTAACTCCTAAAGAGACTTTAGTATTTTACTAACAAGTTTCCGTTTGAAGTTGACTTTAGCTTTACTGTCAAATAATCGAAAAGGAGTGAATTTCATTTACTGTGATATTTTTAACTTTTTAACTTTTTATTATAAATAGTCATTGTTCTTGTGGAGCTTATACTACCAAAAAGGAATTCAAATACATTTATCTAATTCTGACATCCGGTTTTGGAATGCCAGGAAGAGTTATTCATTCATCTTGAAATACACTATCCTCCTCTTTTTATTTTCTACAATTTCAAATCCTGAAAAATGATTGAATTTCCGGTAATGGAAGTTATTTGATTCTCAGCCTCAAATTAAGCTGCAATTGATTCTAAAAGTTCATAAATAAGTGGATTTTGTTGTTGCAAATTTTCCTATGATTAAGGGTTCTGTTTCAAGTGACCAATAATGTCTTTAGGCTCAACTTTAAAATAAAGGGAAATGTATTTAAAACAGATCAAACTCAATTTAGGTGATTAAATAATTGAGAAAAACAATTAAAACTACTAATTAAACTGCGTTTTGACCAATAATATTTCCCAATTATGTGCTAATTTTTTTGAAACTGTATCATATCATAAATGAAGTTAATTATTATCTTATACAAAATCATTGAAATTTTTATTTGTGAAATATCAACAACATAGATTGATAGACTTTGCGATAAGGTATGACTCTAATCTGTTGATTTAATCAATATTCTCCTCTGGTAAATTGGAAAAATCTCTTTCTTATATTTTGAGCTGAGCCAATAGTAAATTATCTTTAAAACTTAATTATCCACAGAATTATTGATGTAAGCTAATTTATTTCATATTCATATTCATATTTTATTTTATTGTTATCATTGCCAACATGTTAATAGGCTATTAATCATTTGATAGCAACAGAGATAACAATGCATTAATAGTGAGTCAATATATCCAACAAAAAGACAATTTTAATTCAAATATGAGATCCATTAATTTACAGGAATATCAAGCTATGGTTTTTCTCACAAACAAGTAATAATTGTATAAATTCTAATCAATGAAAAAATGAAAGTAAAAAATTAAATTAAAAATAACTCTGATTTTTGTGGTGTCATCTAAAATAAATTCCCTCAATTATTTTTTGATTTGATGTTAGTATAAATCATGATTCTGAGATTGATTTTTGATTTTAGACCATACTTTTTAATGAAGGCCTGTTAAATTACGGCTGGGATGGTTAGAATATAATTATTTCTTTTAAATTCTTAGAAATTCCAAAGTTATGCCAAAACACGCTGAGAACTAAATTCGCAAAAGAATATAATCTAGTGGACAATTAAATGAAATTGAGGAGCTATGCTTAGACGGAATTGAAATTAAGACAATTACTCCAACTATCAAAAAATTAATCGAAAGTTGTTCCCATCTCGAATACCTCACAATGAACAACTGTGAACTTCAATCACTCGACAACTTTCCCCACCTTAAAAATCTGATCGGACTTGAACTGTCAGATAACCAATTAACCGGAGAAGATGTCAGTAAAATCACTCATTGCGGACAGATTAATTTCATTACTCTAGACAACAATAACATCTCCTCTATCTCTCCTTTGCAGAGTCTCAATGTTTTAATTGAACTTGAAATTCTACAAGTGCATGACAACCCGATTGCGAACGAGGGTCAGTATCGATAGACCATTTTCTAAATTATTCCAAGCTTGAATTCGATTGATTGCATCGATCGCTATGGATAAAGAGTGAGATAGGAGGATGGCTCAGACTACATCACTAATCGGGAGAGATCTCAAACCGATTTAAATGCTTTACTGTTCGGTGACTACGAATAAGAAAAAGATGAATTTGTGGAAAACGCCAAAAAATACAGTTAAATGAATGTTTTTGAAAAGGATTTACTGGATATACCAGAAACTAGAACCTGCTTGCATAGTAACTTAAAAAGAATGCATATTTCAACTAACACCCAAAGATCATTTAATATAAGACATAGTTAAACCTATGATTCTGACTCTTAGGAAGACAAAGACGGAGAAATGATCAGAGATTTCAAGAAAAAAATGCAGAAGGGTTAATGATTAATGTGTGATATTACTCCAAATTCATTTGATTTAACAACTGATTGAGATTTGGATGGAATAGTTAAAGCCGTAAACTATTTTTCAAGTATTTTTCGACAGTCTTTAAAGTATTAATAAAAGGATAATCCGTTTTTTCTGTGCATGCCTAAAAAATATAAGGTAGTTATTCATGTCCATATTGAGATAATTTACCATCTGACGATAATCTTTCAAGATAACGTCTAGAGCTTTGAATTAAAAAATTAAAAAAGAAAGAATAATTCCATTTTATTGACTTTGTATCAATATGTATTCAATATCAGTTCTAATTAAATGTTCATCACTTCAAAAATTGATCGTATCCAATAGTGATCATTATGCCAATCAAAATTAAGATAAAAATACCAGCCAAAGTCTTTTTTGTATTTTTGTACACCTTAATTGATTTTCTCTAAATTCCGATTGCTTCTTCGCTCCCCACCCTTCTTTCAGAATCAATTTCTGTATATCCCTAATTACCCATATATTATAAATACAAATTTGAATTACTATCATTTATAGTCTTTGTAGCATGAGTATCGATCCTTATCACGAATCTCTCGACCAGCACTGATCTGGATAGATCCATACATTGGATCAATCTAATATCCGAAGTACAGATAATTGTATTCTGGTATGTACATGATCTTTCCGCAGGCAAGCTCAAGTAGTGGATACATGAGTGCGTAATCACCTGCATAGCGATAAAAATTATTAAATTGATCTTTGAGGTCTTCCTCGCTAATATACGATGCAAGCCGAGTTCGAAATGATTTAAGACTACCAAATTTTTGGCCAACTGAACGGTATCTGCTATCACTCTTTTCAATTTCTTCGTAATCGCTTGAAAATCCTATCTTCATCTGCATTTCATTCTGATGGTATTCAATAAAATTGGTATATATTACATTTGCTGTTTTTAAATGATAATGAGCATTCAACAAGCGAAAGACCTGTCTACCGAGTAATTCATCCTATCCGTCAACAAGGACAGTTATCTTCTTTTTTGAGCACTGATCATTAATCGCATTCATAACACTCTCCAAAAAATACTTCCTCTCAGTATTCCAAACTAGATTTACCTTTTCATTGGCATCTTTTTCTTTGATAAAGAGCTTCACTGGCTCAATGTCCTCACCAGTGTAACCATCTGCGATAAACACAACAATAAAATTGTCGTATTTCTGATTTAAAACTGAGTTGAGTACATATTAATGCCCATATAACTTTTTATGTGTCCCTGAATATACAATTGTGCAAATAGACAACTCCTCTTTGGTTTAACTCAATTTATATTTCTTTTAAAGTCGATTTTATTCATCCTTAAAGGCAGACTATTATTCTGCGGCGTTGGCTGTGGGAATGTCCATGTTAAATTTTGCTAATTTCAGATATTACAGATGCTACACGTTCAATTTTGTTTTGAAAAATTATGATCTTGTTTGGTGCAATCGATTTTTTTATGAAATTTTGTTGTATCTTTTTACAATCTTTTTAGGAGGCTATTATCCTTATTATTATGAATCAAGGTCAGAGTCTTATAAATCTTCTTTCTTATTTTTCTTTCGAGGAGTTTATTACAAACTATCTTCATCATCAGACTCATCAATTTTTTTCTTTTTTTTCTTGGGAGCTTATTATTATTCAGAATCTTATTCATTGGTCTTTTTTCCTTTTTTATTTTTAGGTTTTTCTTCCTCTTCCTCTTAGTCATCATCCAGCTAATCTATTTATGATTATTACTCTTCCTCATCCTTCTGTTTTTTTTGTTTGGATTTCCTTTTACTTTACTTAATTCCCTCTTCCTAATCATTTTCGTCATCTGAATCCTCAGTATTCTTTTTTAGCTTACTTTTAGTTTATTTTGATTTTTTTGATGTTTTGCCTTTTTTTGGTTTATTCTCCTCTTCGTCATCATCATCATCTAATGATGATTCTTATTTATTTGCAACTATGTTGACTGGTTCAGCTGTCTTTTGAATAGGATCTGCCACCTTTACAGGAGGCTCTATTGTTTTTAAGAGTACTTCTGGCGTTATTACAGTAGGTTAAGTTTACCCTGAAGATTGAAAGAAGAATAAGAGAAGCAGTAAAATCAGCACAACAGCTAGAATTCTATCTAATTTTTCAATTATTTTTTCGATGATAGTTTTGGTATCGAAGCCACCAGATTTCTTGGAGTTATTGCCTAAATAAAAAATAAGATACGATCTTCTTTGAGAATGGATTCACCTTAATCTTCCTGATTAAAGAAATCTTGGGGAGGTGCCTGACTCATGAAAATGAAAATTTAAATATATTAAAATTGTAAATTAATGATAAAAGCTATTTATTCACCATTACCAATATTAAAAGGAGTATCATCAGTTTTTTAGCTCAATCAAATTTACAAAATTATATAAAGTTAAAGAAAAGATCAATTTCGCACCTAAATTTCTTCCTCAACAGATTATTTTTCACTAAAATACCTTTTATGATTTTGCATTTTTGAAAATAAGTATGGTGATTTTCTTTTACCTCCAAAATCATAAATAAGTTATTAATAATCATCATGAAATCTACCCTTCAGCTCTATGGCAGCACCCCTCTGCACAAATAAGAACTTACTAAAATAAAGACCATATGGCAGTCACTACAGGACCACAATGACTCCATTTAGTTTAGAAATCCCGTGAACTACAAAGGTAGTTTAGTTTATACTCAGCTATGGGACTATTTGATTACCCACAATACATCAAATATCCTATGGACCTCGGTACAATTAATCGCAAACTCCGAGAACAGAGATATCGACTTGTGGAGGAAGTGTTAGATGATTTTCAACTCATTTGGGACAACTGCAGATGTTACAATCCCCCGAACTCTGTAAAGATATTTTTAAGTAGTGGATTTATAGTCTTGCGGAACGATTGGAAAAAGCTTTCAAGAAAATGGTTAAATCTTATTTGCCAAACATTAACATGACAAGTGCTTCTATTCAAAATAAACACCAATCAAAGGAAAGCAAACACTTGCAAAATGACATTGCAAAAGAGGATTAATATGATGATTTTCCTCATGAATAGGTACCATTTCATATTAAACTCCAATTTGTTGAAAAACTCAGATTAATATCTCCAGCCAATCTCAAAGTTATTACTGATTACATCATCCAAATTTGTCCAAAAGCTTTCACTGAAGGCGAATAAGGAAAAGCTCAAATGATCATTGATCTGTTAGATCATGAATCCTTTCAATTAGTGAGTGAGTACATTGTTATTTATTTAGTAAATTAGAAGAGATACTGTTGACTGACAAAATTTCCAGTAAGAAGATAAAACTTTATTGAACAATGAAATCAAGATTGATATTTATTCAAAAAAAATTTTAGGATTAAATCCCGTTAAACTATCATTATCCTTGACATATAAACAAAAATGCGGAAAATTCCTGTTTAATTTAATAAAATATAAAATTCAGTAAAAACTTTAAGTTAAATAAAATAATTTTATTTAAATATTTGGTTCCAAAGAAGCTAATAAGCTTTGTCATAAATCAGTTTTTGTATTCTGTCCTTCCTTTTAATCATTATTTGATCGATTCTTTGTTAAGGTAAGCTATTTTTAAGATTCTTTTGTTACATATTACGCTGGAGATATATTAATATACCAACAATTTTACATAATAGCCAATGTCAATTAAGAAGATCGATGGGTATGATATATACTTGAGCAAAACCTTGGGCAAGGGAAGCTTTGGAAGTGTTTACGTTGGAACACAATTATCCACAGGTGATCAGGTCGCAGTTAAAGTCCTTTCGAAAGATAGCAGTATCATTAACCTCTATTTTAGTTGATAAGGATCAATATTTGAAGGCAGCTCTTCACAATGAGATTGAAATTATTCAGAAATTACACTCAGACAACATTGTTGGATTCTATGATGTGATGGAAAGCAGTAAAAGCTATTATTTAATTCAATAGCTTTGCGATGGGGATCTTGCCGGAGATATTAAACCCACCTCCTAACACCCATAGCCTGAAGCTGTCGATATGTTAAAGCAAATATGTAACGGTTTCCTCACCTTGGTTAAGGAAGGTATCATTCATCGGTATTTATTTATCGATTCAGTGATCTCAAGCCGGCTAACGTCATGAAAAAGGGAAAAGTTTTAAAGCTAGGTGACTTTGGTTTTGCCAAATCGGTGAATAAAAATTCCATGGCTAATACCACAGTTGGGACTCCCCTTTATATGTCCCTATAGCTTCTCAAAGGAGAGGAGTACACCTCTAAGTGTGACATCTGGGCATTAGGATTTATTTTTTATGAAATATTGCATGGAGACACTCCTTGGACTGCTTCTACTGAAATTCAATTAGCAAAAAACATTGAAAAAATTCCTCTTCATATAAAACGTAAAGATTTATCTCACGATACTCAAGACTTTTTAAAGAAGTGCCTTCAGCTAAAAGAGAGAGATCGTTTTTCCTGGGACCAGATATTCATGCATCCTATATTCAAGGGATACTTTTCATCCAAATCAAACGAATTTAAATAGTTCTAAAATAAACTGAAGACAATTATGAACAAACTTCGTTTCTACATTGCTCAAAAGAATCTTAATATGAAAAAGATTATGGACTAGTTGGGCTTTGGAAAAGACAAGACCTAGATCAGCTACCATGAGTTCCATCATTTCTTTTTGAGGGCGTACCCTGAAATTTCTCAAGAAGAAACTGATTATATTTTTAAAAGAACGGACTCAGATAAAAGTGGATCTATCTCTGTGAGTGAACTAAAAAAAATGCTTGTTGACAATGGTATCAAATTATAAGCACAGTTTGAGCGTGTTCCCATCTTTGAGAAAGGGCACTAATAGTCCTTTAAAAAAATATCTGTTGATTCCAGCAATAAAATAAAAGGTTGTTTCTAAAAACTATACAAAGTAATTCTCTCCAATAAACTTACTCTTTGGAGTGTTTTTCATCAATTTGATTAAAGTAAGGGTAGTCTTAATCACCAAGAATTTGCAGCTCTTCTGAAAAAGATATGTGGCAATTCTGTTGAGATTACTCAAGAGGAGACTAAAAGCGGATTTGAACTGATCGATGAGGACGGCAATGGAACCATTTCTTTTGATGAACTGAATAAATATTATTCTAAAGTTAATGGAATCCACCAAGACCATAACAATCCTACCCATCCTAATCATTTAATGGGGAATAATCAACCTCAATCTCCAACAAAATAACAATATTCACCTGGATTCACACACCAAAATTATTATAATCAGCAGCCCTACCAACAATCGCCAAATCATTATCAACAATCGCCGCCTCAGGTTCAAAATTATTCGCCAAATCAGTATATAAACAATTCAGGAGGCAATAATGGAAACCTCAATATTCCTATGGGAGGATTATTGGGAGCAATTAACAGTGGAATGAATAATTCTTATCCTCAGAATTATCCAAACCAGAATATGTATGGAAATAATCCCAATCAAATGAACTATAATTCGAATCAGATGGGAAGCTATCCAGGACAAATGGGAGGTTATGGTAATCAAGGTCAATCAGGCTATGGAAATCAAGGTTCGATCAATCCTTTTGACATTTTAAAAAAGCCATATTGATTTGCCACAAATTAATCTTCAAAGTATAAACACAAATAAATTCAATATGTTAAAACACAAGAATACAATATTATTGTTATATTATTATTGAATGTACATTCTCGATTACCAGGAAAGTTTCGTCGTCCCC